>Ga0307478_10000350_pt1 | contig 49567 bp, 47 predicted proteins | sample atmos_gasesECM4C_2_FD_203713 | JGI IMG/M metagenome (GOLD analysis project Ga0307478, IMG submission 203713) | Hardwood forest soil microbial communities from Morgan-Monroe State Forest, Indiana, United States - atmos_gasesECM4C_05 | ecosystem: Environmental > Terrestrial > Soil > Temperate...
CGTGAGCTGGGTTCAGAACGTCGCGAGACAGTTCGGTCCCTATCTGGTGTGGGCGCAGGAGACTTGAGAGGAGCTGTCCCTAGTACGAGAGGACCGGGATGGACGGACCCCTTGTGAACGAGTTGTCCCGCCAGGGGCATCGCTCGGTAGCGAAGTCCGGAAGAGATAAATGCTGAATGCATCTAAGCATGAAGCTCGCCTCGAGATAAGGTCTCCCAAGACGGCTGCGGCCGTCTAAGAAGGCCGGTCGAAGACTACGACCTTGATAGGCGGGAGGTGGAAGTGCAGCAATGCACGTAGCTGACCCGTACTAATCGGCCGTTCGGCTTGACCATAAAACTTTCTCAAACTGTCACCCAAAAGCTGTGACTGGTGATTCGTGACTCGTGACTGGTGAAAACCAGCGCGCTTCACGGCACCGTCCTGCTTCACGGTCTGACGCTGTTCGACAATTTGCAGCACAGCCTATTCAGTTGCTAAAGCTGGAGCCGGGTGCGGGCTCCACTTGGAGCCCGCCTCGAAAAAGAGTTGGGGTTGCTTTCTAGCCTCAAGCCTCGAACCTCCAGCTTCTAGAATTTCCTGGTGGTCATACCGCGGGGGTCACACCCGTTCCCATCCCGAACACGGAAGTTAAGCCCCGCAGGGCCGATGATACTGCACGGGTAACTGTGTGGGAACGTAGGTCGCTGCCAGGATAAATTTGAGCCCCGCGAGGGGCATCACAACGAAAGGGCCCGTTACGAGAAGTCGTGACGGGCCTTTTTTGTTTGCACGGATGATATACTGCCCGATAGGTTGTGGCGATGAGGAACACCAAACGGAAATTCACGGTTGTTATCGAGCGTGACGAAGAGGGCTTTTATGTCGCGACGGTCCCAGCCTTGCGAGGGTGCCACACTCAGGCCAAGACCCTCGACACATTGATGAAGCGGGTTCGCGAAGTCATCGAGCTTTGTATCGAGGACGGCGACGCGGTCGACGATTCGCTCGAATTAGTGGGTATTCAGCAAATCTCCGTATGACACGCTTGCCCCGGATCAAGGGCAAAGAACTCGTTCGAGCTCTCGAACGCGCCGGGTTCATAGTTGACAGAACTCGCGGAAGCCACGTCTTTCTCAAACACCCGGACGCAAGGGCGACTTCTGTTCCTGTCCACGCCCGCGAAACACTGGGACCTGGACTGCTGCGCACAATTCTCCGCGATGTGGAAATGACGGTGGAGCAGCTAACCGAACTTCTCTAGCGGGCCTGTTGCGTTGAACCGTGAGGGGACCGTTTTGTTTTCAGGTTTTCGTTTACCTATAATCGCATTCGATGAGTCGATTCGAACTCGACTTTTTGGCCGAAAAAACCGACGAGGCACTCCTGGATGAAATCCGGCGTGTTGCGGCTCTGCATCGGGGCGGCCGACTCACAACAGTTTCATTCTCTCGCCTCAAGCCGAAGGTCTCCTACCAAACTATACTGAATCGCTTTGGTTCTTGGAAGAAAGCTTTGATGGCGGCTGGCTTATCCCACTTGACTCGAGCAAACTCACTGACCGAATACAGTAACGAAGCTATCATCGAAGAGATTCGAAGGGTCGCAGCGTTCCACCGGAGCGGACCTTTTACAGCGGCTTCTTTTCGACGGCTGAAACCGAAGGTTTCCTACGATTGCGTGATTCGGCGTTTCGGGACGTGGAAGCGCGTGCTCTCTCTCGCGGGGCTCTCACACTCGGACCAGCGGCCCCACCTAGGAAGCCGGTACACCGACGAGCAATGCATGGAAAACCTGGCGAACGTTTGGACTCAACTAGGAAGGCAGCCGCAGCATGATGAGATGAAACGGCTGCCGTCAACCGTCGGACCGAAGGCTTACGTTTTAAGGTGGGGGACGTGGCACAAAGCCCTAAAAGCGTTTGTCGATTGGGCACATGCCGATGCTGTCGGAGCGGCAACTCCAATTGCGGTCGCTCCCGACGTAGTCGCAGAGCCCACACACCGGGTCAGAGCCGCCAGGCGAGCGGAAGATTGCAGAGACATTCGGCCCGGATTGAGATTCCGGGTGTTCTTGAGGGATCGTTTTAGATGTGTCTTCTGCGGGAGAAGTCCCGCAACTCACTTGAACGTTGAACTTCACGCGGATCATGCGACGTCTGTTGCGGACGGCGGCAAAACCGTCATTGAGAACCTTCGTACAACCTGCCAAGACTGCAACTTAGGGAAAGGCCGAACGTCGATCCAATAATGAGAACTTACCCATGCTTGGCAGTGTATGTATGAGTCCACGTATCACGGTTCTGGCGACGCTCCACGTTATTCAGGGAGCGGAGAAGCGGCTCGGGAATGTGTACGATCCAGCGTATGTGGAGTTGCTGAATAAACTGATAATTTCGGAGGAAGTAGATTTTATCTTCGAAGAGGCTTCAGGGCTCGGACCCACGATCGCTGAAAAAGTGGCACTCGAAAAATTGGCCTTCGGTCATTACGTGGATATTGATCCCGCAAGAGACGAACGATCGGAATTTGGCATCCCTTCCAGTTCCAGCGAACCGAACATGATTGGATCTCCGCCGAGCGTATCGTTTGCGAATTGGCAGATCCTCGACGCACACGCCAAAAGGGAAGAGTTGTGGCTGAAGCGAATCCAGCAGAGTGAATTCAACAGCGCGCTGGTCATCTGCGGGCTCGTCCACTTATTGAGCTTCGCCTTTCGCATTCGCGATGCGAAATTCTCCGTGCAAGCCATTAATTACGCCAACTGGCAGCGACCCCGCCGAACATCCGAGGCCACAATGCGAATATTCGATTGGGACGACTAGAAAGGGCCTGGCAGCTGTCGACACCCTTCCCTGGGCGCGTCCTCACGCTTAAGGCTTGATTACTGATATCCAGATTGGAATTCGGGCGCCTGTCGCTGCTGATTTCTATCGTAATTGCACCGGCGCAGCAAAACGCGGGGAGGACTGAGTGCTACCCGGCACAGCTCCAGCCTGCGGCGCCGGAAACAAAGAACGATAACTGCCGCACGTCGTATCGACGCCGGACCGTAGACTCTCGTCAAACTGGGCTTGCGAGAAATTCGCGGCGGAACAAATCTGGGCTGGCGTGATTCCCACCGCGCCATGCAGGTTGGCGCCCTGCAAGTTTGCGCCGCTCAAGTCAACGCCTTGCATAACGGCTCCCTGGAGATTCGCGCCGCTCAAGTCGGCCCGGCGCAGGTCGGCGTCCGTAAGGATGGCCTGCGGCAGCTCCGCGTCGATCATTTTAGCGTTGCCGAGCTTGGTGGAACCCAAATACGCTTCTTGAAGATTCGCCATTGTCAGGTCGGTATTTTCGAGGTTGGCCTCCCGCAGGTCGGCTTGCTTCAGGGTGGTTCTTTTCAGGATGTCGGAGCGCATGTCAGCCTTGTAAAGGTTGGCTCCATCAAGCTTGGCGTCCAGAAGCGTCACGTTTGAAAGTATCGCGGAAGACAGATTGGCCTGCTGCATGTCCGCGCGGTCCAAAACGGCGTTTCGCATATCGACATCCTGCATCGTCGCGCCCTTCAGTTTCGCGCTGTCAAGGATCGCGAATTGCAAATCTGCCTGGCGAAGATTGGCATACCGCAAATCCGCTTCTGATAAGTATGCGTGGCCAAGATCGGCGCGCCACAGGTGAGCTTTGGCGAGGAACGCGCCATAACCTTGAATGAATCGCAGCCGGCGTCGGTTAAGGTTGGCGCCGGAGACTTTGACGAGGTCTTCGTCGCGGCCAGACCATCCCGGCGGCTTAGTCGAAACGTCCACCTCGGTCAGTTGGGCGAATGGATTGTAGCCGGCGATCCAAAGAATTTGCCCGGCCCACTTCTTGATTTGCGCCGGACCGGGATCCACGTTCCTCGGATTGTCATGGGGGATACCGAGGACTGTCCCCACCGAAACCAGGAGAAGAAAAACACCGACGCTGATCAGGACACCCTTTTCAATACCCGAAACTATCTTGCGCACCCGTTGTTTCGCAGTTTCGAGCGGCGCCTCGTGGGCCGTGAACGCCCTGCCCGCCATCTTCGGAAAATTGAGCGCTGCGATCACGGCTCCGACGACCAGCAGTACATGAAAGGCCGAACCTCGCAGGTCCTGTAGCTTCAGATAGCGGCCCCAGAACAAAACCACCGTGACGGGCGCAACCCAATACAAGAGTAGAGTGGCGATGGCTGCTTCAAGGAAAGCCAGCGGAGAGCGTTTGCCCTGAAGCCACTTGCAGTGGGTCTGCACCGGCCATCTTGCGAACCACGGGAGGCACCGGTCGAGCGTCCGGCCATCCGGGAAAATAGCAGGCATCTGCGATGCGCCGTCCCACAACCGCTGCACATACAAATGGAACCAGACATACACGCACAAAATCACGACCGGGCCGAAGAGGTAGAACGGAATGTACGGCAAGTCAGCCTGCAAGCCGAAGAACGGCAGTGCGGGAGCATCCTTGAGGAGTTGACCGTCCCGAGTCGTGAAAATCCGCAACCAGACGAGGATATTGAGCGCCACCTGCGCGGCGAGCAGCCACGCAGCTCGCATGGCGACTTGGCTGACATTTTTCATTTCCGCCAGCGGTGAAATCGCTTCCGGAAGCGCAGCGCCGAGCAGGTTCGAAGCGGCGAGCTGTGCGCTGACGAGTCCCGTCGAATCTTTCAGGATGGCGGCTTGAAGATTGGCGCGCTGGAATTGCGTTCCCAGCAGATTCGCTTCCCGCAAATCTGCTTGGAGGAGACTGGCGCCTCGCAAGTCCGCAAGAATCAGCTCGGACCGTTTCAGAATCGTCTTGTTGAGGAGCGCATCTTGAAGTCTGGCGTCGATCAAATCGGCGCCTTCCAGGTTTTCGCGTGAGAAGTCCGCCTGAATGCCGGCCTCGCCACGCGAATCGAGCCAGTCCTGATGCCGCTCGAGTATTTTGGAGATACCGAGGGCATGAAGAGCGACCTTTCGCTCCCCTTCGTGTGCCGGTGCTAGTGGTGCCGGTGCTTGATCAACGTTCGCTTTCACAAGCCGCCTCTCGGGTGCGGGCCACACTTGCAACCCGCCTAAATCCGGGTGCGGGCTGCGCTTGCAGCCCGCCTAAATCTCGGGCGTTCCCAATGCCCTAGCCTTGTATCAGGTAATTTTGCAGGAAGCGCCCCCGGGTGCCACGGAGAAATACCTAATGGAGCACCAATCTTGCAACGTTGGACCGGCTTGGGTCACCTGTCCACAAGCACAGTAGGAGGACAGGCGCGCACGATCCGTAACCCTCTGCAAGCGTAAGAATTAAGTCTTTCTCATGTTGCTGAAATTAGGAACGGTGCTGCACCTAGATCCTCGAGCCGTACCTCGGTCAGGGCCTCAAAGGCGCTATTGCGGCGCCGGGTGGCTCCGGCGGGTTCTGCTGTCCAGGGTTTTGGCCGGGCGGCGGCACACCAGGCTGCTGGAACGGCGGGCCTCCTGGAGGGGGAACCGGCCTCAGCGGCTCTCTTAGCCCCGGGCCAGGTTGCGGCGGGACGCCAACCCCAGGCTGCGCTCCAGGCGGCTGGACACCCGGTGTAATGGGCACAAGCGGTGCCGACGGAGTGGTAGGTTCTCCGCGCCCCGCATAAATCGCGGGCACATCATGGGGCGGCAGGCGCACGGCCCGGGGCGTGACCAGAATTAGCGTCTCCGTTTGCTGGTTGTTGTTCGTGTCCTCGCCGGTTAACAGGCCTACACCCGGCGTGGTCGAGGTCCACGGCAAGCCACTCAACGTTCGCGATTCGTTCTTTTCGATGATCCCGGACAGAATCGAAGTTTCGTTTTCGTGCAAACGGATGGTCTGCTCGATGTTGCGGTTGCTCAGGACGGGAATGCCGTTGACGGACGAGCCCGTTAGACTTTTGATGTCGAACTCGAGTTGCAACGTTACTTCGTCGTTTGCGTGAAGGTGCGGGGTGGCCTTTACCTTCAATCCTAAGTCCACGTATTCGGCGGATGGATAGGCCGTCTGAGCGCCTGGAGAGGCTGACGAAGATAGCAACGTGTTGAGGTAGACGGTCACTTGGTTCGTTCCATTGTCCGCAACCACCAGATCTTGCGCCCCATTGCCAGTCAGGTCCGCCGCAGCTAACGCTACGGGGGAATTTTGAGTGGCCAGCGAAATCGGTGTGGCGAAAGTTCCGTCCCCGTTTCCTACCAGAATGTCTACGTTGTTTCCCGATTTATCGGCCACTGCAAGGTCGGTGTTCGTGCCGGTGAAGTTCGCGGCGACGATTCCGACCGGACCCGATCCGGCGGGAAATTCCGTGGCCGTGCCAAAGGTGCCGTCTCCATTTCCCTTCAGGATCGAAACCGAGTTGCCCGAAGTGTCCGTGGTATGGGTGATTGCGAGGTCCGGCTTCCCGTCGCCATTAAAATCCGCCACCGCGATTCCTGCTGGGCCGGTCCCGGTGGAAAACGGTGACTGTGTGGGCGCCATAAACGTTCCGTTCGCTACGCCGTTCGTTCCCTGGCCGAGCAGAATCGAGACTGTATTGTCAGCCTCGTTTGTAACAGCCAGGCTTGTAAACCCATTAGTGAAGAAAACTCCTGATGCAATTGCCGTCGGCGTCTTGCCGACCGGATAGTCGGTTTTGGAAAGGAATGTGTTGGTTTTGCCGCGAGTTGTGTTCCCCAGCAGGATCGACACCGAACCGGCGCTACCTGCCACACCCTGATCCACGACCGCAAGATCCGGGATCGAGTCACCATTGAAGTCGCTGACCAAGAGCGCGACGGGGGTCGTTCCTGTTGGATAGGTCGCCGCGGTGGTTGAAGGGGCGAAGTTGCCCTTGCCGTCTCCGAACAGGATCACCACGTCATTGTTTGCGGAGTCCGTTACGGCGATGTCCAGGTTGCCGTCCCCGTCGAAATCGCCCGTCGCGAGGGCCGAGGGGCTCACAGCCGCGGTGCCCGCCGGAAGCGTCACGGTAGTTTGCGCGGCAAATGTGCCATCGCCATTCCCAAGAAGGATCGACACTGTCCCGTCTTTTTGATTGGCGACGGCCAGGTCCGGATGGCCGTCTCCATTGAAATCCGCGATGGCCACGGAGATGGGGGCATTTCCCACCGTATAGTCGGTTCGCGGGAGTGACAAACTCGACAGACCCGTAAGAAATCCCGGCGTGAGCGCCGTGGAGGTGGGGCTCAAATCCGAAGAGAGCAAAGCCAAAGAAATGGGGAATCGGTCACCGACGAAAAAAGTCGCCGGCTTTGCATCTTGCGCCCGGACCAAAATGCGCTGCGCGCCGCGCACGGCGCTGAGAGTCTGGGAGAAATTCGCGGTCGCGCCGGGCATGGTGGCGAGGAAAATCGTTTTTCCCCCGCCGAACGCGATCAGGGAAGGAAGCGCGGCGCCCGTCGCTGAGCTAACCGCGCTGCTCCCAAAGATGCTTTGTAGAATTTGAATCAGCGTCCCGTTGTTCTGCGCTGCCTGGAGCTGCCGTATTTCGGGCAACGTGAGTATGAATACGCTCGAAGAGGAAGGAGGCACGATTCCCAGTTGGTGCGCTGCGTCCCGGTCAACTTCCAGGATTTCGATTTCCAGCATCAGCTCGCCGTGCGGTTGCTCGATTTGCTGCAGAATCGTCTGCGCGAGGGCGACGTTTTGCTCCGTGCTTCGAACCGTCAGCGTACGTGTCGACGTATTGAGCTGAGTCCGTGTGATCCCGGTCATCTCGCGAATCATACGGACAGTTTCGTTCATCTCGTCCGTAGTCACTGCCGCGGGGAGCACGAGTTCCTTTTCGACTTCCAGCGCATATTCCCGTACCTTCTGCGGGCTGTCATCTGTAACGAACATGGTGTGTGCGTCCACGACGCGCGTGAAAGTTCTGGTCTGGCGCGAGAGCACCATCACGGCGGTGTCGAAATCAACGCTGGGAACCTGGAGTTGAACCTGGCGATCGGCCAGGTCGCCATCGAACACCACCGTGATGCCGAATTGCCGGCCGATTTCCTCATAAGCGCCCCGAGTCGTCCCGCGATAGTCGAATGCCCGGTTTCCTGGCTTGAGATTCAGGCGAGGCAGACCTGCAAGGCGGGGGCCCTTCCCTGGTTCGGTTTCTATCGGTCCCTGAGTCAGTTCCGCCAGGCGCTCCTGCGCCACGGCATAGTTCGGGTCGATTTCCAGTGCCTGTTGTAGGAGCGCTCGCGCGCTGGAAAGATCTCCGGAGACCGCCTGTCGCTCGGCGCTGTCCACGAGCCCCTGAATCACTTGAAACCGCGAATGCTCTTTCAGGATGGCGTACTCGCGGTTAGAAGGATCGTAGGCAGCGGCCTCCGAATAGGCAGCGAACGCAGCTTTCCAGTTGCTCGATTGTTCGCTTGCGCGCCCCGTCTGGAAAGCCGCCCGCGCGCGACCTTTGTCCAGACGGATCGTCGTGGTGGCGGATGCAGCGGCCTTTGGGGGGCTGTCGGCGGGACGCACAGCGACAGCCGAAGTCTGGGCCACGGCGGGCACGATACTGAGCGCCCAGATGAGGATCACAGCGACAAGCCTACCGGCAGCGGGGGCTAACCAGTCCAGTCGGCGCTGGGTCGAGAGGTGACTTTGGCGCCTTGCCATAGCTAGAATCATAGGGTGCGGGCTCCGCCGGGTCCGGGCTACACTGGAGTCCGACAAGAACCTGGGGCCCGCCAAAATAGATGCACATTCTACCGTTTAGGCATGTCTGAGGGCGGCAAAAACTTGACCCCAATGTGAGGGCCATGTAAACTATATTTCCAGTTGCGATTGAGTTGCAACTAGAGGGCGCGGCGCTCTGCCCCTAAATCACAGAAGGATCGCGTTTTGCTCTCTTCTTTCCTCATCGCCTTGCGCGAAGGTGTCGAAGCGGCCCTGGTGGTCGGCATCGTCCTCGTCTATCTGAACCGCACTGGCCGCTCCCATCTCGTCCGCTGGGTCTGGGGAGGCGTCCTTGCCGCGGTTGTGTCCAGCCTCGCGATTGCCATCGCGCTCGAGCGCTGGAAGGTCAGCGAAGATGGCTTCGAAGGCCTGATGCTCCTGGTCGCGGCGGTTTTTGTGGTCACTATGATTGTCTGGATGAATCGCGTCGCGCGCCACTTAAAAAAAGAAATTGAAGAACGGGTCGAAAAGCAGGCCGAAAAAACCGCGTTTTCTGCCGGAATTGGCCTTGCCGCTTTTGTGTTTCTGATGGTGGCGCGAGAGGGCGCGGAGCTAGCGCTGATCCTGCGGGCCGTCGAGATTTCGACGGAAGGTCTTGCCGTCTGGATCGGAACAATTCTTGGGTTGGGCGTCGCGATTGCAGTGGGATTTTTCTTTTTCCACGGAACGCTCAAGATTTCCCTCGGGAAATTCTTTTCCGCGACCAGCACGATCCTCATTCTTGTCGCGGTGCAACTGGCGCTGACCGGCATTCACGAATTGAGCGAAGCCATGTGGCTTCCTTCGAGCAAGGCGGAGATGGCGTACGTCGGCCCGATCGTTCGCAACGAATTTTTCTTTTTCACCGTGATTTTGGGCGCGGCCGCTCTACTGGTCCTTCGGGAGTGGATGGCTGCCCGTGGCCGAGCGGCGGAAAATGTTTCTGATGCGGCCGAGCGGCGCCGCCTCGAGTGGGAACGCCGCAGACAGCGCCGCTGGGCGTTCGCGTCGGTGCTGACTTGCACGGCAGTGATTCTGATTCTAGCCGCGGAATTCGCGTACACGCACGTGACCGCGACCCCTGAGGCTCGGTCGCTCCGAGCCGAAAGTGGCGCGGTTCGCATCCCACTCTCCGAGATCAGCGATCCCAATCTTCACATTTACAGCGTGGATGCCAACGGATCGAGTTTGCGCTTCCTCGTGATTCGCAAGCCCAATGGCAGCTGGGGCACGGCGCTTGACGCCTGCCTGATTTGCGGGACTGCCGGCTATCGCCAGGATGGCTCGAATGTCGTTTGCCGCAACTGCGCCTCTGCGATCTATGTTCCCACCATTGGCGAGGCAGGCGGCTGCAATCCGATCGGCGTGCCCTCGCACACAGAGAACGGCGCGCTGGTGATAGACGTGGCGGGCCTGGCGCAAGCGAGGAGCAAAGTCTCCAACTAACTGGATCTAACAGATATGGGTGCGGACTCCAAGCAGCCGGGGCGTTCTGACGCATCGGCGACCCGGAGTCTACAGTAAAAAATGTTCTTTCGGATTGTCAGCGATTCATTCACGCGAAAGCCCCGCCGAAAGGTGCTCACGGCGGTGGCCCTCGCCCTCGGCATGGCTGTCGCAACTGCCACGCTGGAGGTGGCTCTGGACGTGGGCGACCGGCTCGCGCGGGAATTTCGCTCCTTGGGTGCGAATCTCCTCGTCACGCCCGCTGCCGACTCTCTTCCCCTCGAAATTGGCGGAGTTGATTACCGGCCCGTTGACGCTGGCGCCTATCTGCCCGCAGCCGACCTGGGCAAGCTGAAGACGATTTTTTGGCGCAACAACATCGTGGGATTCGCTCCGTTTCTGGATGTTCCCGTGGGCGCCGCGCCCGGTGGCCTGCAGGAAGTTTCGCGCGAGGAGCTCCTAGGCACGTGGTACAGCCACTCGGTTTCGATTCCGACAGGAGGTGCATTCACGACGGGAATTTCGGCGACGGCCCCTTTTTGGCACGTCGAAGGCCGCTGGTTCGCCGATGCATCTCAGGAAGGCGTTGCGGGCGTTGATCTCGCGCAACGCCTCCATCTGCGTCCAGGAAGCAAAGTGAAGGTTGATGCAGGAGGCCGGACGCACACTCTGACGATCGCGGGCATCGTCTCCTCCGGGGGACGCGAGGACAATGCCATTCTCGCTCCACTCGAAATCGCCCAGGATCTTGCGGGACGCCCCGGCGAGTACCGTCGTTTGCTGGTGAGCGCTCTCACGAAGCCTGCGGATGCGTTTTCGCAGCGCGATCCCACGACAATGACTCCTGCCGAATACGACCGCTGGTACTGCAGCCCTTACATTTCGTCAATTTCGCACCAAATCCGGCAGCAACTGCCGGGAGTGGAGGTGCGTGCGATCCGGCAAGTCGCCGAAGGCGAGGGCAGGATCCTGACGCGCGTCAGCGGATTGATGTGGCTGGTGACGATCGCGGCGCTCTTTGCGGCGGCCCTCGCTGTGGGCGCAACATCCGCAACGACCGTGCTCGAGCGACGCTCGGAAATCGGATTGATGAAGGCGCTGGGCGCGAGCCGCCGCGCCGTCAGCGCATTTTTTGTGGCCGAACAACTGTTCCTCGCTCTGGTCGGCGGCGTCCTGGGGTACGCGCTCGGAATTTTCCTGGCCCGCGCCTTAGGGATTGGAATTTTTGGCGTTGCTCCGGAGCTTCGGTGGATTTTGCTCCCGATTGTGCTGGTTCTGGCGGACGCGGTAGCGCTTGTCGGGAGTCTCCTGCCACTTGGACATGCCTCACGCGTTGATCCCGCGCCTGTGCTGCGGGGAGAGTGAAGGCGTGCCCACCCGCTCGATGTTTTTTCGCATCTTGTGGAAGTTGCTCGGCGCGAGCCGCGGGCGGCTCACGGTTGCGCTCATTGCCCTGACGAGCGGCGCTGCGGTCTGTTCGGCGCTATTGAATGTCAATCTGGACGCGGAGCGGAAGCTGACGCAGGAATTTCGCACGCTGGGGGCGAATGTCGTCGTGGCGCCTCCATCCGGCGGAGGCGACGCTTCACTTGCGGATGCGAGTGTTCTCGACCGTATCGCGGCGTTGCATGCGCCGCAAATTGCCGCGACAGCACCGTATCTCTACGTCGCGGCAAATTCGGGATCGCAGCCCGTCATTTTGGCCGGGACCTGGTTCGATCAGGTTGCGAAAATGAATTCCTGGTGGAAAATCCAGGGCGATTGGATTTCGACTCGCGACGATCACGAGCACTGCCTCGTGGGACAAACCGCCGCGCGCCAGTTGGGACTCGTGCCCGGGAGCGCGGTGCAGCTGCGCTCCGGCGGTCACACCGTTTCTCTCACGGCGTCCGGAATTGTCACGACAGGCGGCGCGGAAGACAGTCAAGTTCTTACCAGCCTTGACTCTGCACAGAGCCTTGCGGGGCTATCTGGCCGTATAAGCCTTGTGCAGCTGAGTGTTTCGGGAACGCCTGCGCAAATCGAAAGTGTGACGCGCCAGCTAGGGGAATCCTTACCTGGGGTCGAAGTTCGGCCCGTGCGTCAGATTGCCGCTGCGGAAGGAACGATTCTGGGCCGGATTCAAGGCCTGATTTTCTGGACTATCGCGCTGATCTTGGTACTCTCGACGCTCGGCGTTTTGGCGTCGATGGCCGCTCTGGCGATGGAGCGCCGCCGCGACGTAGGTCTCATGAAGGCGCTTGGCGGGTCAGTGCCGCGAATTATGCGCCTGTTTCTCGCGGAAGCCGGTACGCTCGGCGTTCTGGGCGGAGTGCTTGGCTTTTTCGTGGGGGTCGTTCTCGCCCGATGGATTGGCGAGCGGGTCTTCGGCGTCGCGATGTCTGCTCGGTTCGAGGTTCTGCCGATCACGATCGCCTTGACGCTTGCCGCGGCTGTCGCCGGCGCATTCCCGCTGCGGCTTCTGGGGCGCGTGCGCCCGGCGGACATTTTGCGGGGAGAGTGATGACGCCTCTTGTCCAGGTCGATCATCTCGAAAAACGCTTCGGCGAAGTTCGCGCGCTCGATCGCGTCAGCTTCGAAGTGGACGCCGGTGAGTGGATCGCCATTATGGGGCCTTCAGGTTCCGGCAAGACGACGCTGATCAATATTCTCGGCGGGCTCGATCATCCCAGCGCGGGCCGCGTGGTGGTCGATGGACTCGAGATCGGGTCGCTGGGCGAGCGCGAATTATCACGCTACCGGGCTGAAAAGATCGGATTCGTCTTCCAGCAATTTCATTTGGTTCCTTATCTTACGGCTCTCGAAAACGTCATGCTGGCGCAATATTTTCACAGCATCACGGACGAAAAAGAAGCGGAGGAATCTTTACGTCGCGTCGGTCTTGCCGACCGGATGGACCACGTTCCTGCGCAGCTTTCCGGCGGCGAGCAGCAGCGCGTCGCGATCGCCCGGGCGCTGATCAACAATCCAAAGTTAATTCTGGCCGATGAACCGACAGGCAACCTCGACGAAGTGAACGAAGCCGCGGTCTTGAATCTGCTGCGCGACCTCAACGAGGCAGGACACACGATTCTGGTGGTTACGCATTCGCAGGCCATCGGATCACTCGCGGACCGTCGCATTGAGCTCGAACACGGGCGCCTCGCTCGGATCAGCACGCCTTCTCTTGCAAAGGACTAAAAACACATCGACATGCCCATTCCCGTTGATACGCGAAAAAAGCCCGCCAGCGTAAGGGTGCACGTGTCGTCCGGCAAGGGCGTCGATATTGTCTGGTCGGACGGCCATTCGAGCCACTACGACTTCGCCTATCTCCGCGACGAATGCCCCTGCGCGCTGTGCAATGACGAGCGGCAGAAGAAGCGCGAGGCCAAATTTTCCGGTGCGCCGGCCACGAATTCTTCATTGCTGCCCATGTACAAGCCAAAGATCGCCGCGAAATCCGCGCACCCTGTCGGCAATTACGCGCTGCAAATCGATTTTAATGACGGGCACACGGCGGGCATTTTCAGCTTCGACTACTTGCGTTCCATTTGCCCGTGCGAAACCTGCCTTCGCGAACGGGAAACAGACCCCGATTCGGACTCCCGGTAGACACTCTTCGCATAAAGATGCCATAATAAATTCTTTATATTTTCTTTACATCTCATGTCTTCGATACCGGCCGGACAAAGTTCTGCGACTTCCCGCGTCGTAACTGTTCCTCGCGTCATCGTGGCCACGACGGCCATGCTGACGTTCATCTCGTTCTGGCGTGCGGCCGCAATTGTTTTGAACGACCTGGCATCCTCGGCTTACTACGCGGGCGGCGAGTCGGAGAGCTTCATTGGGAAGTCGGCGCCGTGGTTCATTCTGGGCGTCATGTTGTTTTCGTACTGCGTCCGCGCGGTGTACGTCGAAAGCTGCGGCATGTTTGTGCGCGGCGGCGTTTACCGCGTTGTGAAGGAAGCGCTCGGAGGAACGCTTGCAAAGTTTTCCGTCTCGGCGTTGATGTTTGACTACATCTTGACTGGACCGATCAGCGGCGTGTCCGCCGGACAGTATCTGGCGGGATTGCTCAACGAACTCTTTGCCTATTTTCACCTTCAAATCGTCCTATCCGAGAATTCGACCGCCGCGTTTTTTGCCGTCTTGGTGACCGTGTACTTCTGGTGGGAAAACATCAAGGGCATTCCCGAATCGAGCCACAAAGCACTGGGGATCATGCAAATCACCACGGTGATGGTGGTGATGCTGATTATTTGGTGCACCTACACCGCCTGGATTCGCGGCGCGCATCTGCCGCCGTTTCCAACCCCTTCCAATATTCGACTGGACAAGCGATCTTTGGGCTGGCTCTATGGCAGCCAGATCGTGCACATGATACCGCTCATTGCCGTGTTTGTCGGAATCGGCCATTCGGTCCTGGCGATGAGCGGCGAAGAATCGCTCGCGCAGGTCTACCGGGAAATTGAAGCGCCCAAGCTGCCCAATCTGAAAAAAGCGGGCCTGGTGATTTTCATTTACAGCCTGCTCTTCACTTCGCTCGTATCGTTCTTCGCCGTGATGATTATTCCCGACGAGACCCGCAAATCGTATCTTGAGAATCTGATTGGCGGTCTGTCGATGAACCTCGCGGGACCGTTTCCCGCCCGGCTTGCGTTTCATGTGTTCGTCGTGGCGGTGGGGACGCTTATTTTGGCGGGAGCTGTAAATACGGCGATTGTAGGATCGAACGGAGTGCTCAATCGCGTTTCCGAGGACGGCGTTCTGACCGGCTGGTTCCGGCAGCCGCATCGCCGCTTTGGTACATCGCACCGCATCATCAACATGGTCGTCGCGTTTCAGATCATCACCATCCTGGCCAGCCGCGGCGATGTGACGTTTCTTGCGAACTTGTACGCGTTTGGGGTGATCTGGAGTTTCACGATGCAGGGAATCGCCGTGCTCACGATGCGGTACACGCATCGCGAGGAGCGCGAGTACTGCGTACCGCTGAATTTCCGCCCGTTCGGCAAAGACATCCCGCTTGGCTTGGCTCTGATTACGCTGACCCTGTTTCTCATCGCAGTCGTGAACCTTTTCACCAAGCCTGACGCGACAATCGCCGGCTTGATCTTCTCTTCCGTCATGTTTGGCGTGTTTACGGTGTCCGAGCGGATTACGCACAAGAACCGAGGCGCCGCGCACGTCGAAATGGATCAATTCAACGTCGCGTCGCAGGAGGAGCTCACGCGGCAGTCCGTCGGCGTGCGGCCAGGGAACATTCTAGTGCCGGTCAGCAATTATCACGCGTTATATCACCTGCAGGCCGTACTGGACCGCAACCATCCCGAGCGCCGCGACATCGCTGTTCTCCACGTGCGCCTCCTCCGGCGGTCGGCTTCAGGGTCGAGCGAGCTCGAAGCCGAGCAGCTCTTTGGAAGCGTCGAGCAATTCCTGTTCACAAAAGCGCTGTCGATGGCGGAAAAACGCGGCAAACCCATCCGTTTGGCCGTGGTCTCTGCCAACGATTTGTGGAACGGCATTCTGAATGCTGCGGTCAAACTCGAGTCGAGTTCGATTGTTCTGGGCGGCTCAGCAAAAGTCTCGGTGGCAGAGGAGGCGCGAGAGATTGGCCTCGCCTGGGAACAGTTATCCGATCCCCGCCCGCAATTCAATTTGGAGATCTTTACCCCAGGAGGGCAGCGCGAATTCTTCCTTCTCGGTCCGCATGCGCCGAATCTCACGTCCAACGAGGTGCGACTGATTCATCGACTCTGGCTGCGCTTCAGCGACTTGGTGGCGCCGGATGAACTCCACCATCACGATGTAGTTCACTTCGCCCTGGATGAAGTTTTGAAGGAAATCGAGGATGGCAAAGAATCAGACGTTGTCGCCCGCCTGAAGCAGCACATCACCCACAACAAGGCGACTCGCTCGAAATCGACGTAGTACAGGCACTCTTGCCTGTGCGGTTTGAAGGCCGCAAATTCGGGCGCTGATTAAGCTACGATTGCAAAAATCCCACAGGCAAGAGTGCCTGTGCTACTCGCACTACGCCGGACGAAGCTCCGACGTGCAGTGCGCACACCTCGTCGCTTTCAGCGGCACCGAACTCAAGCAATAGGGACAGTCGCGAGTCGCAGGCGCGGCAGCGGGAGCCGGCTTCGGCATGAAGCGATTGACCTCGCGCACCAGCAGGAACACGGCAAACGCCACAATCAGGAAGTTGATGATGGTGTTCAAGAAAACGCCGTAGTTGAGAGTCGCAGCGCCCGCCGCTTTCGCCGCGGCGAGTGTGTCGTAGTGCGAGGCGGTCAGACTTATAAACAAATTGGAGAAGTCGACGTGACCGATGAGCCTCCCGATCGGCGGCATCAAAACATCCTGAACAAACGATGTAACGATCTGCCCGAACGCCGCGCCGATAATGATACCGACCGCCATGTCGAGCACATTCCCACGCATCGCAAATTCCTTGAATGCCTTGAGCATCGCAACCTCCTCTTTTTGGGCGGGCTGCCCTTCTTCCGCCTCGGCAGGATCAGGGTAAACAAGCGCAGCCCGCGCCCGTTCCTTCACTAGATTTGACTGCGATCAATCCGTGCGGAGCGACAGCCCAGCCGCGAGCAGCCCGCGAGCTGCCAGGATGACTCCGGCCGCCGCCAGCACGTTGCCTACCCTGCGGTATTCGAGTACGACCAGGGACAACATCAGAAACCCAACCAGGACCAACGACGCGCCGCCCACCTGGGCTGTCGTGCGATCTGCGGTCCGAGCAGCGCGCGCCGTTTTTAGCCACGCGCGCGTGCCCCAATAGATGAGGATTGTGCCCAGCCCAAGCCAACCCGGGCTTCGTGGATTGAAGTGCTGAGGATATAGGTACCGGTTGCTCAAGCCTAGCCAAATGAGGAAGCCGCCGAGCAAGATAAAGATGAACTCGGTCAACATCCGGAACAAATTGGCTGGGTTGAGCATGCTGGCAGTGGGGCGATTATACGCGTTCGATGCGCAGAGATTTCAATACTACAGGTTCCTTCGGTTTGTCATTCGCGCCGCGGGGCACTTCAGAGATTTTTACCGCGACGTCCATTCCTTCGACTACTTCGCCAAAAATCGAGTGCTTGTTGTCGAGCCACGGAGTGGGAGCGACCGTAATGAAGAACTGACTACCGTTTGTGCCGGGCCCCGCATTGGCCATCGAAAGCTTGCCTGGTTTGTCGTGCCGCAGAGACGGATGGAATTCGTCGGCAAACCGGTAACCAGGATCGCCGGTCCCAGTGCCGAGCGGGCACCCGCCCTGGATCATGAATTGCGGAATAACGCGATGAAAAACGAGGCCATCGTAAAAGGCACGTTTTGCCTTTTTGCCGGAGCGCGGGTCCTGAAATTCCTTGGTGCCTTCCGCGAGACCGACGAAATTCGCGACGGTCTGCGGAGCTTCCTTTTCAAACAGTCGGGCAACAATTGTCCCTTTGGAAGTGTCGAACACGGCGTAAGTGCCTGGTGCGCGGGTCAAGATTCCTCCTGTGGCTGGGAAATGCGGCTGGCATTATCACCCATTCGCGCTGAGGAGGCCAGCGTTGCCGTACCGGGTGAGTTTGGCCTCCATAGCCCCTAGTTTCTGGGGCCGTCTTATAATTGGTATGCCGGGACAATGCTGGTCAAAGCCAGCCGACCAGCCCTGCGTGGTTGGCGTCGTCTAACTAAGACAGCCCGGTTTTTTGCGAACCGAACAATGCGCGATCGTTGAGGACCTCAGCAATCGGTTTCGCGGCCTTATGACCCACGTTTTGCCAAGCGTTTGTGCACCGCTCGGTGCTAAACTCTCGTCTTTTGTGGGTTGCATCGCAAGGCTGTGCTGGTGAATCCAATGGAAGGCGCGGAGATACTACTTGAATAACGTTTTAATTATTGGCAGTGGCTGTGCGGGTCTTACGGCGGCCATCTATGCCGCGCGCGCCAACTTAAAACCGCTCGTCATTGACGGGTACGAGCCCGGCGGGCAGCTCTCCCTCACCACCATGGTGGAGAACTTCCCCGGATTCCCCGACGGCATTCTCGGCCCGGATTTGATCGAGAATATGCGCAAGCAAGCGGCGCGCTTCGGGGCGGAATTCAAAGCAGGAGCAATTACAGACGTCGACCTCTCCAAGCGCCCCTTCAAAATCGCGGCGGGCAACGAAACGTACGAAACGCGAACGTTGATTGTCGCCTCGGGCGCGACGGCACGCCTTTTGGGACTCGAGTCCGAGCGTAAATTGATTGGGCACGGCGTCTCGACCTGTGCCACGTGCGACGGCTACTTCTTCCGGGGCAAGGATATCGCCGTCGTCGGAGGCGGAGACACGGCGATGGAGGAGGCCTCTTTCCTTTCGCGCTTCGCGAGCAAAGTTCATTTGCTGCATCGGCGCAAAGAATTTCGCGCGTCAAAAATCATGATCGATCGCGCGCGCGCCAACGAAAAAATTGATTTTGTTACTCCGGTTGTGGTCGAGGAAATTTCTGATGTCAGCAGGGGTGGCGTTGAGACTTTGACGCTGCGCAATACGGAAACGGATGAACGTTCGAAGCTCGCGGTGGAAGGCATATTCATTGCCATTGGGCACGAGCCAAACACCAAGGTGTTTCGTGGCAAGCTGGATATGGACGAAAACGGCTACCTGACGACGCATCAAGGCAGCCGGACGAACGTAGAGGGCGTTTTTGCCGCAGGCGATGTGCAGGATCATCACTACAAGCAGGCGGTAACCGCTGCCGGTTCGGGCTGCATGGCCGCGATGGACGCCGAGAAGTTTCTCGAAGCCCATCCGGACCACTGAGACTGCTCCCCGAATATTTTAGTTTCACCTCCACAATTCAATGCTACGCCCGCTCCTGCTCGAACTTGCTAACAGCTCCCGCCTTCGCCAGTGGATCACTACCAACGGCACGACGCGCCGCATGGCGCAGCGATTTGTGCCCGGCGAGGAACTGGCGGATGCTGTGAGCGCGGCGCGCGCCAGCAATCGCGCTGGAATGGCCGCCAGCCTCGATCTTCTCGGCGAAAATGTTGTGACCCGTGAGGATGCCGAGCGGGCGCGAGCCGCTTACACGGAAGCCCTCGATCGGATCGCCGCGGAGGGAATCGACGCGAACATTTCGCTCAAGTTAACGCACGTTGGCCTCGATCAGGGCGACGAATTCTGCGCCGAACAGCTTCGCATCGTAACCCGCCGCGCAAACGAACTACGCAATTTCGTGCGCGTTGACATGGAAGGTTCGGCGTATACAGACCGCACGATACGAATCGTCCGGCAGGCCCGCGCGGAATCGCCTGGTGTTGGAACGGTGATCCAGGCCTATCTGTACCGGAGCGAGGAGGACATTCGCGCGCTCCTTGAAGTCGGCTGCCGCATTCGCCTGGTGAAGGGCGCGTACAAGGAGCCGCCATCGATTGCTTTCCGACACAAGAAAGATGTAGACGCCAACTACATCAAGCTGATGAAGCTTTTGCTCCCCAGCGGCGTCTATAACGGCATCGCCACGCACGACCCGAAGATGATCGAAGCAACAATCCGGTTCGCGGCGGAGCAAAACATCACCAAGGATAAATTTGAGTTTCAGATGCTCTACGGGGTTCGCTCAGACCTGCAAAATGAGCTCGTGCGGCAAGGATATCGCATGCGCGTGTACATTCCGTTTGGAAAGGATTGGTTTCCCTATTTCATGCGGCGGCTTGCGGAGCGCCCTGCGAATCTGCTCTTCTTTGCGAAGAATTTCCTTCGGGGATCTTCGCCACGTCCGAGACGAAACACGTTCGCCACCAAGCCGTGAGCGTGCAAAATCAGATCATGCGCGCAATGATTCTAGAAGAACTGGGCAAGCCTCTCGCGCTTCGCGACTACCCTGGTCCCGTACCACGTGGCCGCGAAGTCCAGCTTCAAGTCCTCGCCTGCGGCGTCTGCCGCACCGATTTGCATGTGGTCGACGGGGAACTGCCCAAACCCAAGCTTCCGCTGATCATCGGCCACGAAATTGTCGGGCGCGTTACGCAGCCCGGTAATGAGGTGGAGCTATTGTCGGTCGGACAGCGCGTGGGCGTGCCATGGCTCGGTTGGACGGACCGCGAATGTTCCTACTGCCGCTCAGGCAGCGAGAATTTGTGCCCGCGAGCTCGTTTCACGGGCTACACCCTCGACGGCGGCTACGCCGAATTCACTGTTGCCGACGAGCGCTACTGCGTTCCAATTCCCGAATCCTACTCAGACGCCGCGGCTGCGCCGCTGCTCTGCGCAGGCCTGATCGGCTACCGCTCGCTCGTCCGCGCGGGCGACGCAAAGCGCCTGGGCATCTACGGATTTGGAGCGGCGGCGCACATTATCGCGCAAGTAGCCGTGCATCAGGGCCGGAGCGTGTTCGCCTTCACGAGGCGCGGTGATCAGGAGGCCCAGAAGTTCGCGAGAGGCCTAGGCGCCACTTGGGCAGGGGCGTCAGACGAGCGTCCGCCCGAGGAACTCGATGCCGCGATCATCTTTGCGCCTGTCGGAGCGCTTGTTCCTGCCTCGCTCGCCGCCGTTCGAAAGGGAGGAATCGTCGTCTGCGGCGGCATCCATATGAGCGACATCCCCTCCTTCCCCTACGAGTTGCTGTGGGGCGAGCGGACCATCTGTTCCATCGCCAACCTGACGCGCAGAGACGCCGCCGAGTTCATGAACATCGCGCCCAAAGTCCCCGTACGCACGACGACCCAGCTATTTCGGCTCGAACAGGCCAACGAAGCGCTGAGTGACCTGAGAAGCGGCAAGCTTCAAGGCGCAGCCGTCCTCGTGCCACACGCATCCTAGCCGAATTTGTTCTCTCTTCGTAACGGCCAGAGTTTGTTCGGAAAATTCCTAGATGGCCGGCAAGCTTACCGAGCAGCCGCCTGCTCAGCTCCGCCGATGGATTCGCCGGGCTTCAATGCGTGAATCTCGAGTCCCGCGATGTCCCGTGTCAACTCGCGGAGCGTCTCCGGAGTCCCTGTAAGTACCGGGAACGTTCCGTAGTGAATTGGAATGACGTGAAGCGCACCGAGCAGGCGGATCGCAAGCGCCGCTTCGCGGGGATCCATCGTATAGTGCCCGCCAATGGGGAGGCAGACAACGTCCGGCTTGTAAAGTTCACCGATGATCTTCAAGTCGCCGAACACGGCCGTATCGCCGGCATGATAGAGCCTCAACCCGCCGGGAAGTTTTACAACCAGTCCGGCCGGCTCACCGACGTAGACGGGCCGGCCCTCATCTTCAACGCTGCTCGTATGGTCCGCGTGGACCATCGTGACTTCGATGTCGTCGACCCGCAATGTTCCTCCCTTTCCCATTCCGCGCGAATCGGCCACACCCTTTGACGCAAACCAGCCGGCCAGCTCGACAATAGCGACCACCGGCGCTTTGTGCTGACGCGCCAAAGGAATTACGGAGCCGGTGTGGTCACCGTGGCCGTGCGTGACTAGGATCAGGTCAACACGGGAGAAGTTTTTTAGGGCGGGCGGAAACGATGGATTCCCGTCCACCCACGGATCAATCAGAATCACTTTTCCAGTGGCCGTCGTAATTTGCAACGTGGCATGTCCCAGCCACGTAATCCTGTTTCCAGCCGTTCTTAGCATCGTAATTCTCCTTTCCCTTCGCCGCGCCAAGGACCGATTCTAGCCGCTGGCTTGCCGCTGATCAATTGCCGGTCTTTTGTCCGCTCGCCGGATGCGGGAGCGCCCGGACGGGCACGCGAAGCACGGCGTGCTATACTTCAGGTGAAGAGAATCCCGCTTGTGCGAACCATTGGTTTGATGATAAAAGCGATCTTTTCAAATTCTCTAGCGGGCCCCAACTAGAGTCCGCGCATCTTAACTGAAAGACGGAATTCGTAATGATCGAGCAATTAGGATTCCTCGAAGGAGAGTCACGATGGCGTATGTAATCGCTGAGCCTTGTATCGGAACCAAGGACACCGCCTGCGTCGACGTCTGCCCCGTCGATTGCATCCACCCGCGTAAGGATGAGCCCAAGTTTGAATCGGAACCCCAATTGTATATCAGCCCGTCAGAGTGTATTGACTGCGGTGCGTGTGTTCCGGTCTGCCCGGTGACAGCGATCTTTGCCTTGGAAGATTTACCGGAAAAGTGGTCCAATTTCACGGCCATCAATGCGGATTGGTACGCCAAACAGGGCTGACCCACAATTTTTTGACGCGGGCTGCCCTCCTCCCCGCCACAGCGGAATCAGGGTAAATAAGTACAGCCCGCACCCGTTTTTCGATTCGGCAAGTGCTCCGAGCGATCTTTGGTGCGGCGCCTCTTTTGTGAGAGGGGACGCCGCATTCTTTTTGGGAGGCAGGTGGCGCAGGCCTCAGCCTGACGCCCTCGTGACCCGACTGGGGTCACGTCCCGTACTTGCCGCTTCGCGATTGTTTTAGGTTTTCGCCGATTCATGTGCAAGAATCCGCACGGGTGCGGGCTGTACTTTCAGCCTGCCTCAAAAACGGGTGCGGGCTGCACTTCTTTACCCTGATTCCGCCGTGGCGGGAGAAGGGCAGCCAGCCTCAAGTTTGATGCCGGCGGTCGAACCCCGGCGCCATGCATCTCGCATACGGAGATACCTCCCCGGAAACGGAGGAACCACGAATTGTCTTCCATGCACACGCCCAAGTCCCTGAATTTGGAACGAATTCAGGCGGGAAAGCCCGCGCCGGAGGTCATGCTGAAAGCGGACGCGGCCCGCGCCGTAGTAACCATCGCGGGTTCTGCGACAGCCGTGCCCCCCTACGTGATGACCCGCGAAATCGTCAAGGAGCACATTGGCGAGGTCTTTTCTCTGGACGAACAAAAGCTTGAGGCGATTCGCGAAGTCATCGACAATTCGGCGATCGACCAGCGACACTGCGCTTTCGATCCCTACTATCTCATTGAGCCACGTCCGCTTGCCCAGATCAACGCGGAATACCAGGAAAAGGCCGTCGAGCTCGGCCTGCAGGTCGCAGACCGCGCGCTGGCGCAAGCGGGGATGTCTCCCGCCGATGTGGACTTGCTCATCACCGTTTCGTGCACCGGCGTGATGATTCCTTCGCTCGACGCACACCTTGCGACCCACATGCCCTTTCGGTCCAACGTGCGCCGGCTGCCGATTACAGAGTTGGGCTGCGCAGCGGGTGCCGCAGGGCTTGCGCGCTCCTGGGAGTACGTAACCGCCTTTCCGGATCGCACGGTGCTCCTGATCGCGGTGGAGATCCCTACGCTGACGTTTCAGCGCAAGGATTTCTCCCAAGCCAACCTAATTTCAGCGATTCTGTTTGGAGACGGCGCGGCGGGAGTGGTCGTCACGGGCCGCGAAGCGCCCGGTCCCCGCATACTCGCGTCAGAGTGTTTTCTCTTTCCCGATTCGCTTGGCGCGATGGGATTCGACCTGCGTGATTCCGGCTTTCACATTGTCCTTTCTAAGGACGTGCCCGAGCTGATCCGCGAACGAGTTAAGGAACTGGCGGAAGGGTTCCTCGCCCGCCAGGGCTTGCGGCGCGAAGACATTTCTGCATTTATCCTTCATCCCGGCGGGCAAAAGCTGTTGTCCTATATGCAGGAAGAACTGGGACTGACACGCGCCGACACGGAGATCTCTTGGGAAGTGTTGCGCCGATTCGGCAATCTCTCCAGCGCCAGCGTACTGTTCATCCTTCATGAATGGTTGGTTGACCGCGAGATGCCGTCGGGGAGCTACGGCTTGGCGATGGCATTCGGTCCGGGATTCACCGCCGAAATGCTCCTACTTCAATGGCCATGACGGCTGCGTATATTTCGCTGCTGGTTCTTGTCGGGATCGAAAGGCTCATCGAGCTAAGAGTTTCGCGGCGCAACCAGCGCCGAATGGCCGAGCAGGGCGTTCGAAAAATCGTTGAGCCACACTTTCCTTGGCTCGTGGCATTCCACACGGTTGTGCTCGTCTCTGCTGGCCTTGAAGTTCTGCTCTTGCACCGCCCCTTTATACCGGCGCTCGCCATCCTAATGACTGCGGTCTTTGTCCTGTCCAACCTGCTGCGCTGGTGGGTGATTCGGCTCCTGGCGGACCTCTGGAACGTACAAATCATGGACTCCTCCCGCATTCGAATCGTGACTTCGGGGCCCTACCGCTGGATCAGGCACCCGAACTATGTGGGAGTAGTGATGGAAGTGTTTTCGCTCCCCCTGATTCACACAGCGTGGGTCACGGCGCTTGTTGGGACAGCGTTGTACATGGAGGTCTTGCGGCGCAGGGTTCGAATGGAAGATAGCGTCCTCCTGGCGGACCCTGCCTATCGCCTGGCCATGGGCGACAAGCCCAGATTTTTTCCGCGAGTGTTCAGACGAGGCTCAGGGATGCCTGGAGCCAAGCGCGCCGCCTGAATCAGGTCGAAAGCCGAGTTCCGGCGTGACGCTTGATTCGAGGTGGATCCAAACCTTTGGGGATTTCACCCTGCGCGCCGATTGCAACCAGCCACTCGCGGACGGCAGCGCGAAGCGGCCCAATTTCCAGACCACCGTAGGCTTCCGGGAACAGATCGAGTTTGAGTAATCCTTCCCGGAGCAGATTCCTCGTCCCCCGAACGTTCGAACGGGAACAGTGGTGAAACGCTGCCGCCACCTGAATCAAGCCCTGTAGAAACTTTCTGTCCGGATCGGGCGTCAGTCGCCACACGTCCTCCCAAAGCTCGTGCGCTTCAAAGAATTTTCTGGAGTTGAACGCTTCAAGTCCTTCCCCGTATAGCCGATTCTTCTCGTGAGAATCCATCTGCCATCCCGTTCGTTTCGTGACAGGAAATGCTGAACTCGAAATCTTAGCAGACTCGAGAAGGCACTACTGATGCGGTGCAACCGCGTCCATCACAGTCGATCTCTGCTGTCGGGCATTTGAATTTCGCGTAGTACTACAACTCGCGCTATGATAGACATCTGCGCGGTTCGAGGTTCTCTCTTGCAGAAATTCAACCTGGTCCTTCTCATCCACGCGCACCAGCCCATCGGAAATTTTGACGATGTGATGGAACGCACGTACGAACGCTCGTACCTGCCTTTTTTGGAGTGTGTCGCGAGGCATCCGCGCGTTCGCTTGGGGCTGCACTACTCCGGCTCGCTGCTCGAGTGGCTGGCCGACAAACATCCCGAATACCTCCAGCGCGTCGCCGCGCTCACGGCGAGGGGCCAGGTTGAGATCGTAGGCGGAGGATTTTACGAGCCGATCCTGATCGCCATTCCCTACGAAGATCAAATCGAACAGATTCGCCGGCTGAGCGACTTTATTGAAGAGCATTTTGGGAAGCGGCCCGCTGGAGCATGGCTCGCCGAACGCGTGTGGGAGCCGCAGTTACCTATGGCCCTCGCAGCGGGGGGTGTGGAATACACCTTGGTTGATGACAGCCACTTCCTCGCAGCGGGACGCGAACTTCCCGAACTGTTCGGTCACTACTTGGCGGAAGACCGCGGCAAGTCCGTGAAAGTGCTCCCCGGCCTCCAGAAACTTCGCTACCTGCTTCCCTTTGGCAGCGTAGACGATTGCGTCGCGTTCCTTCGCCGCTCGGCCAGCGATCATCCGGGCGGGATGGCGTGTATGGGCGACGACATGGAGAAATTCGGAGGGTGGCCGCAAACCTGGGAACACTGCTACCGCGACGGCTGGCTCGAACGATTTTTCACAGCGATGGAGGTCAACCAGGAATGGCTGGAATTGGTCCCGCCGGAAGACGCGCTAGCGTCTCACGCCTCGCTTGGCCGCGTGGATATGCCTACGGCGTCGTACACCGAAATGATGGAGTGGGTCCTGCCGACTTCAGTTCGCCTGCGCTTTCACGCGCTTACCGAGGAGTTTGCGGACCGTCCCGACGTGCGGCGATTTCTCCGCGGCGGATTCTGGCGCGGATTCTTCAGCAAATACTCTGAAGCAAATACTCTGCACAAGAAGATGCTGCGGGTTTCCTCGAAACTGCGATGCAGCGGCAAAAAATCAAAGAGCAGCGCCCGCGCGGGTGCGCAGCGCACCGAGGCAATGTCGCGCATGCTCCGATCCCAATGCAACGATGCCTATTGGCATGGGGTGTTCGGCGGGCTATACGCGCCGCACCTGAGGAGTGCGTTGTGGCGTGAACTAATCCGCGCCGAAACGATCGCGGACAGCTTGTGTCACCAAGTCAAGCAATATCAGACAACGACGCAGCTCGATTTCGATTCTGATGGCAGGACCGAGATCGAAATCACATCCCCCAAATTTGCGGCAGTAATCAAACCCTCCGGCGGAGGCACGCTTGAGATTCTTGAGTTTCGTCCCAGCGCGGTGACGCTGATCAATTCTCTCCAGCGGCGCGTCGAGGCCTACCATTCCCGGCTGCAGGGCGCGACGGTCTACGGCGGCAAGGTCGCGTCCATTCACAGCCAAACGCTCGCCAAGGAACCCGGGCTCGACAAACGGCTGAAATACGATCGCTGGCCGCGAAACGCCTTTCGGCTTCTGCTATTTGCCTCCGGGAAAACGCATGCCGACTTTGATGCGCTGAACCTTGGAGAGAGTCCGGCATTCGCGGGAGGCGATTACCAGATTGATGACGCGTCGACCGACGAGGTCAGGCTGACCTTAGAGGCGCCCCTTCGCCAAGTCACCGGGCAGGAAGATCACCGTGGCGCGCTATTCGCCGCAAAATCAATGCAATTCCGGCCCACCGCGAAGGGTTTTGATGCCCGATGCCGCGTGGAGCTTGCGAGGAATGCGCAGCCGCAGGCGGTGGGCGCGCCTGATGGCCCGGCACAGTTCACCGCGGGTCTGGAAACTGTGCTGAACTTGCTGGCGCCTAATGTGCCGGACCGCTATTTCGAATTCGGACACGGCCGGAAACCGCTCGAATGGAACGGCGTCGTTGAAGGCGAGTGCGTGCACCTCGTGGATGAATGGCAAGACGTGGCGGTGGAAATTGAAGCGCAAGACGCCAAAGAATTATGGATCGCGCCGATCGAGACGATTTCAGAATCCGAGGAAGGATTCGAACGTGTTTACCAAGGCTCGCAGATCCTGGGTGTCTGGGACGTAACACTCGGAACTTCAGAGTCTTGGAGCGCCGAAGTGGTTCTTCATGTGTCGTCGGCGCCGCGACGAACCTGAGCATCACTCGGCGATCAGCAAGCTCTCCGCAAACGGCCATTCGGTGTCAATCCACTGCGAATCGCAGCCGAAACCACTGCGCCCTGCCATCTCCTCAATCTCACCGGCGCGATATTTGTGCGAGCTTTCCGTCCAGATCGTTTCGTCCTTCAAGAACGCAACGATGCATCCAGCGGCTGGGATCGTGACCGTCTGATCGGCCGCCGAGCGCAAGTGCATTTCAACGCGCCGGTGAGCCGGGTTGTATCGCGCCACATGTTGAAACGCCGCGAGATCGAAATCTGCGGCCAATTCTCGATTGATGCGGGCCAAAAGATTCAAATTGAACGCTGAGGTGACTCCGATGGAATCGTCGTATGCCGCGAGCAACTGCGGCAGCGGCTTTTCGAGGTCCGTGCCCAGCAGGAGCGCATCGCCGGGAAGCAGGATGCGGCGCACCTCGCCCAGGAATCGCTCGGCCGCATCGCGATCAAAGTTGCCGATCGTGCTGCCGAGAAACAGGACGAGCAGTTGCTCATTCTTTTCGCGTCTCGCAGCGGCGGCAAGCAGCCCGTCGAGATAGGGCCGTTCGAATCCCACGATGCTGACACATTCAATTTGTCCCAGCTCGCTCTCACAGCGAGCCAGCGCTGTGCGAGAGATTTCGATCGGGCAATACGTCGTGCGCTGCCGACGCGCCAGGGCTTCGAGCAGCCAGCGCGTCTTTTTCCCGCTCCCGCTACCCAGTTCCGCGACCAGCACGTGCGCCCCGAGGCGAGACACGATATCTGAGGCGTGCCGGCGCAAAAGCCGCTCATCGGCGCGCGTCAGGCCGTATTCGGGCAGAACGCTTATGACCTCGAAAAGCTCGGAGCCGATCTCATCGTAAAGATATTTCGAAGGGAGTTCCTTCTGGCCAGCTCGCAGCAATCCGGCACGCACGTCGCCAGCAAGATCGGAACTTGAATATTGAGAGATGACTGCGGTAGCCATGACGTGTCCCCCTAGTTCTGCGGGCTGCCCATCGAAACTCAGGCTAGACGGCTACGGGCTCCGCTAGGAGCCCGCCAGAAAATAGTACCTTCGGGTGGGCAGGCGGGCGCCCCCCGGCGGATTCCTTTCGCGCGCGTCAGCGCTTGACGCACCGAAACTTCGCGTACACGTACGGGTAATGCGGCTGGAACCAGTTGCGGAACGACCGCCGGAGCATGCACGCATCCGTGCGCGGCGAACCGCCCTTCATGACAAGATGCTTTCCGTCGAAGAAATTCGCTGAATAACCGAGATAGAACGAAAACGGCTGGAAGCCTGGAAACGGCTCGAAAGGAGTGCGCGTCCACTCCCAGCCATTTCCGACGAGATCGGCAACGCCAAAGTCGCTGGCGCCTTCGGGATACGGTCCCACCGCGACTGGATCCCATCGTTCGAAATCGAAATTGCCGTGTTGCGCTGCGGGCGCTTCCGCACCCCACGGGTAGGCGCGCTCGTCGCCGGAGCGCGTGGCGCACGCGGCGCGGTGCCACTCCGCCTCGCTCGGCAGCTCCTTCCCAATCCAGCGCGCGTATGCTGAGGCCTCCTCGTGACTCACGTACACCGGCCAGTCGGGAGGCAAAGGAATTTCCTCAAACATCGCCCGGTAGTTCCACGAATCGCCGTTTGGAATCCAAAATGCCGGATGCGCCCTCTCGCTCGATTTAATCCACTCCCACCCCTCATCACTCCACAGGCCGCGATGTTCGTATCCGCCGTCGTGCATGAATCGCAGATAGTCGCCGTTCGTCACGTTGTACGCGTCGATTTCGAACGCGGGTACATCGACGGAGTGCTCTTCGAATTCGTTGTCCCAGCCAAATTGCCCGCCATCCTTCCTCGGAAGCCCCAAGGTCGCTTTCCCCGCGGGAATCTCGGCGCTGTGTGAAACGCGCGGCGCCGCCGGCGGTGCCGGGGACGCTAACCGCCTGCATTTGCGGTCCACCGGCAACTGGTGCAGCATGTAACACAGCGTTTCCGTGTGCATCAGGCGATGTTCGATGGCGACTTCGAGCAGGCGGCCATTTTCGAGGCGTGCGAGGCTCGGGTCCCTGGAAGCAATCGCACGCAGGGCGTCATCTAATTCTGTGCGAATTCGCCTGTCGTACTCACGAACCTGAGATGGAGAGGGCCAATCTTTGGGTTTATCCGTGGGGAGCCCGCCGTCGACCGGGTCGATCCCGAAGGCAAACAGCTTGTCGAATTCAGAGTGAAATGAGGTCAGACCGAGGGGCTCGCGGAAAAGGTTCCAGTCGAAGGCTTCCAGGTGGCCCAAATAGAAAATAATACGGTGGCGTTCGGAGATGGGTCGGTCATAGAGTGCTGCAGGATGCACAATCTCGAAAAGCTCGTCGCTGCGGGCGCGCGCCGCTTGAAGGCGCTTCGAGAGCTGGTCGACTCCGGATATTGGCGCCACAGCCGTCGGATTCATCGGAGCCTCCTCAGCAAGTAATTCGTTTCAACTGTCTGACTGGGCCAACCGAAAGGTGCGGGTAATGGATGGGACTTTTGTTTAGATGCAGCCAGAAGCGAATAGAACGCAAGCTTTTCTAGATGTATCTAGGGCAGGGACGCATTTTTGGGAGACGAATCCGAGTGGCCCCGCTAAGCGATGGATTCCAAAAGGGATATGCTGTGGAATTCCGCGGCGTCAGTTATCGGCTGCCATCCGGGGCGGGGCTGCTCTCGGGCCTGAACCTTAAGGTTGCGCGCGGCGAGACCCTATTGCTGCTCGGGCGAAGTGGTTCAGGCAAGACCACAACTCTCAAGCTTGTGAACCGCCTACTCGAACCCACCGAAGGCGAAGTCCTGATCGCGGACAAGCCCAGCGATTCTTGGAATGCGATCGAACTGCGCCGCAAAATCGGCTACGTTATTCAAGACGTTGGCCTCTTTCCCCACTGGAGTGTCGAGCGCAACGTAGGCCTTGTGCCCACGCTGGATCGCTGGCCCGCGGAAAAAATTCGCGCACGCGTCGAAGAAGTGCTCTCGTTGGTTGGTATGCCCGCCGCGGAATTTGCGACGCGCCGTCCTTCGGAGCTTTCGGGCGGGCAGCGACAGCGCGTCGGCGTCGCACGCGCTCTCGCCGCGGATCCGCCGATTTTGCTCATGGACGAACCGTTCGGCGCGCTCGATCCGGTGACGCGCGCCGATCTGCAGCGGGAATTCCATGCGCTCGCGGCACGGCTCCAGAAGACGATTCTGTTCGTCACCCACGATGTGCGGGAGGCGCTCCTGCTGGGCGCGCGAATCGCGCTGCTCGAAAAGGGACGATTCGTCGGAGTTTATTCTCCAGCAGAGTTTCTCAAAGCGAAGGAACCAGAAGCTCGGGCGTTCGCGGCATCGCTCAATTCCGTCGCGAGCCATGAGGAGGCGCAATGAACTGGCTTCAATTCCTGGTGCAGAACCGCAGCGAAGTGCTGGCGCGGTCTATTGAGCACATGGGTCTCGTCGGCGCGTCCATGGCGATCTCTCTCGCGATAGGATTGCCGCTGGGGGTGGCGCTCGTCCGCCGCGCCGCGCTGCGACGCTGGGTGTTGGGCGCCGCCAACGTCGTGCAGACGATTCCTAGTCTGGCGCTCTTCGGCTTCCTGATTCCTGTGCCCTGGATTGGAGGAGTCGGAGCGAGTACGGCAATCGTGGCGCTCGCGTTGTACGCGCTCCTGCCCATTTTGCAGAACACTTGTACTGGCATCATGGAGGTCGATCCAGCGGTGATCGAGTCCGCGACGGGGATGGGGATGACGCCGAGGCAGGTGCTTTGGCAGGTGCAATTGCCGCTGGCCGCGCCTGTCCTACTGGTCGGAATTCGCGTCGCAACCGTCCTATGCATCGGCATTGCGACGATTGCGGCGGCGATTGGAGCCGGTGGCCTGGGCGTTTTCATTTTTCGTGGCGTGGCCATGGTGAACAATCAGGTGATCCTCGCGGGCGCGATTCCGGCAGCGTTTCTCGCGATCGGGGCTGACGTTGCCCTGGGCCTGTTCGCGCGGAGCATCGGACACAAATGACCGGAGTGCCTCCACCGCATTGTGAAGCCTCGTCACTGGTGGTGCGGTTACTGCTGCTCTGCCTTTGCGTCTTGCCGGCGGCGGGTGGATGCGCCAAACGCGGTGCGGGGAAAATCGTAGTTGGATCAAAGAATTTCACCGAGCAGATCGTCTTGGCGGAGCTGTTCGCCCAGCAGATCGAGGCTCACACTGCGCTGCAAGTTGAAAGGAAAGTGAATCTCGGCGGAACCCTGCTGTGCCACGAAGCGCTCGTTTCCGGAAAAATCGACATTTATCCAGAATATACAGGAACTGCGCTCACGGCTGTTCTAAACGATCCTCCTCAATATGATCCCGCGAAAGTATTCACTTTGGTGCAGACCGAGTATCGAAATCGATTTGGCGTGGAAGTGATGCCGTCGCTCGGCTTCAACAATACATTCGCCATGGTGGTGCGGGGCGAGGACGCGAACAAGCTGCATCTCCGTGCCGTTTCCGACATGGCTCCGTACGCTCCGAAATGGCGGCCTGGATTCGGCTATGAATTTATCGAGCGGCCGGACGGATACCGAGGCTGGATCGCGGCGTACGGGCTCCATTTTGCGACTGCCCCAAAGATTCTGGACCTGGGGCTGCTGTACCGCGCGCTCGCCGACAAGCAGGTGGACATTGTCGCGGGAAATTCGACGGACGGAGTGATCGCCGCGCTGCACATGGTCGCGCTCGAAGACGACAAGCGCTATTTCCCGCCGTACGAGGCGGTGCCGCTCGCGCGGCACGCAACACTGGAACGTCATCCCGAGGTTCGCGACGCCATCGGCGCGCTTGCAGGAAAAATGTCTGAAGACGAGATGCGCCGCATGAACTACGCGGTAGACGGAGAGCATCGCGATCCCGCCATCGTAGTCCGCGAGTTCCGCCAGTCAAAAGGATTGTGAGTAGGACAGACGGAAGCCTTTCGGGGTTGTGCTTGGCACATACGCACCAAACCCGACAGACTGAAAGCCTGTCCAAGGGTTGCTCGGCACAAATCGTCTCTGCTAGAGTGCCAGCTTACGCCGGACAGCGTTTTTCCCGATTGCTTGCGCGCAAGAAAACAAAATCTGCCGGTACGTTTCCACTTCTTATGACCATTGATGGTCGCAAACTCACACGGCTCGCGAAGTCCCTCAGCGGCCGTCGAATCGGCGTAGCCGGCGACTTCATGCTGGACCATTATGTGTGGGGCTCTTCCACGAGGCTGTCTCCTGAGGCTCCAGTCCCGGTCGTCGACTACATCAGTGAAACCGACGCGCTTGGTGGAGCAGGGAACGTGGCTGCGAACCTTGTCACGCTCGGAGCCGCCGTGTTTCCCTTCGGCGTCGTCGGGGAAGACAAGGATGGACTCGCGATACGGTCGCACTTACAGGCCGCTGGAATGGACGCGAAGGGTGTGCCTACAGACCGATCGCGCATGACCACGCTGAAAACGCGGATCGTCTCGCGCCATCACCAAATCGTTCGCGTGGACCGGGAACGGCGCGAGCCGCTTGGCCGCAAGCTCGAAGACTGGCTGGTCCGCGCGATCAAAGCTGCGCTACCGCGCCTCGACGCAATTGTTCTTTCGGACTATGACAAGGGCGTGGTAAGTGATTCGTTCGCGGATCGCGTGCTCACGGAGTGCCACCGGCGCAAGGTCCCGGCATTGGTAAAACCGAAGACTTCGCGGCTGTTCGCCTATCGTGGCGCTCGCGTCATCGTCTGCAACGCCAAGGAAGCCGGCTTTTTCGTCACTCGATCGGTCGAAGATGATGAGTCGGCCGAGGAAGCAGGGCAAAAGCTATTGGCACACTTCGGATGCTCATCCGTCGTGATTACGCGCGGCGCCGCAGGGCTCAACGTCTTTGAGGACACTTCGCCTAAGGGTTTTCATGTGGCCGCGACGAGCCGCGAAATTAGCTACGCTCGCGTCGGACAGGCGGGCGTCGATCACGCAGCGCCCGGCCGCCAAGTGTTCGATGTTACGGGCGCGGGCGATACCGTGCTCTCGGTGCTCGCGCTTGCTGTTGCGGCGCATATTCCTGTTCGGGAAGCGGCGATCCTTGCGAATGCTGGGGCGGGCGTCGTGGTAGGAAAACTCGGCACTTCGACGATTAGGCCGGATGAGTTGTTTGCCGCCGTGCGCGATCTTGCTTAATGGTTTTCATAGCGCAGGCACTCTTGCCTGTGTGGTTCTGTGGACCATAGGAGCGGTGAGAAGCTAACTTCGCCAGCAAAAACCGCACAGGCAAGAGTGCCTGCGCTCCTCAATCCTTTTTCCTGCGGCTGTGACGCACGAGCTGCGCGAGCTACGGCGGAGGAAAGCTCAGCGACTGGTCGGAGCGCTCGACCCAAAGCTGCACTTCGCGGTTCTGCGCAGCTTTCACTGTTTCTTCCGGTTTGGGAAACGGGTCATACCCGCTGATTTCGACGACAATCACGACTCCGCTGCCACCCTTCGGCGGCACTTCCGCGCTTTCAATGCGAAACGTTTTGATTGGGCTATAGTAGCCGTTCGGTCCCCAAAAGCTGAGAAAATCCTGATAATTAAAACTCGCGTGTGGATGCCAGATCTGGTAAGCCTGCTGCATGTTTCCGATGGCGACCGCCGTCATGAATCGCTCCACCGTGTGTTTTTCCGTGGTGTAGCGCAGGAAATACCACATCCCCGCACCGAGCAGGAGAACCAGCGCCACTGCGCTGATTACGTAGCGCAAGGCTTTCGATTTCGGTTCTTCAGCTCCGGAATCGAGCAGTCCCATGAACGCCTCTCTCTCATTCATTCTAAATCTGCCTCTGGAATACTGCGACAGACAAACTTACAAGCGCGACGGAAACAAGGCCAAGATAAGAATATCCGAATAAGTGACCGAGAATCCGGCATTTTTCAGGAGCAGCGCTTAAGTGGCGCAGGCCTCAGCCTGCGGGACTTGGCCCTGCAGGGACTGAGCGCTTTCCCCAGCGACGCGCCCTTGCGCCAGAAAGGGCTGATTGCCGACCGCAGGGCGGTGATCAGAGTTGGCACGCTACAGTTTTCCCCAAAAAGCGAAAGTTACGGCGCCAATCACGAAAAGAAACGAGACCGCATGATTCCATTTGATCTTCTCGCCGAGATACACCCATGCGAAAACGACAAACACGCATAACGTGATGACCTCTTGAATGATTTTCAACTGGAAGGCTGTGAATTCGCCATAGCCGATGCGATTCGCCGGAACTTGGAAACAGTATTCCGCGAAGGCGATCAGCCAACTCACGGTGATCGCAACTAGCATTGGCACGTTACGAAATTTCAGGTGGCCATACCAAGCGATGGTCATGAATATGTTCGAGCAGATCAGAAGCAGGACGGTGGTCATGATGCCGGATCGTACCATGCCCGCCACACGGCCCGTTGCAATGGCAGTCGCTTCGTAGGTGCTCAGCGATTCGGCTCGGGCGCCGGCGCGCCGGCCGGACCGCAGCGTTGGCGCCAACCTTCCCGGAACTTCTCGCGCTCTTCGGGAGTCATTTGCGCCCACCGTTCCATCATGCGGCGCCGCCATGGCGCTCCGCCAAATCCCGGCCGGAATCCTCCAAAGAGGATTCGTCCCAGTATGGTCAGCCCCACGGCTTGCCAGAACGTAATCGTGTGAAGGCCGAACAGTCCCGGCATCAGGTAGTTCCACAGCTGCGAGACGACGAAACCGAATACAGCTATCCCGAGAATCACAACGGCAATGACTCTCAATACCCGCAAAAAGTGTCTTCCTCTCATGTTGGTTCTCCTTATTCCCAGTCGCTCATTAGCTCTTCGTAGACCGTTTGCAGCTTCTGCCGCAGATGCAGCACGGCGTGATGCTTGCGCGAGAGCAGTGTGTTGACGCCGACTCCCGTTTGAGCGGACAGCTCCTTGAAGCTGATTCCATCGAATTCGTGCGCGACGAACACATCGCGCTGTCCTTCCGGCAGTTCGTCCAGCGCGGCGTCGAGTTCGTCGAGCAAAACACTTCGCGCATAAGCGGCTTCCGGGCCCGCCTCCGGCGACGGAAGAAGTTCTTCCAGCGACAGTGGTTCGCCGCCTTCAGGGTCCGCGGCCTGCACTGCCGAAAACACCTCCGGCTTCTTCTTCCGGAACCGGTCGATGATGCGGTTGCGCGCTACGCGGAAGAGCCATGCCCCGGCCTGCTCGATCGGCTTCATCAGGCGATACGCTTCGATGAACTCGTAGAAGACGTCTTGCAGGATGTCTTCCGCGTCCGCCTCATCCTCGACGCGCTGCCGGATAAAATTCCGCAGCCGGCCCTGTTCGCGGTGGATCGCCTCGATGAGCCGCTCGTTTTGCCCGGCGATCATCCGGTCCGAGATCAATGCGCTGTGCATCTACATGTGAAGACGTTTGAGCGGCGCAAATATTGCAGAGAATCGGAATTTGCGTCGGAGTGGGGAAATAGCTGAAAAAAGGGGACTTACTCTGCCGCCTTAGCCACGGCTTCGAGGGCATCGCCGATCAGGATGACGGGTTTCCACTCGTCGAGAAACGACGCACCCAGGTTGTTGTAAAAATCGATGGCTTGCTTGTTCCAGTCCAGGACTTCCCAGCGCATGCAGAAATATTTCTCTTTCCAGGCGATCCCGGCGACGTGCGCGATCAAGGCTTTTCCGACACCGTGCTTGCGAAATGCCGGCCGCACAAAAATGTCATCCAGGAAAAGCCCGGGGCGGCCTTGGAACGAGGAAAAAAACTCGAAAAATAGCGCATAGCCGACAGGCTCGCCGTCCCATTCGGCGATCACGGCGCGGAACTTCGGGTGCTGGCCAAAGCCGTCGCGCAAGACGTCCTGTTCCGTAATGCTGACTTCGTGGCTGAGCTTCTCGAACTCCGCGAGCTCGTGGACCATTGTCTTCAGCAGCGCGGCGTCGTGTACAGTCGCGGGTCGAATGGAAAGCATCGGCAGCGTCCTGAATAGGGCGGTTTGGACGCGCCATTATAGACTAGCGTGAGCTTGGCTGTCGCCTGAAAGAGAATCGCGGGGGTCTATCCGCAGGAAGGTATTCGCGAGGCGTTTAGCAGAACGCGGATTGTTGGATGCGGCCCGGCAGATGGGGAGGGCAGCCGGGCCGCACACTCTCTGTATCTCAATACACTTGGACTTTGCTCACGGTGCCGTTGACGAACGTCAGCACCCACCGATGGCCGTCCTTCAGATAGAACCAGGTCTCCGAAAACGTGCCGTCCGTCGTGTCGTTGATTTTCTTCTGCTCCGGATCGCCGAAGCTCAACTGCACCATCTGGTAGGTCATTCCTTCGACCACTGTCTTTTGCGCGATCGCGTTCCTGATTTCTGCCGGGAAGGCTTTTGCCGTCACTTCCGATTGAACCTTGCTGACGTCGAGAACCCGTGACATGAAGTTGAGAAACGCTTCGGGTTGAAGGTCGCTGTCCTTCACGTTTGTCATAAACCGGAAATTGACCCGGGAACCTCCCGCGCGCAGGTAGCCCGCGCCGACCTTGTTCGCGTGGTTGGCGCCACGGCGTCCCTCTCCGCCTCCGCCCAGATGAATCTCGACCCGGTCGCTATCGATCTTCACGTCCGTAATGGTTTCCCATTGCTCGGTTTCAACGCCGACGCCTTTTGACTTCAGCTCCTTGCTCATCGCGCCGAGATCTAGCCCACGTTCGTCAACGCGCTTCCCGTGAGGAGCGACAAAATACACGTCCAATCCGTCCTTGGTCGCGGGCATCTCGACAAGGGGCTTGACTTCCTTGCCCAACAACAATTTATCCAGGGCATCTTTCGTCTGCTTGGAGACTTCCGCATGCATCATTGCGGGAGCGGTAAATATTACACCTAGTGCGAGCGACGCGAATTGCCGCAGACACACCTTCTTCACGGTCGTTCCTCCTCTTTGATTGCGCAGGATTTCAAAAGCTAGCTTCTCAAGCGGAAGCGCGAAGCTCAATGAGCGAAAGGGACCAAATTGGGAAGGACTTGGGTTCTAGTACCTTGGTATTGAACTTGTCCGTCATGGAATTGCATCCGTGCCGGGGCAGAATCAGCAACCGGATCGCGAGCGTTTGAAGAACTTGTAATCGTAGTTTCCCTTCGGCTACAGTTCCCGCCAGACCGAGAGGTGAACCCATGGCACCGCCGAACGCAGGCACAACCGACGCTGAGTTTTTTCAACAGCGCGGTTTCGGGCAAAAACTTGGGTTTGGCCAGCGGCCGGCTCTGCTGGTCGTAGACATGGCCAAGGCGTTCACGAATCCCGGAATGCCGCTCGGCGCGCCGCTCGACAGCCAGATCGAGGCGATCCAGCTTCTGCTGCGCGCCGCACACGATCGAGGGGCGCCGGTCATTTTCTCGACGGTGTCTTACGAAGACGAAAATCTGAAGGACGCCGGGATTTTTGGCATGAAGCAGAAGGGCTCGGCCACGCTGCGCGCCGGCACTGAAGGGGTGCAAATCGACTCGAGGTTGGACCTCCGGCCTACGGATTCGCTACTCGTGAAAAAGTACGCCTCCTGCTTTTTTGGAACCGATCTCGTCTCGCGTCTCCTCGTGCGCGGCGTGGACACGCTGATCATCACAGGCTGCACGACGAGCGGTTGCGTGCGCGCCTCGGCGGTCGATGCCTGCCAGACCGGATTCCGGCCGATGGTCGTGCGCGAGGCCGTTGGCGACCGCTCGCAATCGGCGCATGACCAAAGTTTGTTCGATTTGAATGCGAAGTACGCGGACGTCGTATCCCTCGAAGAGACGCTGCAGTATCTGAATTCGCTCCGTGCTGCGGCTGTCCCAAGCTGCACCGGCGCCTGAACCGTAAGGAACTCCCATGCCCGAGTCGCGTACGAAAAACCCGCAAGAACACGACCGATTTCCCTATTCCGCGATTGTGGACCGCAAGCCGCTGCGCTGGCCGAAGGGCGCACGCGTCGCCGTCTGGGTGATTCCCAACATCGAGCATTTTCTCTTTGACCGGCCGTCCACTTCCGTCTCGCACGTCACGACGAGCCTCGTCCCCGACGTGCTGAACTATTCCTGGCGCGACTACGGCGTGCGCGTCGGAGTGTGGCGCATGATGGAAATCATGGAGCGCCACGGCGTCCGCGGAACGGTCGCACTCAATTCCGACGTATGCGACCGCTACCCGCGCATCCTCGAGGAAGGAAATCGGTTGAAGTGGGAGTGGATGGGCCACGGAACGAATAACTCCACGCTGATTAACAAACAGTCAGAAACAGAAGAACGCAAGCTCATCAAGCACGTCGTCAACACAATCACGAAGGCCGCAGGCGCGCGCCCGCGAGGCTGGCTCAGCCCCGCCCTTTCCGAATCGCACCGCACGCTGGACATCCTCGCCGAGAACAAAATCGAGTACGTCGCGAACTGGGTCAACGACGAGCAGCCTTACCCGATGCGCGTCAGGTCCGGGACTATGATCTCGATGCCGTACTCGGTCGAGATCAACGACATTCCAGTTTTTCTCGATGGGAAAAAAAGCGGAGAAACCTTTGGCCAAATGATTTGCGACCAATTTGATGTGCTCTACGAAGACGGCGCGAAGACAGGGCGGGTGATGGCCATTTCCATCCATCCCTTCCTGATTGGCCACCCGCACCGCAGCAAGTATTTTGCGCAAGCGCTGGCCCACGTCACATCGCGCCAAGAGGTGTGGCTCGCCACCGGAAGCGAAATCGTGGACTGGTACCAGAAAAATTACAGCACTGCTCTCTGAAAGTGATCTGATCTTCGTTTCCGCAAGTATTGAACGATCGCCTCCAAACGGCCTCAATTTTCAAAACGCGGAACCTTCTGACGGGTCTGCTACTTCGTCCTGTGGATTTCCAGAGCGATCTGCGGAATTGCGCCACAAGGCACGCTCGTGATGAATCGCAGCGTGCCGGCATTGTCCTGAAACGCGAAGCCGCTTTGCTCCGAACCGCCCTTGAATTCACCCCAGGAACTCGGTATCTGGCTGACGCACATTGGCTCACCAATGCCGAGTTGCGGCGCGGCCTTTGTCTTTCGTGCAAAGAAATAAACGGCGAAACCCGCCATCAGAATCACTAATAACGTAGTTCGCAAAATCAGAGTCTTCATAAGATGATTCCTTCCCTTGCTGGTCAACGAGCTTCACGATCTTAGTCCAGTGGTCGCGTCGAGCGAATTGAATACGTGCCGATGTCGCCGCGTTCGGAGGGCACAGTTGAGCCGCAGCGATGCAAGCAAATAGGATGCACAGGACGGGGGTCGGGAACTACGATTCTAGCGCTCCAGACGCCGCGCCGGCAGGCAGTTCGATTGAATATTTAGTCCGCTGGCGCTCGCGATGCTGCGCTAGCGCCAGTTCGATCAGGCGGTCGAGCAGCTTGCTGTAGGGCAGGCCGGAAGCTTCCCAGAGTTTTGGGTACATGCTGATAGAGGTGAATCCGGGAATGGTGTTGACCTCGTTCAACAAGATCCGGCCGGTGCGCTGCTCGAGGAAGAAGTCAACGCGCGCCATGCCGAGGCACTCGAGCGTGCGGAACGCCCGAACGGCATACTCTTGAAACTTCTTCACCTGAGCACGGCTGAGCTTCGCCGGAATCAGTAGCCGCGTGCCTTCCTCAAGATACTTCGCCGCGTAGTCGTAGAACTCACGGTGCGGCACGATCTCTCCCGGAACAGACGCCTTTGGGTCTTCATTTCCCAGGACAGACACTTCAATTTCGCGCCCACGGATGGCGCGCTCGACCATCATCTTTTGTCCAAATTCGGCGGCCAGGTCCATCGCGGCAGCGAGTTCCTTCGCGTTGTGCGCCTTGGTCATGCCGACGGAGCTTCCGAGCGTCGCGGGCTTGATGAATACCGGGAACCGGAATTTCTTGCGAATTGTGCTCAGTGTCTTCGCGCACGATTTTTCCCACTCGGCGCGCGGCACAGCAAGAAAATCGCCTACGGGGAGCTTTGCCTGCAGGAAGAGGCGCTTTTGCACGTCCTTGTCCATGCCCACTGCGGAACCCAGCACGCCCGAACCGACATAGGGGAGCCCCGCCAGGTCGAGCAGGCCCTGGACGGTGCCATCCTCGCCAAACGTGCCATGCAGCACTGGAAACACAACGTCAACGCGTAACGTGTCTGCCCGAGAATCGCTAACCGGCACGAGGGCCGCCACATTCGGGTCGGCGGACAGCATGACGCGTTCACCGGTGCGCAACACTTCGCCAAGTGTGGGTTTATTGTCAGCGCCCTCTGCACGTGGCGGCAGCATCTGATGGGCCGCGGTTCCAGCGAGCCAGCGGCCGTCTTTGGCAATGCCAATCGGCACCGCCTCGTATTTTTCAGGATCAAGCGCGGCAATGACCGACGCCGCAGAGATCAGCGACACTTCGTGCTCACCGGAACGCCCGCCAAACAGGATGCCTACTCGTAGCCGTTTTTTGTCTGTCGTCATGTGTTACACGTCGGTCGCAAACCTTTCTCTTTGTTTTTGCGCGCCAAGGCAGCAGAGATTCCTCGTTTCGCTCGGATTGACAAACTCGGCGTCGTCGCCTCATAAATACAGAGACTCGGACTACAGAATTTTCTTCCCCAATCCCGAGAGCACCATCTCGACACCCAGCAGCGCCGTCTGGTTGTGGAGGTCGATCACCGGATTAATCTCGACCACTTCGAGTGACAACATCGCTTCGCTATCCGCGATCATTTCGAGCGCCAGGTGCGCCTCGCGGTACGTCACTCCGCCGCGCACCGGAGTGCCTACTCCCGGCGCGTCGTCCGGATCCACAAAATCCATGTCGAGGCTAACGGCCACCCCGTCAGTATCGTCGGTCACGAAGCGCAGCGCTTCGCTCATCACGTCGCGCAGCCCGCGCTCGTCGATGTCGCGCATCGTGAAGACGTGCACACCGGACTCCTTGATCAGCCGCCGCTCCTTGGGATCGAGATCCCGCACGCCCACAAGGGAGACGTTGCGCGGCTCGACTTTTGGCTTGTACCCGAGGAGCTCCACAAGCTCTGGCGCGCCGTAGCCGATGATCGCCGCCAGCGGCATGCCGTGCACGTTTCCCGAGGGCGAAGATTCTGGCGTGTTCATATCGCCGTGCGCGTCGAGCCACAAGTAGCCGATCCGTTTCGATTGCTTCCGAAAATAGTCTGACACCCCGGAACACGAGCCAACAGCGATCGAGTGATCTCCGCCAAGCACCAGTGGCAGAAAGCCTTCCGAGAGAGTGTGCTCGGTCATCTCCGCGAGGCCGCGGCAAGTCTCAGCAATTTCGTTGAGATACTTGGCGCGCTTTTCGCCGTAGTGCTGCTCTTCGGGCTGCTTGACGCTGACGTTGCCGATGTCTTCGACCGTGTGCCCGAGCGATTTCAAGCGCGATTGCAAGCCCGCCACCCGCAGGGCCGATGGGCCCATGTCCACGCCGCGGCGGCTCTGCCCGAGGTCCATCGGCACTCCAATGATCCGAATTTTTTGCGCCATGTTTGTGGCTCGATCCGGCTCGCCCGCGAGGGCGGGAGCCAGCGAAAACTAAGGGTAAACTCGGTAGAGCATCCGGGGAAAGGGAATGACTTCTCGGATGTGCTCAGTTCCGCAAATCCAGGCCACTGTGCGTTCGATACCCAAGCCGAATCCAGCGTGTGGAACGCCGCCGTAGCGGCGCAGGTCCAGATACCAGCGAAACGCCTCCTCGGGCAAATTATGTTCCCGCAGACGCTTTACGAGCAGGTCGTAATCGGCAATGCGTTCGCCTCCGCCAATGATTTCGCCATACCCTTCCGGAGCGAGCATGTCAAAGCCCAACGCCAGCTCAGGCCGCTCAGCGTCCGGCTGCATATAAAATGCTTTCATTGCAGTGGGATAGCGGTGCACCATCACTGGGCGATCGTAGGCGCTCGAAAGAATGGTCTCCTCGTCGCCGCCAAAGTCGTCGCCCCATTTCGTGGGATTGCCACGCTCCTGGAGCACCTTGACCGCCTCGTCGTAAGTAATTCGAGGGAAAGGAGGTTTTACGCAGGCAAGCTTGGTCGCATCGCGCCCGATCGCCTCGAGTTCCTGCGCCCGGCGCTTGAGCACCGATTGCGCCATGTGGCTCACAAGGCCTTCGCCCAGCGCCATCATGTCTTCGAGGTGCGCGTAAGCCGCCTCAGGTTCGAGCATCCAGAATTCAGTGAGGTGGCGGCGCGTTTTGGATTTTTCCGCTCGAAATGTCGGCCCGAGCGTGTAGACCTTGCCGAGCGCCATCGCGGTGGCCTCGACGTAAAGCTGCCCGGACTGTGTTAGGTACGCTTTCTCGTCGTCGATGTATTGGACTTCGAACAGCGTCGTGGTGCCTTCGCAGGCGGCGGGAGTGAAGATGGGAGCCTCAGTCAGCACGTATCCTTGCGAATCCATGTATTCGTGCGCCGCACGCACCGCTGCAGCGCGAATGCGCAGAATCGCCGTCTGGCGGGGCGTTCGAATCCACAGGTGCCGATGGTCGAGCAGGAAATCGACGCCGTGCTCTTTCAGCTGAATTGGATAGGGAGTTTCATCTGGGACGCGCTGCACCACCTCTGCCGCGGTAATCTGAATTTCGAATCCGCCCGGGGCGCGTTCGTCCGCGTGGATGCGTCCCGTGACAATGACGCTGGATTCTTGCGTAAGCCCCCGCAATGCTTCGAACGCCGCCGGCTGTTCCTTTCGCGAGACGACACCCTGAATCGTTCCCGTGCCGTCGCGGAAGATCGGGAAGAGGAGTTTACCGGCTTCGCGCAGGTTGTACAGCCATCCGCGAAGGGTAACTTCCTGTCCGTCGTGCTTTCCCGCGTCTTGAATACTTACAACCGGCATGGACCGAGTGCTCTCCGTTCCTGAGACTTGGCGTGAATGCTGGGTTAGGGCCGGGCGAGAGCCTGTTCGAATTTTTCGAACACAGTGCGTATCCCGCGCAACGTTTCCGCGAAAGCCTGCACTTCGCCTGAGCCGGCGGCCACCGCGGGCTCCTTCAATTCGAGGACAATTGCCGCATCCGGCGGCAAAGCCGCCAGCGTTGTGCTCCAATCGATAGCGCCCTCGTACGGCAGGAGATGATCATCGCGCTCGCCGCGATTGTCGTGCACGTGTGTGGTCACAACGCGATCCCGGACGATATCGAGCGCTGGCGATGCGCCTCCCTCGAGATGCGCGTGACCCACATCGAAGCAGATTTTCACGCTGGTGAGACGCGTCTCCTCGAGAAACTTTTTCAAGTTGGCTGCAGTGGCCATTTCCCCAGGCGTGTTTTCAATCGCCACGGTCACACCACGCTGGCGCGCGAACAGGGACAAGTGTTCGAGGGAACTGAACGCCGCATCCCAGCGCCGCTGGTCCGGCACATCGCGCGACCTCGCTACATGTTGAATGCAATAGCGGAAGGGAATGAGTTCGACGAGATCAAGCGCCCGTTTGATTTCATCCACAGCTTCCTGGCGCCGCAATCGTTCGGGATCGGAGATGGAAAGCGGCGCGCCGCTTTCGCGCGTGAGTTGGAAATCGCGCGTTGTCGGCGAATGGATGGAATGGAGCGCCATGTTGTTCCCCGCGAGCCACGAAGAGAGTTCGCGGGCGTCCTCGGGCGAGCGATAGTCGAAATGCCCGCGCGAGCAAAACAGTTCGATCGCGGAAACGTCTGCGCGGCGGACTTCATCAATCAAAGCGGAGGTAAGTTTTCGATTTACGAAGAGATACGTGGAGAGGACACGCTGCATGGTCAATTAAGTTTAAGGAGGCCGTGCTCGTGGCACCGATCTTGACTCTAAGCGAAGCGCCAATTGACGTCAAGGCAAGCACCCGCTCTCGGTCAGGGAGGCCCACTCGCAAAACCATTCGGAGAAATAGTTTAGATCATTATTCTTCGAGCAAGAACTCGGCGTCGGGAGGGCCGGGAATCAGTCCAGCATCGACGCCGCGCTTCAGGAATTCGTGAACGGCCTGCCGCCCGCGCTCGCCGTAACCTAACGTCCATTTATTCACGTACATGCCGATAAATTTGTCGGCCAGATCGGTATCCATATCTCGCGCGAATTGCATGGCATAGTTGACGGCCGCCTCGCGATGCTCCATCGCATAGGTGACGCTCTCCCGCATCGCGTGCCCAATCTGCAGGCCCACCGTTCGACCCAGGGCGCGCCGAACCGCATTCCCGCCGAGCGGCAGGGGCAATCCCGTCTGTTCGACCCACCACTGCCCCAGGTCGACCACACGATGCATTCCCATTTGTGCAAAGTACAATTGCCCTTCGTGGATCAGGAGCCCTGCGTCCACAAGAGAGTTCTTCACGGCGTCCAGGATGTGATCGAACCCCATGACGACGGGCTCGACCCTAGGCTCATAGAGCTTCAAAGCCATGAAGGCTGAAGTCCGCAGCCCAGGCACCCCGATTCGGCACTTCGGAAGGTCCTCCCGTTTCAGGGGGTGCTGGGAAACGACGATTGGCCCGTACCCCTCGCCAAAACTCGCCCCGCAGTCCAGGAGGACGTATTTGTCCCGCAGATAGGGGTATGCGCCGAAGCTAAATGCCGTCACATCATAGATTTCCTGGGATGCCGCCTGGTTTAGCGTTTCAATGTCGGCAAGAACGTGGGAAAAGACCATCCCCGGCGTGCGGACTTTCTGTGTCGCTAAGCCGTAGAACATGAAAGCATCGTCGGAATCCGGGGAATGCGCGAGTTTAATCTCGACAGACTTGCCCGGGGCTGGTTTCGTTGGCATCGGGTTCTGCCCTCGCTCCCATCTGACGTCCCCCAACTGCAGACCGACAACAGGGTCACTCCGGCCCGGTCGCTGGCCAGAATGCAGGAGTCACAAGATAATCAGCACCACACCCGTCGTCGAGAGAGGAACGCCTGAAGCGGATCCCCGCTTTATGGGAAGCCGCATGATTGAGTGCAGAAGGGTAACACACTAGGGTACCGGTCTGAAAGACCTGAGCCAGGTCACGCCGGAGGACCGCGATCCGCGACCTGCGCCCGTGACCCGTGGTGATCATGGCCCGTCTCCTCTGAATCATATGCTGATAGGGCGCGACTCGGACGTCTAGGAACTTAATCCGTGGAGGTCTTCACAGATCACGAGTTACAGGCCCACGAACCAAGGATCGCGGGGCACGGATCGCGATTCACGTTTTGTTGGTGGCGTGAGCAACGAATTCAGTCCGTGGCCGATCCAGCGCTCCCCTGACTGCCTGGCCGAGACTCTTCAGGCTGTAGGGCTTCTGGAGAATGGAGGCCCCCTGTTGCAGCAATGAATTCAAGGAGCCCACTTCCGCTGTGTAGCCGCTCGAGAAAACGACTCGCAGATCGGAGCGAACCTCGAGCATTTGCGAAAATGCAGATGGGCCTGACAGACCCGGCATAACAATATCCAGAACAATCAGATCAAATTGCTCGGGACTCGCTTTGAAAAGGTGGACCGCTTCGCGGCCGTTGGTCGCAACAACGACGTGATAACCAAGTCTCTCCAGCATCTCGATCGCTGCCTCGCGTAGCCCCTCGTTGTCTTCCGCCAGAAGAATTGTCTCGCTGCCCTTTGGAATTTGTTCATCGCGCTTTGGCGCGCGCGGCTCGGCGGCGCCGCTGCCCGCCGGCAAGTAGACGCGGAACGTCGTCCCCTTTCCCGGCTCGCTGTAGAGGTGAATAAACCCGTCGTGTTGCTTCACGATCCCGTACACAGTAGCGAGGCCGAGGCCGGTGCCTTTTCCAGCTTCCTTGGTGGTGAAGAAGGGCTCAAACACGCGCGCCGCCGTTGCGGCATCCATTCCCACACCGGTATCGGATACGACGAGCAAGACGTAGTTTCCGGGCTGCGCATAGGAATGGAGCCGGGAGTATTCTTCTCCCACCTCGACAAATTGGGTCTCGATGATGAGCCGGCCTCCTTCGGGCATCGCGTCTCGCGCATTCAGGCACAGGTTCATGAGCACTTGCTCGATTTGTCCGGGGTCTGCCAGCACCACGGGAAGATCGGGGGCGGAGACGATCCGCACTTCAATTTGCTCGCCAATCACGAGCCGAAGCAGGCTCGTACCCTCGAGGACGAGGGCGTTCAAATCAAGCTTGCGTGGCTGCAGTACCTGGCGCCTGGAAAAGGCAAGCAGCTGGGAGGTGAGACGCCCGCCCCACTCAGCCTGGTCCCGGATCTTCTGAAATCGCTCGCGCAGCCTCGATCCTTCCGCCGCTTCTTCACAGCCCACCTCGGCCCAGGCTAGAATGGCGCCAATCACGTTGTTGAAGTCGTGCGCAATGCCGCCCGCCAGCTTTCCGATGGCTTCGAATTTCTGCAACTGCTGGACCTTCGCTTCCATTAGCTCGCGCTTCCGGCGATCCTCGCAAGCACGCAGCGCGCGTTGAATGGCGGGGACGAGGCGTTTCAAGTTTCCCTTCATCAAGTAGTCTTGGGCGCCATCTTGCAACGCCGCGACGGCAGTTTCCTCGCCGATCGTCCCCGACACGAAAAGGAAGGGCAGATCTGAGTCCCGCGATCGGAGGAGGCGCAGCGCGTCAGGCCCCGAAAAATGCGGCATCGCGTAGTCGGAAACCACAACGTCCCATGTCTGGCTGGCTAGCGCCGATTCCAAGGTGGCGGGAGTCTCGACGCGAGCGGATTGCACTTCGTACCCGCCTTTTGTCAATGCATGCAACAGCAGGGCGGCGTCGTCTTCCGAGTCCTCGATCATCAAAACGCGAAGGGGAATCCCCATGACTATCTCCGGGCAGGGGCCTGCTCGTTGAGCACCAGCCAGTACAACCCAAGCTGGCGGACGGCCTCGGTGAATTGATTGAAATCCACAGGCTTGCGAACGTAGCTATTCGCCCCGAGACCGTAGCCCTTCAGCAGGTCTTGCTCCTCGTTGGAGGAGGTCAGGATGACGACGGGCAAATATTTCGTGCGTTCATTCGCGCGGAGCTGTCGCAAGACTTCCAGACCATCGACCTTGGGCAGCTTCAGGTCGAGCAGGATCACCTGAGGCATGACATTCGAATCCCCGCCTGCTTGACTTCCCCGCCCCAACAGGAAATCGAGCGCCTCGGCTCCATCGTGGGCGACGACGACTCGATTGCCGATGTTATTTTTCTGCAGCGCACGAAGCGTCAGGGCTTCGTCATCCGGATTGTCCTCCACCAAAAAGATGACTCTGTTGTCCATGATTCCCATCCTTCCGTTCTCCTATGGTCATAGTGTGAAATAGAACGTCGCTCCTTTTTCGACTGCGCCTTCCGCCCAAATCTCTCCGCCGTGCCTGTGGATGATTCGCTGGACGGTCGCCAGGCCAATGCCCGTGCCGGAAAACTCCGCTTCTGTGTGCAAGCGCTGAAAGGCTCCGAAAAGACGATCGGCGTACCGTGGATCGAAGCCGGCCCCATCGTCCCGCACAAAAAATGGCGAATTGCCATTGGTCGGAGTCCGTCCGAACTCGATCTTCGCGGAGTCGTGGCCGGACGTGTATTTCCAGGAATTGCGCAGCAGGTTTTCGAGTGCGGCGCGCAAGAGTGGGGAGTCTCCGGTCGCAGTCAGTCCGCCCTGGATGAGGAACTCCACGTTTCGAGACGGTTCTGCCTGACGCAGTTCCTCGGCGATGGAGCGGGCGATGGCGCTCAAATCGAGCGGTTCGCGGTGGATTGGGCTGCGCGTGACGCGGGAGAGATTCAACATGCCGTCAATCAAGGAAGACATGCGCTGCGCCGCACGGCGGACGCGCTGAAGTTGATCCACTCCATGCGAATCGAGCTTGTCAGCATAATCTTCTAAAAGCGCCAGGCTGAATCCGTCAATGCTGCGGAGCGGGGCCCGCAGGTCGTGCGAGACGGAGTAGGCAAAGGCCTCCAGCTCTTTATTGGAGGCGACCAACTCTGTGTTCACGCCCTGGACCTGCGTTTCCACGCGCCTGCGTTCCTCAATCTCTTTCCCGAGCTGTTGGTTCACTATTTCCACTTTGTTCTTTTCCATTTCGAAATCGTCGAGAATATTCAACACCGCGCGTTGAGTCTCTTCCAGACGCCCTTTTTCTTCAGAAAAGTCATCTAGGATATTCACCATGGCTCCCTGAGCCGCCTCCAGCTGTTGTTTCTCGGACGAAAAGTCATCCAAAATGTTCAACATGGAGCGCTGTGCCGCTTCAAGGTGCGTTTTCTCGGCTACCGAGTCTTCCAGTATGTTCAATACGGCGCGCTGGGCTCCCTCCATTCGTGCTTTCTCCGCGTCGAAGTCATCCAGGAGGTTGAGCATGGCGCGCTGCCCGTGCTCCAACCCGCTCTTTTCCGCAGCGAAGTCCTCCAAGATGTTCAGCAGAGCGTGCTGTGTCGTCTCTGCTGGAGACGAATCCACGACAAGCTCCGGAGAGTGAGCAAGGAGCGGTTGTCCGTCGTGCGACGCCATTTGAAGCTGATCAAGAGCAGATTTCGGGTTGCTCATGGTGGTCAAGCCGACGTTCCCCGTTCCGTGAGCCGTCTTTTGAGGTCGTCAACCTCTTTTTTTAGCTCAATCATCTTTAGCTCGCGCCCTACAGTGAGTTTCTGAAATCTCTCCAACTCAGCCAGCCGCTCGAGTTCTCGTGAGCGTTGTTCCGCCAATTCCAATTCGGCCTTCTTGAGAGGGGTAACGTCGCGTGCGGCGGCAAAGACTCCGAGGACATTGCCGTTGACATCTTTGTAGACGGAGGCGTTATACAGGACGTGGGAGAGCCGCCCGTCGATGTGCCGGATGGTCAGCGGATAGTCGGTGACGAAGCCTTTGGCAAAGGCTTGTCGGTAGCCTTCGCGGGCCTTTTCCGGCTCCGTAAAATAGTTGGCGAAGTCCGCGCCGATGAGCTTCTCGCGTGCCGCGCCGGTAACCTTCACTGTGGCCTCGTTGACATCGGTGATTTTGCCTTCCGGACTGATGGTGACGAGAGGGTCCACGCTGGCCTCGATCAGGCTGCGCGCGTATTGTGAGGCTTGCTTTTGGGCCGTGATGTCGCGGGCGGCGGCGAACACGCCCAGGACGTTGCCTCGGGCGTCCTTGTAAACCGAGGCGTTGTAGAGCACATCGGTCAGCCGGCCGTCGGTGTGCCGGATGGTGAGGGGATAGTCGGTGACGAAGCCCTGGGAGAAGACCCGCTGATAACCCTCGCGGGCCTTTTCCGGCTCCGTAAAATAGTTGGCAAAGTCCGCGCCGATGAGTTTCTCGCGCGGCGCGCCGGTAACTTTCATGGTGGCCTCGTTGACGTCGGTGATCTTGCCTTGAGGGCTGATGGTGACCAGAGGGTCCACGCTGGCCTCGATCAGGCTGCGCGCGTATTGCGAGGCTTGCTTTTGCGCGGTGATGTCGCGGGCGGCGGCGAACACGCCCAGGACGTTGCCTCGGGCGTCCTTGTAAACCGAGGCGTTGTAGAGCACATCGGTCAGCCGGCCGTCGGTGTGCCGGATGGTGAGGGGATAGTCGGTGA
>Ga0307478_10000351_pt1 | contig 49523 bp, 55 predicted proteins | sample atmos_gasesECM4C_2_FD_203713 | JGI IMG/M metagenome (GOLD analysis project Ga0307478, IMG submission 203713) | Hardwood forest soil microbial communities from Morgan-Monroe State Forest, Indiana, United States - atmos_gasesECM4C_05 | ecosystem: Environmental > Terrestrial > Soil > Temperate...
CGGCTGCAGCTCGGGAACGACCTCTGACTCGATCGTCCCCCGGACACAGTGCACGGGAAAGACTTCAAACTCACGGTCGTTCGGGTCGTGCGTGTCCGCCAGGAAGATCAGGTGGTCGCCGGCCTTGATACGTTCTTCGATGGCCTCGCGGATTTTCGGGATGGCGGCATCCAGGCGCGGCGAGGCGAGGTTGCCCTGCTTGCAAAACCCGTTGAGCACGTCGACCACGATCGTGACGTTGGGCACGCCTAGGTCACCAACTCGAGTCGCGGATTGGGCCGGTAGCGGCGACCGACTTTGGCACACGGCCGTCCCTCGACCATCACCACGTCGGCGGTGAAGTCGAAGTTGCCCTGGAAGAAGGCACTGCCGACGCCGTAGGCGTCGACCGGTACGTGGTCGCGCTCGAAGCGCTCGATTTTCCCTACGTTGAAGCCGCCGCTCGCCACGATCTTGACGTGCTGGAAGCCCTCGCGGTCGAGCGCCCGCCGGACCAGCTGACAGAGTTGCGGGTTGACGCCCCGGGGATCGAAGTCGCCCATCAGCTTCTGCACGCTGACATCGACCATCGTCTCGGAGGTATCCAGTCGCACCCCCCAGAGACGATCCTTCAGCGCCCGCGCCACCTCGAGCGAGGTCCGAACACAGTCGTTCTCAAAATCGACGAGAACCACCAGATTCACGCTCGGGTCGACGTACTCGGCGTACTTGCGCGCGGCGAGGACGGTGTCGCCGTTGTAGGCGGCGATCAACGAATGGGGGACGGTGCCGGTGCCCTTGCCACCCCACCAGGCCGCTTGCGCATCGGTCGAGACTCCGATCGCCCCCGAGACGTAGGCGGCGTACCCGTCGCCGGTCTGCACCAGGTGATGATCGTGCCGCGCCGGAAAGAAAATAATCTGCTTGCCCTTGGCGGCGTCGACCACGCGGCGGACGTTGGTGGCGACCTTGGTGCGGCGGGTCAGCACGCCCAAGTAGACCGTCTCGAGCCGGGCAAACAGAGAATAGTCGCCCTCGATCGTCATCACGGTTTCCCAGGGCGAGACCTCGTCGCCGTCGTAGAGGGCGTGCACCCGCAGCTGGGCGAAATCCTCGGAGCAGAGTTTGACGATGGCGATCGCCTCATCCATGCCGCCGATCACCGCCTGCTGCTTCTGGAAGACCTGCATCAGCGTATGGGGGTGGCGCTGGTCCGCGCGCAGCACGTCGACGGTACGGTTGAAATAGACGTCGCTGTAGTAGCCTTCGCGGATTCGCTCGACCGGTAGGCGAAAGACGGAAGGTTCCAGCCGCTCGCGGCGCCGGACAGGCGTATCGGTTGGGGCTCTGCTTGCCACCTGACTTAGATGTTAAGAGCTTGCGCCGATCTTCCGATAGCGCTGGTAACGTTCTTCCACCAGCCGGTCGGTGTCGATGGCCTCGAGGCTTTTGAGGTGGCGGCGCAGCGCCGCTCCTGCCGCATCGGCTGCCAGCCCGTAGTCGTTCTGCGCGCCTCCCGGCGGCTCCGGAACGATCTCATCCGCGAGCCCGAGACGCTTCAGATCAACGGCCGTCAGCTTGAGCGCGTCGGCCGCCTCAACCTTCTTGGCGATATCACGCCAGAGGATCGAGGCGCAGGCCTCGGGCATCGCGACGCTGTAGATCGAGTGTTCCATCATCAGGAGCCGGTCTCCCACCCCGATGCCGAGCGCGCCGCCGCTGCCGCCCTCGCCGATGACGAGCGTCAGGATGGGAACGCGAGCCGCCGAGAGCGCGACCAGGTTTTCGGCGATCGCCCAGGCGATGCCGCGCTCCTCGGCGCCGGCACCGGGAAACGCGCCCGAGGTGTCGACGAAGGCGACGATTGGAAACTTGAAGCGCTCCGCCTGGCGGATCAGGCGCAGCGCCTTCCGATAGCCCTCCGGGTTGGCCATCCCAAAGTTGCGCATCGCCCGCTCGGACGTGCTGCGGCCCTTCTGTTGCGCGATCACCATGATGGTGCGCGATTCGAAGGTGGCCGGCCCACCGATGATGGCGTGGTCGTCCCCGAACACGCGGTCGCCGTGGAGCTCGAGAAAGTTGCTGAAGATCGCGTGGATGTAGTCGAGCGCGTAGGGACGGTCAGGATGCCGCGCGAGCTCGACCTGTTCCCAGGTCGCGGCGGCGACGCTTCCGTTTTCGCTCACCGGGTGACGGCGGGCGCTGCAGCGACGGTCTTCTTGGCCGGCCGCGGCAGCTGGAGGTCGGGGGCGGCGGCCGTCGGAGCGTAAAGGTCCAGCAACTGGCGCAGGATGGCGGGCAGCTCCGGGCGCGGCACGACCAGGTCGATCATGCCGTGCGCCAGCAGGAACTCCGCCGTCTGGAAGCCGTCCGGAAGCGTCTCGTACGTCGCTTGCTGGATGACGCGCGCCCCGGCAAAGCCGATCATGGCGCCCGGCTCGGCAATGATGACATCGCCCAGCGAGGCGAAGCTCGCCGTCACACCGCCCATCGTCGGATCGGTCAGCAACGAGATGTAGGGGACGCCGGCCGCCCCCAACCGACCGAGCGCGGCGGAGGTCTTGGCGAGCTGCATCAAGGCGAGCATCCCCTCCTGCATGCGCGCCCCGCCGGAGGCCGAGATGATGAGCAGAGGCAGCTTGCTGTGCGCGGCGCGCTCGATGCCGTTGGTGATCTTCTCGCCGGTCGCGGCTCCCATGCTGCCGCCCATGAAGGCGAAGTCGAGTACGACCAGCACCAGCCGGTGTCCGGCGAGCGTGGCCTCACCCCAGGTGACGGCCTCGTTGGCACCGGTGGCGGCGCGGCTCTGCTCGATGCGCTTGACATAAGGCTGCGAATCGGTAAACCCGAGGACGTCGGTCGCCGTGATTCCCTGGTCTTCTTCGTGGAAGGAGCCCGGCTCCACCAGCATGGCGATGCGCTCCGGCGCACGAAGACGAAAGTGATAGCCGCATCGATAGCAGACGCCGAGTGCTGCCGTCAGCCGCGCCGGCTCGAGCGAAGTGTCGCATTTCGGACAGATGAGCCGGTCGATTTCTTCGCCGACGCCAGCGCGTGGCGACGGCAGAGCGACGTACCGCGTCTTGGGGCGAAACATGGGTTAGGCCGCGACCCTGACGGGCGCGCCTTCCCATTCGATCACGCAGGCACCCCAGGTCAATCCGGCGCCGAACCCGACCAGGACCAGCTGGTCGCCGCGCTTCAGACGTCCGGCCGCCAGCGCATCCTTCAGCGCCAACGGAATCGACGCGGTCGAGGTGTTGCCGTAATTCGCGATCGCGTTGACCATGATGTCGGCGCCAACGCCGAGCCGCTTACCGGCGGCTTCGATGATGCGGGCATTCGCCTGATGAGGGACGATCAGCTTGACGTCCTCGAGGCGGACGTTGGCTTTCTCCAGCGCCTCAAGCGTCGCCTGCGCCAGGATCTCGGTGGCAAAGCGAAAGACCTTACGCCCGTCCATCCGGATCTCGGGACGGCCGCGTCCCTCCGGCCCGTCGGCACCGGGTGCGACGTAGATCAGGTCGCCTCCCGCGCCGTCTGAACCGAGCACGCAGGATTTGATCCCGGCACCATCGACGCCCGGCCCGAGGACGACCGCACCGGCGCCGTCGCCAAAGACCACGCAGGTCCCGCGATCTTTGAAGTTGAGGATCTTGGTCAGCGTCTCGCTGCCGATCACGATCGCCTGCTTCGATTCGCCGCTGCTGACGAAGCGATCGGCCACGCTCATGGCGACGAGAAAGCCGGTACAAGCCGCCTGCACGTCGAATGCCGGGCCGTGGGCGCCCAGCCGTTCCTGCACGCGCGAGGCGACCGACGGGTACATCGAGTCCGGCGTGGACGTGCTGCACACGATGAGGTCAGTGTCTTGTGGACGTAAGCCGGCCGCGCGCAACGCATCGCTAGCGGCCTCGGCCGCCAGGTCGGTCGCCGTTTCGTTGACGGCTGCGATTCGCCGCTCGACGATACCGGTCCGCTCGCGGATCCAGGTATCAGAGGTGTCGACCATTTTCTCGAGATCGGCGTTGGTCAGGATGCCGGACGGAACATAGCTGCCGACCGACTTGATGCTGGTAAGCATGCGTCTCCCCGGCTAAAGAATCTAGCCAGTATATACCGGCATCTTCGGCCTGGTTACGGCTTTTCACCGACCGTCAACAAGACTGTTTCCTGAGCTTACACGCGCGCTTTTCGATCATGCGGCCTTTCCACACCGGGGCCGCTTATCCCGGAGCGCGCTTATGCCAGGATCGTCACCTGGAACTGCCGTTCGCGCGGGCCATCGAAGTCGGCGAAGTAGATGCCCTGCCAGCGTCCGAGTGCCAGACGACCGTTTCGGACGGGCACCGTCTGTGAGGTCCCCACCAGCGACGCCTTGATGTGTGCCGCCGCGTTGCCCTCCGCGTGCCGGTAGCCGTTCTCCCAGGGAACCAGGGACTCGAGGGTGTCGAGAATGTCTCGCAGGGCGTCGGGGTCGGCGTTTTCGTTGATGAAGACACCCGCCGTCGTATGCGGCACGTAGACCTGGCACAGCCCGGTTTCCACGCCGCTGTCGCGGACCACGCGTTGCACCAGTTCCGTGATCTCAATGGCGTCAGAGCGCCTTCCCGAGCGAATGGTCAGGCTATCGGTTTTTGCTGCGCTCGCCATGCACGAAATCGTAACAACGGATCCCGCCCGCTCCCAAGTTGCAGACCGGCACCCGATAATGGGCCGACGTGTCACGCGACCTACCCATCGGCAACGGATCTCTGCTGGTCACCTTCGACCGCAACTACCAGCTGCGCGACATCTATTATCCGCGCGTCGGCCAGGAGAACCACACCAGCGGCGAACCGTGCCGATTCGGGATCTGGGTGGATGGACGCTTTACCTGGCTGGACGACCCGGCGTGGTCGCGCAACCTCGTCTACATCGCCGACACCCTTGTGACCAACGTGACCCTGCGGCACCCCGACCTCCAGGTCAGCCTGACGTTCAACGACGCGGTCGACCTCGGTCGCGACCTACTGCTTCGGCGGGTGCGAGTTCTGAACGAGGGGCCCGAGCGCGAGGTCCGACTCTTCTTTCATTTCGACTGGCACATCTACGGCACGGAAGTCGGCGACACCGTCATGTATTACCCGGCGGTCAAGGGTCTCGTCGCCTACAAGGGGCAACGCTGCTTCGCCGCCTGCGGCCAGGTTGGCGATCGAATCGGACTCGACGGCTACGCCTGTGGCAAGAAGGACGTCGGTGGCGCGCAGGGAACCTGGCGCGACGCGGAGGACGGCGAGCTCGGCAACAATCCCATCGAGCAAGGCTCGGTCGACATGACGCTGGCGCTCAACCTGGGTCGCATTCCGCAGGGGCAGGCCGGCACCGCCTACCAGTGGCTGATCGCCGCCCGCAACCTCGCCGAGCTGCAGACGGTCGCCGACGTCGTCACCCTGCGCGGACCGGAAGCCTTCCTCGAACGGACCCGCTCCTACTGGATCGCCTGGGTGAACAAAGAGGAGCGCGGGTTCGCGGATCTCTCCCCGCAGATCGCGGACCTGTATCGACGCTGCCTGCTGGTGGTCCGCACGCAGATCGACAGCGGCGGCGCGGTGCTGGCCGCCAACGATACCGACATCATCAAGTTCGCCCGCGACACCTATAGCTATATGTGGCCGCGCGATGCCGCGCTGGCGGTCTACGCCATGGACCAGGCCGGTTACGTCGACGTGCCTCGGCGGTTCTTCGAACTCTGCGCGAAGATCGTCACCAAGGAGGGCTCCTTTCGCCACAAGTACACCCCGGCTGGGGACCCGGGGAGCAGCTGGCACCCCTGGGTCGACGCCACGGGCAAGCCTCAATACCCAATCCAGGAGGACGAAACCGGGCTGGTGCTCTTTGCGCTCTGGCAGCACTACGACCATCACCGCGACTTCGAATTCTTCAAGGCCTACTACCGGCCGCTGATCATCCTCGTCGGCGATTTCCTCGCCAGCTACGTCGACCCGCTCACCGGTCTGCCGCAACCCAGCTACGACCTATGGGAAGAGCGTCGCGGCGTGATGAGCTTCACGGTCGCGACGGTCTGGGCCGGGCTGCAGGCCGCCGCCAACTTTGCCGCGCTCTACGGCGAGAATGCGCTGGCAGACCGCTACCGCAGCGTGGCCGAAGGGATCAAGCAGGGCACGCGCCGCTTCCTCTTCGATGCGGAGGCGAACCGCTTCCTTCGCCGGATCTACGTCCGGCCCGACGGGACCACCGCTCGCGACCTCACGATCGACTCCAGCGTGTACGGGCTGTGGTATTTCGGCATGTTCCTGGCCGACGATCCGCAGATCGTGAGCACCATGAAAGGCATGTACGACCGGCTGTGGTGTAAGACCGAGGTGGGCGGCATCGCGCGCTATGAGAACGACTGGTACTACCAGGTCAGCCAGGACATCGCCAACGTTCCCGGCAACCCGTGGTTCATCTGCACCATGTGGTACGGGCAATGGCTGGTGAGGCAGGCGAGCACCCTGGATGAGCTGGCGCCCGCGAAAGACATCCTGGACTGGGTGGCCGGGGCGGCGCTGCCGAGCGGCGTGCTCTCCGAGCAGCTCGACCCCTACAGCAAAGCCCAGCTGTCCGTCTCGCCCCTGACCTGGAGCCACGCCACCGTGGTGTCGCTCGTCCACGAGTACGTCCGCAAGCAGGCCGCACTGACCGGCACGGGAAAGCCGGCGCGCGCCCGCCTCGCCTGATCGAGAGCAGCTGGACTAAGGCCAGGACCCGATGTTTGGCCTCGCATGGCTTTGTTATCCTCGACTGCGTGCGCGGCGTGATAGCGGCGATCAAGGCAGACTTCGGTTGCCTGCTCGTGGCCGCGCTCTTCATCATCATCATGGCGTCGACGGTCATTTTTGCGACCATCCTGACGCCACCAGCCCATAACCCCTTCGTGTAATGGCCGCTGACTTTCGACGTCTGATCGAGGACAGCCGCGAGATCTCGCGGCGCAGTTTCTTCGCGATCGCCGGTTGGGCCGGCTTCACGCTCGCCAGCCTGATCGCCCTCTACCAGAGCATCCGGTGGCTGTACCCCAATGCGACCTACGAAGACCCTCCCGCATTCAAAGCCGACCCACCGAGCAGCTACGCCGTCGGGTCGACGACTGTGATTATCGACAAGCGGGTCGTCATCAACCACGATCCCAACGGCTTCTACGCCATCAGCCTGATCTGCACCCACCTCGGGTGCACCCCTCGCTATTTCCCGGACGCGACCAGCGACCTGGTGCTGGCGGGAACGCAGATCGCCAAGGACCCGGACACGGGCCAGCAAGCGACCAAGGCGAATCCCGTCCTTCCGGGCTTCAAGTGCCCCTGCCATGGCAGCCGTTATTTTCGTGACGCCGTCAATTTCTTCGGACCGGCGCCGCGGCCGATGGACCGGGTCCACCTGGAAGTGGCCCCGGATGGCAAACTCTTGATCGACCGGTCCGTCATCGTCGATCGCTCGTTCCGCCTGAAGGTCTGATCAGCTAACCGGGAGGGTTCATGAGCGTTATTCGAGCGGCGATCGATGAAATGTTCTCCATCGTCGGACAGATGGTCGGCTCGGTCTTTCGCCACGGCCTGCCACTCACCGACAAGATCGCGGCCCGCACGGCGCTCACCAACTTCGTCCTGCATATCCACCCGGTCCGCGTCCGCCGCTCGTGGATCCGGATGTCGTACACGCTCTGCCTCGGTGGGCTGTCGTTCTTTCTGTTCATCGTGCTGACCGTGACCGGGCTGTACCTGATGTTCTACTACGTGCCCTCGACCAACCACGCCTACCAGGACATGCGAGACCTCCAGTTCGTCGTGACCTTCGGCGGACTGATCCGCAACATGCACCGTTGGGCCGCACACGCCATGGTGATCACGGTCTGGCTGCACATGGCGCGCGTCTTCTTGACCGGCGCCTACAAGAAGCCCCGCGAGTTCAACTGGGGCGTCGGGACGCTTCTGCTCTTGATCACGTTGCTCCTCAGCTTTACCGGCTACCTGTTGCCCTGGGACCAGCTCTCCATCTGGGCGGTCACGGTCGGGACCAACATGGCGAAGTACGCGCCGATCGCCGGCCCCTACACGCGCTATCTCTTGATCGGCGGGCGGGTGGTCGGTGACAACGCGTTGCTTCGCTTTTACGTCTTGCATGTGGTCGGGCTGCCGCTGGCGGCCTTCTTGCTGATGGTGGTCCATTTCTGGCGGGTTCGAAAAGATGGCTTCAGCGGGGGGCTGTAATTAGGCATGGCTACCGAAGCGCGCGACCGGATCGCGGCACGCGACCGAGTGGAAACGCGCCGGCGTCAGGTCGAGGCACCGTCGACGGTCCGCGACGACAGCGACGACGAGATGATCGTCTCGTTCCCGGAATTCATCTTCAAAGAATTCATCGTGGCGGTCGGAATGACGGTCTTCCTGCTCATCGTGTCCATCTGGCTGCAGGCACCCCTGCTCGGCCTGGCCAACCCCGGGATGACCCCCAACCCGTCGAAGGCGCCCTGGTACTTCCTCGGCCTGCAGGAGCTGCTGTCGCGGTTCCCGCCGCTGATGGCGGGGGTCGCCTTCCCGACCTTCGTGATCGTGCTCATGATCCTCGTCCCATTCCTCGACCGCAATCCCAGCCGCCGGCCGTCGGAGCGCAAGGTGGCGATCATCCTTTTCGCGCTCTACACCACCATCGTGGTCGCCCTGGTGATCATTGGCACCTTCTTCCGTGGCCATGAGTTCGTCTGGGATTGGGGCTGGGTGCTCGGCAACCCGCAGACCTGCGGAGGGAAGCCGTGCTAGGACGCGCGTTCCTGGTGGTCAGCGTGGCGTTCCTCCTGCTGCTCGGCTTCGCCTTCTACCAGGACCTGAGCCGGCCATGGGCCCCGATTCAGCAGAAGTACGCGGCCCAGTACGGCCAGGACTTCCCGATCCAGGTCCAGCAGCTGTTTCCGAAGGTGCAGGTCAACGGCCAGTTCGTGGTCGAGCGCTGCATCACCTGCCACGTGCCCGACATCCAGAAGATCGGCCCGCAGGAAGCGGCCAAACGGCTCGGCCCGAACCACCCGTCGGTGATCAGCGACACGGTCTTCGCCAAGTACGGCCAGGACACGCTGATTTGCCGGCCGGTGACGGCCACTCCCAGTCCGGCCGCCAGCCCGCCGGCATCGGCCTCCGCGTCGCCGTCGCCTAAAGCGTCGGCAAGTCCGGCGCCCTCAGCGAGTGCGTCGCCGACTCCTGCCGCCGCTGCCGGCGCCACGACCACCGGCGCGAGCTGCCTGGATCCGAACGCCACCCCGTACTACGTCCTCGATGCCAACGGCAAGGTCGTCAACGACCCAACGACCAACAAGCCGGTGGTGGCGCAACTGACCGGGTTCATCCCCAACGCCTACAAGGGCCTGGGCATCGATGAGAGTGGCTGCATCATCTGCCACAACGGCAACCGGCAGTCGACCACACAGGCGGGCGCGCATCAGAACCTGGTGGCGAACCCGTTTGGTGTCTTCGCGGCCGCGCCCCAGCTCTACGAGAACAACTGCGCGCAATGTCACGGAGCGACCGGCGAAGGCGGGAAGGGGCCGCCGCTCAACGACCAGAACCGCCTCGGCTTCTTCAACGACGACTATTACTACCGGTGTATTTACCTGGGCAACACCGGTGAGGAGCACAAGGGCACGATCATGCCGCCGTGGGGCGTGAACAAGCTGCTGCCCGCGCCGGTCAACGACAATGTCAATCTGCTCGTCCACTGGATTCGCATGTGGGAGCAGTACGCGACCCTGCCATGAGACGCCAGCAGATCAAGAACATCATCGGCACCTTGCTCGCCTTCGTCATCCTGTTTGGTTTCACCGCGCTGGTGATCGTGGCGGAAAACCTGCTGGACGTCACCAAGGCGCACAAGGCGGGCGGCTGATGTCACCGGCGCTGGTCGAGCTGATCAATCTGACGCGCGATCCCGGCGCCGGGGACTTTTTCTTCGTCCTGATTTGGGCCCTGGGAACGCTGGCCCTGGTTGCCTACTACTGCTATCGCATGTTCCAGCGTTAACCGGCGACGCGCCAATGGTTGAGCCCGCTCCGATCCTGACGCCGCCCCCACCCTACCCTCCCGCAAAGGGGGAGGGAACGCGCCGCGCGCGCCGAGGCGCCAGTGTGACGCTGGCGACATGGCTGTCCGCCGTTCCCGGGCTGGGTCAGCTCTACAACCGGCAGCCGAAGAAGGCGGCGATCTTCCTGTTCGGCGTGGTGGTCCTCTTCCTGGTGACGCTGAACATCCCGGGCGCCACCGGGGAGCTGCTCGCCTTCTGGAAACCCCGCGGCAGCGCCATGGTGCTGCTCTCGCTACTGGTGGAGATGCTGTCGTTACTGCTCTTTATGAGCGTCTTCTTCCTGGCGCTGACGTTCTGGTACGACGCCATGCACGATGCCCGCCGCACGGCGCAGGAGCGTAACGGCGAGCGCCAGCCCGGCGGTCGGTGGTGGTGGTTCCACCGATGATCGAGCCAGCGGCCGGTACACTGTCGTGAGCTTGATTGCCCCCGCGGTGGACGTCAGCCCCCTCAACTGCGCAGGACCGAACGCCTGCGAGATCGTCGGCATCTATACGAGCGTCTTTTGGATCGCGATGGCGGTGCTCGTCATCGTCGGCGGATTGATCGTCTATGCTGCGCTGCGCTTTCGTCGGCGCGATGATCGCGAGCCTGCCCAGGTGCACGGCAATCCGCGCCTGGAGATCATCTGGACCGCGGTCCCTGTGTTGATCGTCGGCTTTGTCTTCTTCCGCACGGCGTTCCACATCGACTACCTTCGCAACGGGCCGCCGCCCCAGCAGACCGTGCAGGTCACCGGGGTTCAGTGGGCCTGGTCATTCAAGTACCCCAACGGGAAGACGAGCAGCACCAAGCTGACCATCCCCGTCGGGCAGGTAATTCGTTTGCAGGTCACCAGCAGGGACGTGCTTCACTCGTTCTGGGTTCCGCGGCTCGGCGGGCAGATCTATGCGAAACCCGGCTTCCAGAACAGCGGCTGGATCGAGGCGAGCCAGGCGGGTCAGTATTTCGGTCAATGCAATGAGCTCTGCGGTCTGGGGCACTGGTTCATGTACCTGGAAGTGGACGCGGTGTCCAGTGCGGATTACCAGGCCTTTCTCAGCGGTGCGGCCCCGCCGGGTGCCGGGCCGCCGCCGGCCGAAAAGGCGTCCGGTGTCACCCCGGCCACCAATGTCGCTGAAACCGACGACCTGAAGTTCGTGCCATCGAGTGCGACGGTGAAAGTGGGCGACGTCGTGCAATGGACCAACGAGGGCAATGCCATCCATAGCGTGACCTTCGACAATCAGCAGGTGCCCAGCCTGGACACGCAGAACGGCGGCCAGAAGTTCGAGGTCAAGTTCCTGAAGCCCGGCACATACCATTACATCTGCATCTACCACGTGACGGTAGGGATGACGGGGACGATCACGGTGACAGCAGGATGACGTCAAGCATGGAGGAAAGAGCGCATGGCTAGCATCGCCCTCCCGCGCAGCCAGGTCCGCGAGCCCAGTGGCGTCATGGCCTGGCTGACCACGGTCGACCACAAGAAGATCGGCATCATGTACCTCTACACGACATTCTTCTTCTTTGTGATCGGCGGCCTGCTGGCGCTGTTGATGCGCACGCAACTCGCTGTCGGCAACAACCACTTCCTGACGGCGCAGACCTACAACGAGATCATGACCCTGCACGGGACGACCATGATCTTCCTCTGGATCATCCCGGTCTTCTCCGGCTTCGGGAACTACTTCGTGCCCCTGATGATCGGCGCCCGAGACATGGCCTTCCCGCGGATCAACGCCTTCTCCTTCTGGCTGATCCCGCTCGGCGGACTGACGATGTACAGCGGGCTTCTGACCAAGACGGGGGCCGCGGCGGCCGGCTGGACCGGCTACGTGCCGTTGACCGAACGCGCCTATGCCATGGGCGTTGGTCAGGATCTCTGGATTCTCGGCCTTCATATCCTCGGGATCTCGTCGATCATGGGCGGGATCAACTTCCTGGTGACGATCCAGAACATGCGCGCGCCGGGCATGACCTGGTTCCGACTGCCCTTGTTCGTGTGGTCGGTCACCATCACGGCCGCGTTGACGGTGCTCGCGACCCCCTTCCTCGCCGGCGTGCTGACCATGGTCCTGCTCGATCGCCAGCTGGGGACGCACTTCTTCAACTCGGGGTCCGACCCGCTGCTCTACCAGTTCATCTTCTGGTTCTACTCGCACCCGGCGGTGTACATCATGATCCTGCCCGCCTTCGGCATCGTCTCCGAGGTGATCCCGGTCTTCAGCCGAAAACCGATCTTCGGCTACCGTGCCATGGCCTTCTCGATGGCGGCGATCGGCGTGCTCGGCTTCATGGTCTTCGCGCACCACATGTTCACCACCGGACTGCCGATCGCGCTCCAGGAGTTCTTCATGGGGACGACCGCGCTGATCGCGGTGCCCTCCGGCGTCAAAGTCCTCAACTGGCTGGCGACGCTATGGGGTGGATCGATCAAGTACACGGCCTCGATGCTATTTGCCGTCGCCTTCGTCCTGATGTTCCTGATGGGCGGCGTCGACGGCGTCTTCATGGCGTCATTGGCCGTCGACTACCAGATCCACGCCACCTACTGGGTCGTCTCCCACATTCATTACGTCCTGTTTGGCGGCAGCGTCTTCGGCGTGTTCGCCGCCTTCTTCTACTGGTTCCCGAAGATGACGGGACGCTACCTGAACGAACGACTGGGCAAGATCCAGTTCTGGATTCAGCTGGTCGGCTTCAACGTCACCTTCATGCCGATGCACTTCCTCGGCCTCGAGGGAATGCCACGGCGAATCGCCATCTGGAACGCGAACCGAACCGATTGGGCGCCCTGGAACCTGATGGCGACCATCGGGGCCTTCATGATCGCGACTGCGATCCTGCTCTTCCTCATCAACTTCGCGATCAGCGTGCGCGGGGGCCGGCGGGCGCCGGCGGATCCATGGGAAGGCAATACGCTGGAATGGGCCACGACCTCGCCGCCACCGGCTCACAACTTCGACAGCGTCCCACCGGTTCGCAGCGGCCGCCCGTTCCGCGACCTGCGGCGCGGTGCGACCGCCGCCGCCGAGCACTGACCGCCCCGACGGCATGAAAGCCTTCCGCGGGTTGAGCGTCGCCACCGCGGTGGTGACCTACGCGCTCGTCGTGCTCGGTGGCGTGGTCCGAGTCTCGGGATCCGGACTGGGATGCCCCGACTGGCCGCTCTGTCACGGCCGCCTGCTACCGCCCCTGAACCTGCACGCCATCATCGAGTACTCGCATCGGACCACCGCATCGCTGACCAGCACCCTGGTCGTGCTGACCGCCGCCGTTGCCTGGCTGGCGTGGCGCAAGCGTCGCGACCTGGTGATCCCGGCGACGGTCGCGCTGGTGCTGCTGATCGTGCAAGTCGTGCTGGGCGCGATCACGGTCCGCCTCGAACTGCCCCCCATGATCGTGCTGGCGCACCTCGCGACCGCCATGGCGCTGCTGGGCGCAGTCTGCGTCACCGCGGTTGCCGCGCTGGTGCCGGCGCCGGCCGGGGCCGTCGATCGTGTCGCGATGTGGCGCATGTTGGCGGCCGCGGGCGGGACCTACCTGCTGATCATCAGCGGCTCGCTCGTCGTCGGCAGTGGCGCCAGCGGCGCCTGCAACGCCTGGCCCCTGTGCGGCGGCGGCTTCAGCTTCGCCTTCGACGGCACGCCGGCAATCCAGTTGCTGCATCGCGGCATCGCCGGTCTGATCGGGTTACTGATCGTCCTCAGCCTCGTGTCGTTGCTGGCCCGCTACCGAAGTCAGCCCGCCGTGCGGGCGACCGTCGCGCTCACCCTTGCCGCCCTGGCCTTCCAGGTGGCGGTGGGCGCCGCCGTTGTGACGCTGCGCTTGCCGGCCGCGCTTCGCGGGCTGCACCTGGCCCTCGCCAGCGCGGTCTGGGCGGGAATGGTGATCCTTGCGGTGATGGTCAGGCGGTTGAGCCCCGACCCTGCCGTGCGCCTGAAGGGGACGGACACGGACGCCGTGCGACGTCCGGCTCGGGACGTCGTCCTCGATTACGTCAGCCTGGCGAAACCGCGCATCATTCCGCTCCTGCTGATCACCGCGCTGGGCGGGATGATGATGGCCGAACGCGGCTGGCCGTCCACCGGTCTTGTCATCCTGACGCTGCTGGGCGGGGCGCTGGCGGCGGCGGGCGCCGGCGCCATCAATTGCTGGATCGACCGCGATATCGACGGCGAGATGCTCCGCACCCGTCGACGCCCATTGCCCGACGGGCGCATCGCACCCGCGCATGCCCTCCTCTTTGGCATCGTGCTGGGGCTGATCGCGTTCGTCGTGCTGGCATTCTGGGTCAACGTCCTGGCGGCGACGCTCGCCATCAGCGGCCTGCTTTTCTACGTCTTGGTCTACACGCTCTGGCTGAAGCGCTCGACGGTCCAGAACATCGTGATCGGGGGCGCGGCTGGGGCCATCCCGCCGGTCGTCGGGTGGGCCGCAGTCACTCATCGGGTCGACCTGACGGCGGTATATCTGTTCGCGGTCATCTTTCTCTGGACGCCGCCGCATTTCTGGGCGCTGGCACTCCGGCTGCGCGGCGATTACGCGCGGGCAAAGGTGCCGATGCTACCGGTGGTGCAGGGCGAGGCGGCGGCACGCCGCCAGATCGTCGCCTACACGCTGGTCCTGGTCGCGGTGACCCTGGCGGTCGTCTTCACCGGCGTGCTTGGTCCGATCTATCTCATCGGGTCCGCGCTGCTGGGCGCCGGCTTCATCGTGCTCGCCGTCGTGAACCTGCTCGCCCGGCGCCAGCGCTGGTCACGAGTGCTGTTCGATTACTCGATCGCCTACCTCGGATTACTGTTCGCCGTGATGGTGGCTGACCGCATGATCGGGAGGGTATAGTTCGGTGGACCATGGATAGAGACGAGGCACGCAAGAACGTTCGGCTGGGTGTGCTGCTCTTTGTTACGGCGCTCATCATGTTCGGGCTCTCCTTCGCCTGGGCCCTCATCTACAACAATTTCTGATGGCCGAGAGCGAACCGCACGCCCAGCTGGAGCAGCACGGGGCCTTTCACCTGCCGCCGCCGAGCATCTGGCCCCCCGTGCTCGCGCTCGGGATCGCCCTGTTGCTCATTGGCATTGTGCTCAACCTCGCGATCGCGATCATCGGCGCGGTGGTCTCAATCGCCGCGGTCGCGTTATGGATACGCGACGCCCGGCACGAGTTCACGGAACTGCCCCACTAAGGTAGACACCTGATTCTCCGCCGGCAACGCCTGACCGCGTTGCCGTAGCGATGCTGGCGCTCGTACACTCAGGGCGGGGAAATTTTGCGGCGTTCAAGGAGGCTAGCGTGAACGTTTGGAAGATGGCGATGGTTGCAGCTGGGAGCGCGCTGGTGCTGGCCGCTTGCGGCAGCTCGAGCGCTGACAATGGCGGCGGGTCCGGCTGCACGGCCAAGGGTGGTAGCACGACTGGCACCGGAACCCAGGTGGTCAAGATCAACTCCGATCCGAACACGGTCGGCGCGTTCGCTCCGTCGACGGTGACCGTCACCAAGGGACAGACGGTGGAATGGGATTGGATCGACAACTCCGCCCAACACAGCGTCACCTCGGACGACAACACCACCTTTGATTCGTGCCTGCAGGGCGCCGGCTCGAAGTTTGTGGTGACGTTCAGCCAATCCGGCGACTTTCCCTACCACTGCCAGATCCATGCGCAGATGATCGGGCACGTCAAAGTCACCTAGTCGCGCCAGGGAAGGAAGCTCGCGACTCCTTTCCTAGACTCTTGGAATGAGGCGATTGGCCGCAATCCTTGTCGTGGGCTGGCTGGCGGCATGCGGCGCGTCGACGCCGCCCGATGACGCGGCGATCGTCAACGACTTTCATAACCACCAGTCAAACGTCGAGGTGACGGCCGATGCCACGGTAGTGCGGTTGTTAGCCGACAGCACCAGCAGCACGGGCACGCACGAGCGGTTCATCATCAAGCTCTCCTCCAGCGATCTCACCCTCGAGGTCGAGCACAATATCTCGATTGCGGCGCGGGCGCCGGTGAAAGAGGGCGACCACGTCATCGTCCACGGCGAGTACATCTGGAATTCGCAGGGCGGGCTGATCCATTTCACGCATCACGACCCGCAGGGCACGCACGAGGGCGGCTATATCGAGGACGCCGGCACGACCTACGACTAGTCGGGTCGGAGTCGCTCGACCTCGCCCGCGATAACGTTGACGCGCGTACCGTCCCCAAGGCGCACCAGCAGCGCCCCGTCGTTACCCAGATCCTCGGCGACACCCCGGATCGTTGCGCCGTCTCGCTGGAAGGAGACCGGCTTGCCCAGCATCGAGCTGCGGCTGCGCCAGCCGGGCACGATCCAGTCGACACCTTCCCGATCGGCGCGGTCGTAGGCGTTGGCCAGGTCGTTGAGGATGGCGGCGAGGAGCGGTTCGCGTGCCAGCGGCCGGCCTGTCAGGGCACGTAGTGAGGTCGCGCCGGGCGGTAAGTCCACGCTCAGTTGATTCACGTTCACGCCAACCCCCAGGATGACGGCGGCCCCGCCGGGATGCTCCAGCAGGATGCCGGCCAGCTTGAGATCGTTGACGAGCACGTCGTTCGGCCATTTCAGTTCGGCGACCACTCCGGTGGCGACCTCGATGCCGCCGGCCACGGAGAGCGCCGCTAGCAGGGGGAGCAGGGGGAGCACGTCAACCGGAGGATGGAGGACGGTGGAGAGGAGGAGGGCGGTTTCGTCGGGTGCGATCCACGCTCGGCCGTGGCGCCCGCGGCCTTCGAGCTGAAGGTCGGTGATCAGCGTCCAGCCTTGATCGGCCCCGGCAGTCGCGGCGCTGCGGGCCAGATCCTGGGTGCTCGAGCAGCTTGGCTCGTAGTGCAGGCTCCACCTGACCTCGCCCTCGACCAGCAAGTTGCGGACGCGGTCGAGGTCGAGGCTCATTGAAGCGGCGCCGTGGCCATCACCGGCTCGCTCGTCGCGGTCTGGACCGTGATGATCCCGGCGATGATGATGGCAGCGCCCAGCAGCTGAAGCGGTTGGAGTTTGTCGCCGAAGGCAAGGTAAGCGATCACGCCGGCGAACACCGGCTCGGCGGTGGCGACGATACCGGCCGACGACGGGCGAATAGTCCGAAGCGCCATCAGGAAGAGTCCGTGCGGGAGCAGCGTGCCGATCAGACCGAGGAGGCCCATCACCGCCCAGATCCGCCAGTCGCCGGGCGGCGCCGTGCCGGTGACGATATCGAAGCCGGCCCAGAGCAGGCTGCCGGCCCCGAACCCGTAGACGAGCATCGTCCAGGTGTCGAGCCTTTGCCGGAGGGTTGACGCCCGAAGCAGGTAGAAGGCAAAGAAGGCGGCCGACACCAACCCCAGCATGACACCAGGAAGGTTGACCGAAAAGAGCGATGGTTGGTAGGCGCCGACCGCGAAGAAGGCGCCCACGAGTACGGTGGCCAGCGCGCCCCAGACCCGCGCGCCGACAGCCTGCCGGCGGTGATATCGCTCGAAGGCGGCGACCGCGACCAGGCCGAGGTATTCCACCAGGAGGGCCACCGCGATGTTGAGGCGGGCGATCGTCAGGTAATAGCTGAGCTGTACCCCGGCCAGGCCGACCCCGCCAAAGATCGCCAGCGCCGGGAGTTCCCGACGGTTCACCCGTAACAGGGCCGGCCGGATCAACAGCAGCGACACGAGCAGCCCGACAAACGCCCACCAGATCCGCATTTGCGCCAGAACCAGGGGGGAGTACCCCAACCGGAACAGGGCCTTGACCACGTTGCCACCCGCGGCAAAGAGGAGCGCCCCGAGCAGGACCAGGGCGAAGCCTGATCTCAGCGAACTCAGCGACTTGCCTTGCTCACGATGAGCGATAGGGGTGACAGAATCCCAGAACCGTTAAGGGGTGACAGAATCCCGGAACTAAGACAGGACAATTCTGAGTTCTTGACCAATTCGAGCTTTGAAAGTAATGTAAGGCTTCGGGAAGCATGGCTCGGATCCTCGGAAGCGGGCGCATGATCGAGGAGACCTCGGTCCAGATCTCGACGCTTCGCGAACGGTGGCACGCGGAGCGCGAGCTTCGGTACGCCCGGCGGAACCGAATTCGTCACATCGATCAGCTGCTGGATGAGCTCGAGATGCTCAACATCGCCGAGGAAACACAGTTGCCGGCCGACCTGGCGCTTCGTGTCCAGCGGCTCGCCGCCGAGATGGAGCATCCGCTGGGCAATCGGGCGCCCGAGGACATCACCATCGCCGAATCAATGGATGCGCTCTACGACCTGCAAGATGGGCTGATGTTGACCCTGGAAGGGGTCGAAGACGAGGAGGACGTCTAAGCCGCCGGCGCTACTTCTTCTTTTCGGGCTTCGCCGGACCTTTCGGATTTCCGCCTTGAGCCTTGCCGCTATTGTCCTTACCGGTGTCTTTGACTTTGCCCGGAGCCTTGCCGGCGACTGCGATCGTCGACTGGTCGGCCGCGTCGAGCAAGCCAGCAAGCCCATCGGACGGGGTCGTAACGGACCTGATCGTCAGCAGGAAGGCGCTCTCGCGCTGCGCGTTGGCCTCGACTAGCGCAGCGGTATCTGATTGTCCGGCCGGAAGGTCGCGCATCGCGGACGCCTGCTTCGCCCGGTAGTCCTGCATCAGGCTGCGGATGATGTCACTGGTGGTGCCGCGCCCCTCGAGTTTCAACAGCCCCTGGTTGGCCCAATCGAACACCGAGCCGATCGGAGCTTTGACATCGGAACCGGTTACGACGTTGTAGATGCTCGACAACAGGGGATCGATGACCGCCACCGGCGGCGGCCCAGGATCAGTCCGCTGCCGCTGAAGCAGCGTATAGGCGTTGAGGAGGTCGGTGTTCGCTTGCGCCAGCTCGTCGAGGCCGCGCTGGGTTGGATCGCTCGGAGTGGCGTGCGTCAGGCCGTCCCACCAGGTCTGAACCACGTAGTACGCGCTGTCGACGCTGACGCCATTCTGTTGGTTCCAGAGCGCGTCGACCTGGGCGCCAGCGGCGGCGGCCACGGACAACGGCGTGAGCGCCAGTGCGCCCACGATGCCCGCCGCGAGCAGGCGGCGTTGTATGACACGACTCAGTGGGAGCATGACGGCCTCGGAACGATCATCCTGCAGGCGCGTTAGCGAGAGGGGAAAGGCGGGTCGCAGTCCGCTGACAGGGCTGCCGCGGGGCGTTGACGCCGGCGAGACGGCGGCGGCGGTCCTTAGCGGACCAGATTCTCCACGACGGTCGCGATCCCTTGTCCGACGCCGATGCACATGGTGGCGAGCCCGTATCGGGCCTTGCGGCGAGCGAGCTCATGCACCAGTGTCGCGATGATGCGGACGCCACTCGCGCCCAGGGGATGGCCGAGCGCGATGGCGCCCCCGTTGGGGTTGACACGCTGCGGATCGAGCTCGAGATCACGCACGCACGCGATCACCTGCGAAGCGAAGGCCTCGTTCAGCTCGACGCAGTCCATATCACCGGATCGCAGTCCAGCGCGGGCGAGCGCTTTTCGCGAGGCGGGAATCGGCCCGAGGCCCATCACGGACGGGTCGACGCCGGCGCTGGCTGCGGCAACGATGCGCGCCAGCGGCCGCGCGTTGATCCGCTGCGCATGCGACTCGGACATCATCAACAGGCACGCGGCGCCGTCGTTGAGCGGCGATGAATTTCCCGCGGTCACCGTCCCGTCCTTCTCGAAAGCCGGCTGCAGCGTCGCCAGCTTCTCGAGACTGGTATCCGCGCGCGGCCCCTCGTCGGCATCGAAGGTGGCGCCGCTCGGCAGTGTGACGGGCACGAGCTCGTTACGAAAATGGCAGGCCTGCTGGGCGGCGATCGCCTTTCGATGGCTCTCGAGGGCCCAGCGATCCTGTGCCTCGCGGCTGATGTCATAGCGGCGGGCGACCACCTCGGCCGTCTGCCCGAGACTGATGGTCCAGTCTTTTTTGAACTTCGGGTTGACCATGCGCCAGCCGAGCGTGCTGTCGTGCAGGGTCTGCGTACCGCGCGCGAACTCCCGCTGCGGCTTCTCCAGGATGTAAGGAGCGCGGGTCATGCTCTCCACCCCACCGGCGAGAAAGCAGTTGCCATTGCCGGTCTCGATCTCCCGGGTCGCCGCGACCACCGCCTGCATGCCGGAGCCGCACAGCCGGTTCATGGTGGCCGCGGGGATCTCCACCGGCAACCCGGCCAGGAGCACCGCCATGCGGGCGACGTTGCGGTTGTCCTCTCCCGCCTGGTTGGCATCGCCGAAGTAGACGTCCTCGATGGAGGCGGGGTCCAGCTGATTTCGCTGCACCACCTGGCTCACGACCAGTGCGGCGAGGTCATCGGCCCTGACCTCCTTCAGCGAGCCCGCGTAGCGGCCGATCGGTGTGCGAAGCGCATCGACGATCACCGCCCGTTCCATCGGGGTCATGCTACGTCATTAAAATGTGCGCGAGCCGTGAGTGATCTTGCTCGTCAGTACGACGCGGTCAACCTGGTAGCCGATCCGCTGCACGGCTACATCAAGATCACCAAGCGCATCCATGGCGACAGCGTCGCCGCGGAACAGGACCTGCTCGATCACCCCTGGCTGCAGCGACTACGCCGGATCCACCAGCTGCAGTCGGCCTGGTGGGTCTTCCCCGGCGGGGAGCATTCTCGATTTCAGCACGCCCTGGGCGCGATGCACCTGAGCGGGGAATGGGCCCGACGCCTGTATCCCAACCTGGGCGCCTTGACCGACGACGTTCCCTCGCTGGCGTGCGTCGAAGAGACGCTGCGCGTCGCCGGCCTGCTGCACGACATCGGACACGGGCCCTTTGGCCATTTCTTCGACCAGAACTACCTCGACCGCTTTGGCATCGATCACGAGGTGATCGGCCGGGCGTTGATCGGCGGTGAGCTGGCGTCGACCGTCGCCGCGCTGGGCGCCAGTCCGTCGGGCCCGCTCGCCCCGGGCGAGCGGATCGATCCGCGGTGGATCGCCGACCTGATCGCCGAGACCGACCTGCCCGGGGTAACGGTGCCCGCCTGGGTGAAGGCGCTCAAGCCGATCTTGAACGGGATGTACACGGCCGACAACCTCGATTACGTGCCACGCGACGCCTACATGTGCGGCGTAAAGGTCGGCCCGGTCGACATTGAGCGCTTGTTGCACTACTCGTTCCTCGACCGGGAAGGGATGCTGCTCCACCAGCATGGCGCCCAGGCGTTGCTCCTCTTCCTGAACGCCCGTCTCTACCTCTACAACAACATCTATTACCACCGCACGGTGCGCCGGATCGACCTCCACATGCGCGAAATCTTTCGAGAGACGATCGACCGCATCCTTCCTGGGAACCCGCTCGACCAACTGGACGGCTACCGGGAGCTGACCGACTGGTCGCTGATCGACACCGTGGACCGCTGGCGCCACGACGGGGGTCGCGCCGCCGAGTTGTCGCATGAGTGGGGCCGAATCGTCCGGCGCGAGCTCAAGTGGCGGCTGATCTTCGAGGATTATTACGAGTTCTCGACGGCGCCGGAGGCGTTCCTCTATCCGACGCCGGCTGATTACGTTCGACGGATCCGCGAGGCGCTCCCGCCGTCGCTGGCGCATGCCTCCTTCGAGGTCGACCTGGCCTCGGTCGATCCACGGCCGCAAAACCCGTTCAACGATCCGTTTCCAGTTCTGATCTACAACCCGGTCAGCCGGGCGGTCGAGCGGAGCGCCGTGGCGGATCTGTTTCGACGACTGCCGATCCGCACCACGCTGGTGCGCGTCTTCACCGATGAGACGGCGCAGGCGGATGCCTTGCGCCGGGCGGTGGAACGCGCACTCTACCGGCCCAACGCGGACCTGGCCGAGGCGGTGCCCTGATGGCGGTGCAACCCCAGGAGGCGATCAAGCCACTCTCCGTCCTCGAGCTCAACACCCGCATTCACGACCTGCTGGCGGCCCGCTTCCAGAGCGTGGTCGTCAAGGGCGAGGTCAGCGGGGTCACGCTGCGCGCCGGCCACGTCTGGTTCACACTCAAAGACGCGGCGGCGGCGGTCGGCGCGGTGATCTTCAGCAGCACAGCTCGCCGCCTCCCGTTCCTGCCGGAAAACGGTCAGGAACTGGTGGTGACCTGCCAGGTCGACTATCACGCCCAGTACGGGCGGATCAACCTGGTCGTCAGCAAGCTCGACTACGATGGCGCGGGCAAGCTCCGGGCTGCGATCGAACAGCTGAAGCGGCGGCTGGAGGCCGAGGGCGCCTTCGAGGCTGAGCGCAAGCGAGCGCTGCCATTTCTGCCCGGCTGCGTCGCGCTCATCACCTCGCCCAGCGGCGCCGTGATCCACGACTTGCAGCAAACCATCTGGGAGCGTTTTCCGAACATGCGGCTGGTGGTCTACCCGGCGCTCGTCCAGGGGACTGCCTCGCAGCGCAGCCTGGTCGCCGCGCTCCGCCAGTGCAACGAGGACCTGGTGGCCGACGTCGTGATCGTCGCGCGCGGCGGCGGCAGCTTCGAAGAACTGATGGCATTCAACCAGGAGGCGGTGGTCCGGGCCATCCAGTCGATGCGCATCCCGGTGATCACGGCCCTCGGGCACACCTCGGATCGGACGCTGGCCGATTTGGTGGCGGACCGCGAGGCGCGCACCCCCACCGCGGCCGCCGAGCTCGTGGTGCCGAACAAGTCAGACCTACTCCGGCAGCTGGGCGAGCGCGGCCAGCGGCTGCAACGCGCCGGGCTTGCCGCTCTGATCACACCGGCGCACCAGTTGCAGGCACGCGGCCAATCGCTGGTGCGGCTGGCTCGCGACCTCACCCTGCGGCGGCGCGAGCGCCTGAGCCACCTCGAGGGCATGCTCCGCCAGCGGGAGCCCCGCGAGGTGTGGCGCCAGCGCGAACGAGCCCTGCAGGAAAGCCGGCGCCGGCTCCAGCGGTCGGAAGAGGCGACTCGGCGGCGGATCGAACTGGGGCGCCAGCAGTCGCAGTCGCTTGGCGAGCGCCTCGGCAGCCTGGCCGGACGGGGGGTACGGGAGCGGGCCGCCTCGCTCGAGAGCCGGGCGGCACGGCTGAGCTCGCTGGCGCCGGAGCAGACACTCAAGCGTGGCTACAGCATCACCACCGACGGTCGCGGTGGCGCCATCATCCGCGACGCTGATCAGGCTCGCAAGGGCCAGCCGGTCCGGGTGCTGCTCGCGGCCGGCCGTCTCGAGGCCACGGTCGACGAGGCGATCCCATGACGCTCGATCCGATGCTGACCTACGAGCAGGCGCTTGGAGAACTCGATGCGACGCTTCGCTCGCTGGAGGAAGGCAAGCTCAGCCTGGAAGAGGCGATCGCCGCGGTCGCCCGCGGTCGTGAGTATCTGCAACTTTGCGAGCGAAAGCTCGAGGAGGCGCGCCAGCGGATCGAGAGCCTCCCGGTGAAGGAGGAACCGCTGCCGGAGGACGAGGCGCCCCACCCGGCGACGGTTGCCGACTTACGTGCCGAGCGCGGTCGTGGCCCTGGGGAGCCCCAGGGCGAAATCCCCTTTTAGCGCCCTTCGGTCGGCTCGGACGGCGCGTCGCGCTCGATTTCGGGGCGTTCGCCACCGGACTCACCTGGGCGGAAGACACCCCACTCTTGCAACGACCGACGCAGCATTTCAGGTGAGGTCTTGTAGGCCGCCGCCAGCTGCTCGAGGTCGTCGGCGCGGAACGTGACCACCGGTGTGTTGAAGTCCTGGCGCTGCTGCTGAAGACGTGCCACGTGGCGGGCGAGGATCGATCCCTGGCGCTCCGGCAGTCCATGGAGCTGGGTCAGGTCGATCGCGAGCTTCGGCGGAAGGGCCGGCTCGCCGGCACCTTCCAGCTCTTCCGGCAACAGCTGGTTGACGGGCACGCTATAGAGGGTGGCGATCTGGTGCAAGCGGGTCACCGAGATATTGCGGTCGCCGCGCTCGTAGGCAGCGAGGAGTGATCCCTTCAGGCGCTTGTTCGACAGAACTTCCACCTGCTGCAGGGTCAACCCACGTTGCTTGCGCAGGCTCCGTAGCCTGGCTCCAACCTTTCGCGAATACCCGTCCATGAATCCCCCTTGACTGTGTGTGATCAGTCTATCGCAGAATGCGACGTAGACAAAACTTTTGGCGTGTTCGCCACGGATGGTCGCGGGGGGATCGCTCTCGAGGAACGACGCAACCTTCCGTGGCCGTCATTATCGGACGTATCTTCACCGGCTGTCAAGTGCTGCTTACTCATGCGTCCAGCTCGCTTACCGCGCTTGAGCGGGTCTGGTCGGCGCGACCGGCCTCGTATGCCTCGCGAAAACGCAGCGCGGCCTGTGCCGCATCCCCTTCGGCTTCAAGGGCGCGCGCGAAGTCATAGGTAACTCGGGCGCGGAGGTCGGGGTTATCGATCGTGTTCGCCACCTCGAGGGCGCGCGTGAAATGCCGGCGAGAAGCCTCCCGCCGGCCGCCCGCGTGGGCGACTCGTCCGGCCACCCGGTGAACGGCGACCGTCGCCAGCGGGTCACTCGAATGGGTAGCCAGATCGACCGCCGCCGCGATGAGCTCGCTGGCGCGCTGGACCTCTTTCTGTTCTAGAGCGGACTCAGCCATACCCGCGACCAGGTGTGGCAAGAGCTCGCGGTCACCGATCCGTCGGAGTTGCTCGGCCCCCTCGCTGAACAGCCGCTCCGACTCGACCGCTCGTCCCTGCTGCAGCATCATGTCGGCCATGTTCAGTCGGAGCTGTCCGGCCATCCGGACGTCGCGAAGCGTCTCGAAGATCCGGAGTCCCTTTTGGGCGTAAGAGAGCGCCCGGGCATACTGGCCGGTTTGGTGGAACGAGAGTGCCAGGCCTTCGTAGATCCCGGCCAGCGCCGGCATATCGAGAACCTGCTCGGCGGCGGCGATCGCCGACTCGTAGGCGGCGATAGCTTCGACCGGCTGGCCGGCCACGTAATGCAGGTTGGCCCGGTGGCCGAGGATACGGGCTTTCAGCACCGGGTCCTCGAGGCCAGTGGCTTGATAACGCTCGAGCGCCTGGTCGAACCATTGGCCGGCAGTATGCGGGTGCCGAAGCAGGTAATGAACACTGCCCATCCGGTCGTAGAGCTCGACCAGGATCTGCGGCCACTGCGCCCGTTCGGCGACGGCGATGGCCTCCTCGAGGACGGGCCGCGCGTCATCCGGCCGTCCCTGCTTGATCCGGGCAGCTGCCAGGGTGAGCTGGGCCCGGGTCCGTAGATCGCTCGGGAGCGGGCGTGCGAGCAGATCGATCATCAGTGTCTCGGAGCGGACCGCCTCGCCCTGGTGCAGCCCCATCTCTGCTTCCGCCAGCGCCAACTCGAGTGCGGCGGTGGAGTCGCCCGGATCCTCGAGGAAATATTCGATGGGGCGTTGCAGGCGGCGCGCAATGATGCGGAGGTTCTGGGTCGAGGGCCGTGCCTGACCCAGCTCGATCTGGTTTAGAAACGCCCGGCTAAAGTCGTCGCCGGCTACTTCGCGAAGGCTGAGCCCGAGCTCCTGCCGGGCCTGACGAATCCGACGTCCGAGCGGACTCGGCGACGCGGGGCGGTCCGTTGCCGGACGCCCCGCCCGCCGCTTAGTAAGCACAACCTACAGTCTAGCAAGCCAAACTTGACAATGAAAACCGGTTAACCGTTCGGCCAGACTTCAGCGCAGGCAAGGACGGCCGAAGCGATGACTAGCAGAATCCAGAGGTTCAAGAAACGCCGCAAGGTCCCCACCTCCTGAACAGGCGGCTCGCTCGATCTGGCCTGTCCTGATGCCAGCCTATGGGCGTGCGTCAATCAGGGGGGTCACGTCTGTAACGGATTCCGTGGGGTGGGTCGCAAAGCGCTGACTACCCTGCCACCGGCCTCCCTATAATCGGGTTCCGCTCGTGTCCCCGTAGCTCAGCCTGGATAGAGCACTGGCCTCCGGAGCCAGGAGCACAGGTTCAAATCCTGTCGGGGACACCAGTTCAAAACAGGTTTCGAGCCGCCTGTTTGCGTCGGTATCGACGTTCATCCATCGCCCGACCCAGCGCACTACACTTCGCGCGTGGATATCACCGAGGTCCTCCGCCTGCTGCGCGACGGAACACACGAGATGTATCCGGTTGCGGCCGCACACGATATCGCCATGACCGAGTCCGCGCTCGGCAGGCCGCTCCCGGAGTCATACAAGACGTTCGTCACCGAGTTCAGTAACGGGGCGTATCTCTATCAGCTTCAGGAGGTCAGTGCGGTTGGAGACGGCAACCAGCAGATTGCGCCAATTCAGAAGATCGTTCGCGCGCCCGCCGATCTCCACCGGAACACGGACATTGTCTTTCGCGAGGGAGGGGGCACTGCACAATATGGCGATCTCATTCCGTTCGGTCTCGATCACAACGCGAACGAGTGGTGTTTCGTCGGCAACAGCTCGCCGCCAAGTGCGGAGTACGAAGTCGCGTATTTCGATACAGCCGGACGCAAACTCTACGGTCGGCTGCCGAGCTTTACCGCGTGGTTGGAGCGCCTGATCGAGACTCAGGACGAGGTTATCCGGACCCTCTATGACGAGGATGTTCTCTACGACGAGCTCAATCTCGGCTAGACATCAGCCAGCGTCCGCAGCCTCCTACTGAACCGTCATCCGCCTTGCGTGCACCAAATTGGAATTTCAAGCCGCTGAGGGTGGTTCTGCATAACATAAGCAACCTCAGCCAAGACGTGATCGACGCCGCGAAAAATGAGCGAGAGGTCACCTTCACGACCTTCGGCCGGAAGACCGGAACGCCTTACGATGTGACGATTTTCATCGTGACCGATGGCCATCGCCTCTTCATCCTGAGCGGCCAGGGAATGGCCCGGCAGTGGCCGCAGAACCTCGCGCAGCGGGGCGATGGGGTGCTGCACCTCGGAGGTCTCGACGTCCCTGTCAAGTCGCGGCACGTGATCGATCCCGGCGAAACACGCTTTGTTTCCGAGCTTTACGGAAGCAAGTACGGACCAAGATTCGGTCCACCGCAACCAGGCGAGCCTCCAAGGCTCAGCGAAAAGGCCACCTTCGAGCTGATCCCAGCCGGCTCGTGACCCAACTTCAGCGCTTGCGCCTGTTCGTACTTCTGGGCAGCCTGACGGCCTTTGGGCCGCTCTCGATCGATATGTATCTCCCAGCCCTCCCCGCGATCGCACGCGACCTGGCGGCCAGTGAGTCCGTTGTTCAACTAACCCTCACCGCCTGCCTCATCGGGCTCGCGCTCGGGCAGATCGTGGCTGGTCCGCTCAGTGACAGTCTCGGGCGCCGCCGGCCATTGCTGATTGGCGTTGGTGGATACGTGATCGTGTCACTGCTGTGCGCGATCGCACCATCGGCATGGCTCTTGGTTCTCCTACGGCTGATCCAGGGCCTGACGGGTGCCGCGGGCATCGTGATCGCCCGTGCCATCGTCCGCGATCTCTACTCTGGGTCAGCGGCCGCCCGCTATTTCTCGCGACTCATCCTCGTGATGGGGCTGGCGCCGATCCTCGCCCCGACACTCGGCGCTCAGGTTCTCCGCTTCAGCACGTGGCGTGGGATCTTTCTGGTGCTGACGATCGTAACGGCTCTGCTTTGGCTCGGTGCGGCGCTTGGCCTGCCCGAGACCCTGCCCGCGACGCGCCGAAGCGCCGGCAGCCTCGCCGGGACGTTGAATATCTTTGGTCAGCTCATCAGCGATACGCCGTTCATTGGCTATGCGGTCGCAGCCGGCCTCGCCTTCGGTGCGATGTTCGCCTACATCGCTGGCTCGCCGTTCGTCCTGCAAGGCATCTTTCACGTCTCGCCGCAGACCTTCAGTTTGATCTTCGGGATGAACGCTCTCGGGTTTGTGGTGGCCAGCCAAATCAACGGGAGCCTTGTCGGTCGCATTCGACCGACACGTCTCCTTACCAGTGGTTTGGTCGCCAATGCGACGGCGGGCTTGGCGCTGCTCTTTGTCGTGCTCACCGGATTCGGGCTGCTCGCCATCCTGGTGCCGCTCTTTCTACTGGCGTCGAGCGTCGGGTTCATTATCCCGAACGCCATCGCGCTGGCCCTCTCCCGGCGGCCCGACGCGGCGGGCACTGGATCCGCGCTGCTTGGCGTCATTCAGAGCGGCGTGGCGGCGTTCGGTGCGCCAATTGTCGGCATCGCCGGGACCGGGACGGCGCTGCCGATGGCCGGCGTGATCGCCGTCTCCGGTCTGGGCGCCATCACCGCCTTTGCTCTTACCGCCGGCCTGGCGCCGTCGGTCGCCGGCCCGGATCGCGTCGCTGCGTCTCGCTGAGCCGCTACGGGGCGCGACCATCGTTGGCCGACCACGTCGTTGGAGATAAGCAGCACCGCGTCGGCCTAGCGAGCGCGATATGAGCGCCATACCCGGCCAATTGGGCCAGTCAGGCGGGCAGCGTTCCGGCGGGTAGTGCTTCGAGGTTGATGATGCTGCTGTGCAGGCGATTGGAGCCCCATGACAGCCGAAACGTCCAACAGCCCGGCGTTGGCACGTGGGTGATGCTGGGGCCTCCCATAATCGTCACTACAGGTTGCGACTTGCCCAAGGGATGACCTTCGACGAGCAGGTTGGCCCCTAGGTCCTTAACTTTCCAGAGGACCTTGCTGTCGGCGCCGGCCACCAACTGATTGCCGAATAGATAAGCCAGCGTGTCGTTATACGTCCCGATCGCCCACGGCACTGGCCACGGTGTTCCCTTCGCAACGCTCCACCCGCCCTGCGCCCACTCTGGCGGTTCGGCGTCGCTGAGCACCGTCCCTGCGCAGCCGCCTTGGAGAGAGTGATCGGAAACGCTCGGACTCGGATGAAGCTGCGCTGAGGCGGCAGGAGCGATTGTGCAGCCGGCAGCCAGAAGCAACACAAGAGAAGTGAGTCCGAATGGGTGCCACCTGGTAGGGCGATTCACAACATCACTACAACGGCGACGCGCCGATGGTTCCCCCGGACCTAAGAGCGCCGGCTTGTCGTTCGCGGATTTCCCGCCGCTCCGCCTCTGGTAGAGGGCGGGCCGTCGACGAGGGCAGACCTTAACAGGGCGCGGGCCGACCAACGCATCATCCTCATTGCTTCCTCGCGCGAGAGCCCCGCAATATCGGTGAGCCAGACGAGCGCCTCGATCCCTGTGGCTGAACGGATTGCCAGCGCCAAGCGATGAACCTCAACCTCGGACATCGTCTCTCGCAGAGGCCGGAGGGCGTCCTCGATCCATCCGATGGCGCGGCCCTTTCGAAGCGGAAGTTGCGCCCGAAGCGCGGGGTCGGTGTCGAGCGACAAACGAAGCATCGCGCGGAGTTGCGGCTCTGTTTGAAGGTTCTGCCGCACGAATGAATCAATGACGGCATCGAGGCGTTTCTCTGGGTCGGTCGGCGCGTCGTCGGGGAGCAACGAACGCATTTCGATCTCCGGGTGCGCGCCGACGAGCAGGGCGCGCTGATTTGGAAAGTACCGGTAGGCCGTCGTCCGGGCGACGGCGGCGGCGGCCGCCGCCTGTTCTACGGTCGGCGTGATGCCCTCGCCAAGAAGGTCATGGGCAGCCCTCACCAAGGCCTCTCTGGTGCGGGCCTTTTGCTCCCGGCGGCCGGTCAACTCATATGGGATTGACATGTCCATAATGGTATGCTAGTCTCATGGTACTCGAGTCCCATTTTAAGGGAAGGCGAGGAAGAGGAGGAGCGGCATGAACACCATGATTGCGGCCGTGCGGGAGGTCTGGTGGCAAGGCGCGCTCTTTCGTGTTAAGGGCCGAACGGCTGATACCGCGGGCGCCATCGGCCTCGCCGAGGCAAATTTCTGGGCGGGTATGGCGACACCATTCCATGTTCACCATCGGGAAGATGAAGCCTTCTACATCCTGTCCGGGAAGATTCGCTTCCGGCGCGGTGACGACGAGTTCACGGCGGGGGCGGGGGACTTCGTCTTTGGACCCCGCGAGATTCCCCATAGCTTCAAAGTTCTCGAAGATGGAACCCGTGCGCTCGTGCTGCTCACGCCTGGTGGGATGGAAGAGATGTTCATCGAGGGAGGCATGGCGGTAAGGGACGCAGCCAATCCACCAGCCCGCGAATACGATGTCGACCATGTGCTGGCTCTTGCCAAGAAGTATGGATGGGAGGTCGTGGGGCCGCCGCTTACCTAATCGTTGATTGTCCGCTCGTCTATTATTAACTTGATGTTAACGAAGCGGTCCGAGTTGGGGCGCCTGCTCGAACCGCGTGACGTCGTCCGGTCATTGATGGATGCGGTCATCCTTGCCGAGCCGCTCCAGTTGGCGCTGTGGGACGCGGCCCAGCTGACGATCGCACAGCTCCGCATCCTGCGGAGGCTGACCAGCGGTCCCCTGAGCCCCGGCGCGCTCGCCGAGGTCAGTCGCATCAGCCCGCCGTCGATCGCGCGGATGCTGGCCAGGCTCGAGCAGCGAAAGCTAATCCGGCGCGAAATCGACCCGCTCGATCGGCGGCGCATCGACGTTTCGATCACCGAAGCGGGTGTTGACCTGGTTAACAGCAACCGCATCCTCCGCGGTAGCGCCTTCTCTCGCGCCGCCCGCGCGATGAGCTTCCCCGAGCGCCGAGCATTCGTGAGCGCGATTGGCGCTTACCTGAGGCGGGTTCGCGATCAGCTCGAGAGCCAGCTCGAACCTGACGGCATGGATCCGCGTGGCGAGCGATAGCACGGCCGATCGTCCAGTCGCCATCGAGTGCGAGGGGCTGGTCCGCAACTTTCGCACCGTGCGGGCCCTCGCCGGCGTCGGGTTTCTGGTGCATCGAGGCGAGGTCTTCGGGCTGCTCGGTCCAAACGGCGCCGGCAAGACGACCACGATCCGCATTCTGGTCACCCTGCTCCGGCCGAACGCGGGCTGGGCGAAGGTTTTTGGGCGCGACGTCACGCAACACACGATGGCGGTCCGCCGCTCGCTTGGCTATGTGCCGCAGCAGTTATCTGCGGACGCCACACTGACCGGCTATGAGAACGTCGAGCTCTTCGCCCGGCTGTTCGACATCCCTCGGCACCAGCGGCATGCCCGCGTGATGGAGGCGCTCGACTCGGTAGGCCTGGCCGACGCGGCCACGCGGCTGGCGGGCACCTACTCGGGTGGCATGATCCGGCGGCTCGAGCTGGCCCAGTCACTCGTCAACGAGCCGGGCCTGCTGGTGCTCGACGAGCCGACCATCGGCCTCGACCCGGTGGCGCGTGCCGACGTCTGGGATAGGCTGCTCGACCTGCGCGATCGCCTCGGCACCACCGTGCTGATCACGACCCACTACATGGAGGAGGCCGACCAGCTCTGCGATCGCGTCGCACTCATCCATCGAGGCGAGGTTCGAGCCATCGGCTCGCCCGATGCGCTGAAGCAGGGTCTCGGTAAAACCGCCACGCTCGAAGACGTCTTCCGTCATTTCACCGGCGATCACATCGATGACCAGGGCAGCTTCAAGGATGTCCGTGCAGTCCGCCGCACCGCCCGCCGGCTGGGCTGAAGCGGCCGCCGGGCCGCCGGCCTGGCGGGTGCTGGTCAGTCGGGTTGTCACCTTCTGCTGGCTCGAGCTGGCGAAGATCCGGCACGACCGCACCGAGCTGTACACCCGCGCCATCCAGCCCGTGCTCTGGCTGCTCGTCTTCGGAGAAACCTTCACCCGAATCCGCGCCATCCCCACCGGCAAGCTGCCCTACATGGACTACCTCGCACCGGGCATCATCGCCCAGTCAGCACTTTTCGTGGCGATCTTCTACGGCATTCAGATCATCTGGGAGCGCGACTTCGGCATCCTGACCCGGATGCTCGCCACCCCGACACCTCGCATCGCGCTGATCACCGGCAAAGCATTCGGTGCCAGCGTGCGCGCGATCGCGCAGGCGGTCGCGGTCTTCGCGCTCAGCGCCGTCCTCCAGGTCCACCTCGACTGGAACCCGCTACGGCTGCTGACGACGCTAGTCGTCATCGTGCTGGGCTCGGCCTTCTTTTCGACCCTGTCCATGACGATCGCCGGCATCGTCCTCAGCCGCGAACGGCTGATGGGCATCGGCCAGGCGATCACGATGCCTCTCTTCTTCGCATCCAACGCCCTCTACCCGGTCCAGCTGATGCCGGTCTGGTTGCAGTGGCTGAGCCGGATCAACCCCCTCAGCTACGAGGTCGACGCGCTGCGGGGATTGCTGCTCGGAGTTCCGTTCGATCTGGCACTCGACCTGGGTGTGCTGATCGCCGCCGCTGCCGCGGGCATTTTCGCGGCATCGGCGCTCCTCGATCGGCTAGCCCAGTAAGGTCTCTGTACCGATGCGAATCGAAGCGGCAACGTTGGGCGAGGCCTGGATCGCGATCGCGACGGCGATTCTGACGGGCGGTGTCGCCGGGAGCTGGGAGGGGCTGCCAATCACCGAAGTGTTCCGGGCGACGCTCGATGTCTATTCACCGAGATTGGACGACCCGATTATCGCCAAGCATGGAGATCCCAAGCGCCTGGCCTGGATGCATGCGAACTTCACCGACCACTCCCGAGTGGCCGAGCTCGGTGACGCCGACAGTTATGCCACGCGTCTGTACGACTACGCCCACGCAGGGCGTGACCAGATCCGCTGGGTCATCGACAAACTGGCTGCCAATCCATCGACTCGCGACGCGACGATCACGACGTTCCAGCCACTGACCGACACCAGCTACGTTCCATGCGTCAGCCTGCTCGATTTCTGGCTCGTTGAGGGGAAGCTGCAGCTCGCCGTCTACGCCCACTCCATCGACTTCGGTACGAAGGGCTATGCCAATCTCGTCGAGCTCGCCGCGCTACAAGCTCGGGTGGCCAGCGAGCTCAGTGTCGAGGTCGGGACGCTGACGATCACGGTGAAATCGGCCCACATTTATCAGAGCGAGCTTGGCCTGATGCGAGGCATCGTCACCGCGGTCGCGGAACCGGCCGCGCCTTGACTTTGTGGTGCAAAGTAGGCTAGACTTTGCGGCGCAAACCATCCACCGAGGGCGGGATGCAGGAGGAACATGAGATGGACGAGACCAGGACCGCCGACGAAGGCGGCGAGTTCGATCCGGAGGCAGCCGCGAGGCTCCTCAAGGCGACCAGCAGGCGGGCGAGGGACCAGTTCGAGTTCCGCACGCCCCTGCTAACGCTGATCCAGGCCGGTGCGCTTCTGGCTGCCTATGGTGCGATCTGGCTTTCGGTGCGGGGGCAGAATCCGTACAGCGGACCCACTGGCGCGGCGGTGGTCGAGTTGTACGCATTCATTGCGGTGGCGGCGCTCGCGGTGGGTTTGGAGGCTCGGCGCGCGCGCGCCGGGGTGAGCCGGCGCTCCTCGCGGGTGGACTGGACGCGGGCCGTGCCCTTCGTCGCGGCCTTTCTCTCGGTCTACGTGCTCATGGGGGCTCTCCGGTTTGACGGATTCAGCTACGCGATCGTTTACGGCATCATGCCGGCCGCCGGGCCGCTGATCGTCGTCGGCGCGGCGGCGGCAGGCTACGCGGCCGCACGGGAAGACTGGCAGCTGCTCACCTTCGGGGTCGCCGCGATCGCCGTCGGTGCCGGAAGTGCGTTCGCTGGGCCAGCTGGGGTGTGGGGGATCACTGGCGTGGGCCTTTGCGCCGTGCTCGTCTGCCGCGCCATCGCTCAGGTCTGGCTGCGCCGTGCAGGATAGGGCAGGAACAGCCACCAACGGGCTCGACCCATTGATCCACGTCCCGGCGCGGCTGCGCATCGTCGCGACACTGGCGGCGTTGCCCGACGGCGACGCGCTCTCGTTCACCCGACTGCAGAAAATGATCGGGCTGACGCCCGGGAACCTGATCACTCACCTGCGCAAACTGGAAGATGCCGGCTACCTCAGCACGGAAAAGATCGGCAATGGGGTCGCCTCGCGCACCTCGGTCGCGCTCAGCAAGCGCGGCCGCAAAGCCCTCGACAGCTACACCGCAGCTCTCCGCGACCTGCTGGGCGGGTTGTAGCCGCGGCGAAATTATCGGCCGGCTGTAGCCGCTTGCGCGCACGTTTGGGTCGATAGCGCAGGGATGTGGACGGCCTCGATGGTCCAACCGTAATCGGCCACCCGCCCGACCTTTTCGAACCAGGCCGGATGGTCGGTCACGAAGGCGAGGTAGTCACCGCGATCGTCGGGCATCACCAGGATCGACGTGTTGGTCGTCGACAGCCAGCACTGGAGCAGCGTGCCCGCGGTCACGGGATGATCGACATAGTGATAGCCAGCCGGCAGGTAGTAGAACGGGTCGTACAGCTGGCTGATGAAGTGCCCACCGTCGAGCCCGCCGTAGCGCACGAGCGCGTACGTCACCGCGGGATGGTCCGGAGGAGGCAGGTTGAGCGCGCCGCCGCGATAGGCAGGTAGACGGAAGATGCTGGCGATGTTGCGGCCCGCGGCCACGTCGATGTTCCAGGCCGAGGTGGTGCTCATGTATGCGGTCTCGATCGGGATCCAGGTGAGCTGCACGCCGACCAGCAGGATGCCGGCCGTCAACCACGCGACCCACCGAATGCCATCTCCGAGATAGCGAGGCACGACCATGAACAAGCCGATCGCAACGAGCAAAGCGGCGAAGTCGTACGGAAAGGCGAGGATCCACATCATCCACCGCCACGGGTACCACTCCGTGATGAATGCCGTCAGGCCGAACAAGCCGAAGACCAGTGCGCATGATCCGAATCCGTAGAGCAGCAGCAAGTACGATCGCGGCCGGCGCCAAAGCGTGATCAGGAGGCCGGCGGTCGCGATCGCCCAGAGGGCGATGAACCAGGGCCTCGCCGATTGCTGGCTTGCCACCAGCGGTTTCATCCACACGCCGGCGCCATTGGCGAGGTAGTTCCAGTAGACCGGATAGATGGGGTTGCCGGTGCGCGCATTGAGGAATGCCATTTGGGCAGCCATCACGGCCCCAAACCCAAGAAGCAGCGAAAACCACCGTTTGACGGTCCCCTGCCGGAGGAACGACGCGACGAGCAACCCGGATGAAGACAACCAGGCCTCGGGTCGGGCCGCTGTGGCAAGCCCCCACGCGAGGCCGCCCCGGAAGGATCGCTTGGGCAGCAGCCAGATGCCGAGGAGCGACAGGCTGACGCCCATCGGTTCGAGCATCCCGGACGCATCGTTGAAGACGCTGGTGGGCGCGAAGGCGGCAAACGCCGTCGCGGCAACCGCAACCGAGAGGTTCCAATAGCGCTGGCAGAGATGGAAGATCAGCACCACGCTCAGCGATCCGAAGGCAAGACTCTGAATCCTGGCGAGCACGATGTCAGTCGAGCCGGTGACAAAAAAGAGGATGACGAGCACGATGGGGTGCAGCACTCCCCAGAAGTACTCAACGCCTTTGAGGTCCCAGAGCCGCAGACCGTGGCTCAACCCGATCTCTTTGGTCAGATAGGCGATCTGCCAGTGCTGGTAGACATCGGTGTACAGGCCGTCGCCGGCGTTTTCGGGATTCGAGATGCCGAACAGGTAGACAAGGCGGGGAACCAGGACGACGGCCAGCAACCCAAGGGTCCACCAGCTCCAGATTGCGACGGGGACCCGGGCTGGCGTGGAGCCGTCATTCTGCCGCTCATCCTCGTTCTCGTTGGCGAGGACCCTCGCCAGGCTCAAAGCCTCTTCACTAACTGGTTGACAACGCGAGAGGGCTCAAACTTGCGTCGTTCGGCATCAACCAGCGAAAGGCGATGAACCAGAAGGTGAACAGCCAGCCAACCAGCAGCAGCGTGCCGCCATAGTCGTGAAACAGGACGGCGGGAAGGTAACCGGCGGTCGCGGCCAGCAGGCACACCATGGCGATCCGCACCAGGTTGACGAGCACGGTTCCCAGAATGCCGAACAGGATGACTTCCACGCGGGAGCTCCAGCCCATCGGACCGCGAAGGCCGACAAGAAGGCTCAAGCCAAGCAGGATGAGACTCTGCCAGCCGACGCAGTTCCACGAAATGAAGAGGGTCTGTGGCGCGCCGCTCGAATTCCAGACGACCAGCTGATTTCCAGCCGACGCCGCGTGAATGCCGAACGTCCCGAGGATCGCCACGGTGACGCGCACTTCGGCAGGCACGATCGCCTGCAATGGGGCGGCAATGCCCAACCGCATGCCGATCGTGGTCAGGACATCGTCAAAGGTGGAGACGAACGGCAGCACCACGAGAATGACAGCGCTCAAGGCCAGGAGCATCGCAAATACCGGCGTCGTCCGGGACTGCGTCATCGGATCCTCACTGCCACGAGACGCTTCGGTCGCCGGATGAACCACTGGGCCGCCAGCGGAAGCAGCAGGGCCAGACCGATCAGTGCTGTGCCATGCTCCGGCACGACGATCGAGGGCGTGGTAATCGAGGTCTGCTGATTGTTACCGTCGTACCGAAGGTCGAGCCCGCCGTTGGTCAGCGTGACGACGGTGATCTGCCAGCAGAGGTAGGAGTTGGCGGGGAGCGTGACCGCCGGCATGCTCGTCGAGGTTGAGGATCCGCCGCCGTTCACGAGCGTCGCCGTCCAGGTGGCGATCGGAGCGATCACCGCGCACGAGGAGGTGGGGCTGTACCCGAACGTAAGCGTGGCGTTCACATTGGAATTACCCTGGCCCGACACCCAGTAGGTGAACGTGTAGCTGCCGGCCGGGATCGTTTGGCCGGTGTACGCGACCGTGGTTGCCCACGCCCGCGTCGCGCCCGGTGTATCCATTGGAAAATGCGCCGGTGTGCCGTTCGACGAGGGCACGTTGTCGATGGTGTAGGCGCCGGAAGGATCGTGGAGGTAGAAGGCGTTGGCCGCCAGGACACTGGGGGCGGTTGCGGCGCCAATGCCGAGGATGGTCAGCACCAGGAGGGGCGCGGCAACGCACACGATCCGGAACGAGCGTCGCCGTCCACCGGTGTTGCTGACCGGCACAAAGGCCGGCGCCGGCTTGCCGGGCCGGGGACGCAGCCACCGTTTCAGACTGTCCTTCGGTTGGAGGTGCTCGACCCGATCCGTGATCCGTCCGGTCTTGGGCGTGCGAAACCACGGGCCTTCCTGCCGTTCGAACAAGCCCTTCAACGATGCCCACGCCTGGAAGGGGACGAGGAGAAACGAAAGGGCAACCGCGCCGAGGACCCCGCTGTAGTCCTTGCGCGGCGAGCCCTCGAGCAGGAGGCCGCCCAGGTTCATGAGTGGGAGCGAGAGGAGGTTCGAGAAGAGGAGCGACCAGCCAAGCAGCGCGCTCCATTCGGGAATGTGCACGCGGAGTACGAGTTCGGAAACCAGCCAGGCGGCCGAGCCCAGCATGAACAGCGCGGACTGCAAGTAGTACATGCCGTAGTAAACGAACTCGGCCTTTTCCATCAGGCTCAAGTGCGGCGACCGGAGGATGGTCAGGAACCACTTGTTGACGTTGTAGCTGTGACCCTCCGCCCAGCGCATCCGCTGGCGCGCGAGGCGGCCAAATGTGGCGACGCATTCCGCCGGCGTCTCCGCATATGGCGTGTAGACGACCTTAAAACCCTTCGCGTAGAGGCGTAGGGTGAGCTCCCAGTCTTCGGTCAGGCTGCGGCCCCAGCCGAGATCCTTCAAGAGGCCGGCCCGGATCATGTAGGCGGTTCCGGCGATCATCTTCATCGAACTGAGCACCTGTTGATACGGGCGTTCCACCATGTAGCTGCCGGCATATTCCGTGCGCACGGCCGCGGTGAGCCAGCTCTCGCCTTTGTTCAGGACATGCCACTGGTAGCTCTGCACCGCGCCGACTTCGGGAAGGGGCTTCGGTGACTCGTTTTCGTTGCTGTAGAAGTGCCTGAGGAGATCATCGAGGACATCCGGAAAGGGCATCGCATCGGCATCGAAGATGGCGACGTACTCGGTGCGCGGGTCCATGGCTCGCAGAGCATGCGTTAGCGCGCCACCCTTGAATCCGTCCCGGGTCTCCCGGTGAATGATCTTGAAGCGATTGACGCGCGTCCAGGGCTCGAGGACCTCCATTGATCCGTCCGTCGAGTCATCGACGAGGATGACCTCGTAGTTCGAATAGTTCAATCGGGCGCAGGCTTCGAGCAGCCGGCCAACCACCCGCTTCTCGTTGTAGGTCGCGATGTGGATCGAGACGAACGGCTCATAGCCAAGCTGCAGATGTCCGTCGCCAGTTCGGTCCTGTTTTCCGTATCCATTGGCGCCCCGACGGGCGATGCGGGTGAGACCGTTGAAGTTCCGCTCCTGTGGAGTGCCGCCGTTCCGGTTCCGACCGGGACCGAAGAATGCCAGAAGGAGGATGGTTGCCGTGGCGAGGTAGTACTTGAGGGAATAGGCGAAGAAGAACGCCCCCATGCCGAGGGCGACAAGCGCCAGCTCCAGGCCGAGCCAGCTCAGCAGGGTCGAGTTACCCGCGAGCGCCAGCGCCATGCCCGCCGAGGTGCCTCGGGCGATGGCCAGGAGGGGGAGCGCGGCGATCAGGATCGTGATGAACACGAGCAGACCGATCAGCCAGCTCCAGAGGCGTTCGCTCAGCGGGCGAACAATCCCCGTTGGCGGCGGGCTGGCTGGATCCGGGTATTGCGGCCGCCGCTTAGGCGATGAACTCATCCTGAGTTCAGGCTATTTCCGCTCGGTTACATGCTTCCTAGCGCCCGTCCCAGAGATGCAACCGCTTTGTTACGGGGGCGTGTAAGTCTGGCCCCAGACTCAGGCGCTTGGACTGAGCTTCACGATCGGGATCGGTCGGTTCGTGGAGCGTTGGTACTTCCCGTACGCGGCGGAGAGGGAAAGGAAGCGTGGCCACCAGCGCTCGCGCTCCTCGGGAGTGGCGATCGTTGCCAGTACAGCCACGTCTCGGCCCTCAACCGTGATCGTGGCCTGCGGGCTCGCCTGGAGGTTGGTGAGCCACGCCGGATCCTGGTCGTGGCCGGCGAAGGAGGCTGCGACGAGGTAGCCGTCTGCCTCGCGCAGGTACATGAGCGGCTGAATCCGCGTCTTGCCGGTGCGCCGGCCAATCGTGTGCAGCAGAAGAATCGGATGATCGAGGAGAGCGGTGCCGAGGCGGCCGCCGCTGCTGACGATAGCGAAGCGTTGGATGGCTCCCGCAGCCCGAATCATTCCCTTCGGCGGGCGCGCGACGGTTGCCGCGTAGATCCGCTCGAGCCACTGGTTGAGACCCATGGGACCGTTCCCGAGTATACGTAAGTTGGTTCGCAAACGAGATTCTTGGCTTCGAATCACTCCCTGGTTAACGGGCGAAGTTGAAGCACTCCAGCAGGTTGCCGATGCGAGGGTCTCCGTCGCGAGGCGGTGCAGGAGGCCCCGACGTCGCCCCGGAAGGCGCGGCCTGATAGTTGGGGCCCACCGGTGTCCCGTTGTCGAATTGATGGTTGACGGAGGCCAGGCTCGGCAGTCCCCAGTTGTATTCGATGAACTTGAGGATCGAACTGTGCTCGTAGAGCGTCCCCTCCAGGTGTCTCGGTTTTGCGTAAGGCGAAATCACCCACGTGGGCACCCGAATGCCGAGGCCGAACGCGTCCAGCTGTGTCGGGGCGACATGATCGAAGTAGCCACCCGCCTCGTCGTAAGTCAGGATGTAGGCCGAGCTTGGCCAGGCAGAAGAGTTCCGAAGCGCGGTTATCAGCTCCTGCTGGATCCCCATCCCAACCGAGACGTCCGCCGGCGGGTGCTCGTCCCATCCGCGTGCGTAACTCGGGATCAAGAACGACACTTGTGGCAGCCGGTCGGTGGCCAAATCATTCAGGTACTCGCCCTCGCTGCCGCGCGTGCGCACGTCATGCGCCCAGTTCTGCCAGAAGAGAAAGACATTGTCGGTGTTGCCGAAGGGCACGCTGTCCATGCCGATGTTGTAGATCTTCCAGGTGACGCCGGCCGCCTCAAGCAGGTCGAGGATCATCGGATAAGTAAGGACGCCGTAGCCCCAGACACCGTTGGTCGTTATCCCGCCCGAAGTCCCGGAGGCCAGGTAGAAGCGATTCGGCCAGGTGGGGCCGAGCTGCGAGCAGAAGTAGTTGCCGCAAAGCGTCGAGCTATCGAACAGGCTGTAGTAGAAGGGCAGGTCGGCCTGGGTGTAGTAGCCCATGCAGTTGATGCCGTCCGTCGTGAAGAAGCCGTCCATCCCGCCCCGGTCCCATTCGCTGTGGGTCGCGCTCCAGGAGTGGCCGATGTCCGGTGTGGACAGGCTGGTGAAGTGATAGGGGATGACGGTTCCGCCGTTGCCGTTTGGTTGCGAGTAGCCCGACGGAACGCCGAATCGTCCAGCCCACGGGGCAAAACCGAAGTAGGTGTCGAAGGAACGATTCTCCTGCATGTCGACGACGACGTGGTTGATCGGCGTTCGCGGCCGCGCCGAGCCGGCACCCAGCGCCTGAACCACGGAGAGCAGCGGGGAACCCAGGCTGGCCAGCCCAAGGGCACCGGCACCCTTGAGCACCGTGCGACGGTCGAACTTTCGATCGAGGCGGAGTTCAGCCATCGTCATCAGTTCCAGATGTTCGAGATGGCCGCGACAGTACCGGCACCGGCGAGGTGCTGGCCGATGCCGAAGCCGTCTTCGAGGGTCCGCAGCAGGCTGTAGTGGTTGTAGCCGGCCGTGCCGTAGAGGGCATTGTGCGCCATCGGGCTCACGACCGCGAAGGCGACGTTGCCGCCATTGCCGATGTCGGCGGCACGGACTGGCGAGCTCGTCTGCGCCTCATCGAAGGTGACGATGATCACGCTGGTGGAGGTGAACGCCGGCGACGCTTCGATCAGCGGCACTTCGCGTGCGACGAAATTATCGAACTTGGTAATCGGGTTGCCGGGCGGTGCGCAGTTATTGTGAGCGTCCTCGCACTCGTTCGGGACGATGAAGTTGAATCGCGAAACGTTGCCAGTGGAGAGGGCTTGATTGAAGCCGCTCATGTCGTTCGGCCCGGTCGTGCCCGTGGCGATGTCGTTGGCCAGGCATTTGGGCCCGGTGCCCTGGTTGTTCGCGCTTCCCCAGACGCCTCCCGCGCCCTCGACGTTGTCGAAGAAGAGGACAGGATTGTGCTTCGGCGCGTACACGTTCAGGGTCGCATCCCCGCCGGTCTTCAACAGGTAGCATGCCGCCGGCATGGATTCACTCCAGACCTGCCAGGGGACACCGACTCCGTCGAGCTGCGAGAAGAGGTTCGCAATGTTCTGGTGACAGGAGGCGGGTGAACCGTCGAGCTGCTGACATTCGGTGTATTGGCCGGAGGTCATGCCCACGTAATTCGACTCTGAGTAGTGGGTGATCGCGAAGTAGTTGGTCAGCCAGGCCGACTGTGCCTGCAGCGTCCCCGTCATATAGGGCGCGCTGTTCTTATTGAGCTGGGAGTAGGTTGTGTTCTCGCCAATGATCAGGAACACATTGCCGAAGGCTGGAACCCCTTCGACGCTGCCTCCGCCACCCGCCCCTGCAGGAACCGCGCCGAGAACACCGACGACCAGCGCTGCGACACACATCGTCGTCCGAAGCCAGGCTAAGCGCATCTATCCGCCTCCTCTTGAACCCCGCGCGTCTTGGCCCCCTACAGGCATGCTAAAGGCGCCCGGTAATCGTTAAGCGAAGACGAGGTTTCCGAAGGGTTAAGCCATCGGTTTCGGACGGGGGTTGGTCGGGGGCGTCTATCTAACGGATGGGCTGGCGACCGAAACCTTTTGTCCGCCGCAAGACGGACAGGCATGCACGGTCACAACCGCGGCGGCGACCAGGCTGACCGCATGTTCGGTCAGCGGGCGCACCATCTGCTGGCACCCCTCGCAGCGAACGAGCTCGGTTTCGCTTTTCTCCTCGGTCACGAGCCGGTCCTTTGAGCAAAGCCTAGATCACCCCGCGACAGGCGTCAAGCCAAGTCGGGCCAGATGCCAGGCGCGATCGAGAACGTGGCGAGACTCAGTGACCGCCGGCGGCCAACCGGCGGGCCTGGGCATCATCGAGCATGGTGTCGAGTTCGCGATTCGTGCGCGCACTGGTGAAGCGCGACGCCTCCGAGTAAAGGACGGGAACCAGGATCAGCGTCAGAAGCGTGCTGCTGAAGAGGCCGCCGATGACGACGATCGCCAGCGGTGCTCCGATGAAGCCTCCGCCGCTGTTGCCGCTGAAGGCGAGCGGCGCAAGTGCCAGCATGGTGGCGACGGCGGTCATGAGAATGGGGCGGAGGCGGTGCCGGCCGCCCTCGATCAGGGCCTGCTGCAGTGGCAGGCCGCGCTCGCGGTACTGCTCGACCAGGTCGAGGAGCACGATGGCGTTCGTGACCACGATGCCGGTGAGCATCAACAACCCGATCATGGCGGGCAGCGACAGTGCTGTGCCCGTAACGACGAGCGCGACGATGGCGCCGCTGGCCGCGAAGGGGATCGACACCAACAGCACCAGCGGCTTGATGAGCGAGCGGAAGGTTGCGACCATGATCAGGTAGACGAGGCCGATCGCCGCCAGGATCGCGAGCGCGAATTGAGTCAGGACGGACGAGAGCTGCGCAAACACCCCTCCGGTAGAGACCGAGGTGCCCGGCGGGAGGGACACGCTCTTGATCGCCAAGTTGACCCTGGTCTGGACCGCCTGCGTGTTGTTGCCGGTGATGGTACCGGTGATGGTCGACGCACGGTCGCCGCCGCTGCGGTTGATGGTCTGTGGGCCGGTCACCTGCTGGAGCGTCGCCAGGGTTGAAAGAGGCACCGGGCCGGAGGCCGTCGGGATGCGAAGGGTGAGCAACGTGGCCGGTGTGTCCGCGGTCCCGGGCGGGAGCTGGACACGAACGATGACGGGCCCCGTCGGCAAGAGGGCCTGCGCAGCGACCTGCCCGTTGATCTGCTGCGCGACGATCCCGGCCAACTGCTGTGCCGAGAGCCCGGCCTGACCGAGTTTGTCGGTGGGCACCAGTTGGTACTGCGGCTTGGAGGCGGTCAGGTTGGACTGGAGTTCCGACAATCCCGAGACGCCGGAAAGCGCGCGCATCAGTTGGTCCGTCGACTGCTGCAGGGTGTCCTGGTTTGGGGCGTGGACCTGCACCTGCATCTGGGAACTATTGGCGTTGGCGCTGCTTTGCGCCTGGCCCACTGCAACCCGGGCCGGACCGGAATAACCTTTCAAGGCTTGCGTGACGGCGCTGAGCGCCTGGTTGTACGCATTCGTCTTGACCAGCACGAGGATCTGGGCCGTGGTCGGCACGGCCGGGACCGCCCCGGGCGGCGCGAAGGGATCGGACGAACCACCCACGGTCGCCTGGAAGGCACTGACCCCCGGCAGACCGCGGACCAGGTTCTCGACGGTCTCGGCCTCCGTGTTGGTCTGCGCGAGCGTGGAATTGTCGGGCATGGTGAGGCTGACCGGGAAGTTCGGGCTGGAGGATTGGTCGAGCAGGTTGATGCGAAGGAAGGGTGTTAACCCGAGCGATCCGAAGAAGATGGCGCCGGCCGCGACCAGCGTCATCGCCCGATGGCTCGTGGCCCAACGGATCACCGGAATGTAGACCGCCTGCAGCCAGCTGCGCGGTTGCCTGGCGCCGACCGGACGAAGGTGTGGCTTGAGAAAGCGCGAGGCAAGCAGTGGAACCACCGTCACCGCGACCAGGAGCGATGCCAGCAGCGCCGTAACGACGGTCAGCGCAAACGGCCGGAAGAAGCTACCCGCGATGCCGGTGAGGAAGGCGATCGGCAGGAAGACGGCGACGGTCGTCAGCGTGGATGAGGTAACGGCGGTCACGATCTCCCGCCCGCCGGTGTAGGCGGCGGCCAGCGGACCTTCGCCTTCGGTGACGTGCCGGCTGATGTTCTCGAGCACGACGATGGCGTCATCGACGACACGCCCGATGGCGACCATCAATCCGCCCAGGGTCAGGATGTTCAGGGTGATGCCCTGCCACCAGAGCACGAGCAAGGCCACGATCAGCGAGAGCGGGATGGAAACGGCCGCGACCAGCGTCGCGCGAGCGCTGCGTAAGAACAGGAAGATGACGAGGATCGCGAAGAGCGCGCCCAGCAATCCCTCGCGCAGGATGTTGCCGATGGCGTCGGTGATGGGGACGGCCTGGTCGAGGATGGACTGGAACTGGACGCCGTGACCGATGGCGTTGCGGATGTCCGGAAGCGCGCCCTTGACCTCGTTGGCGACGGTGACGGTGTTGGCGTCGGGGGCCTTGAGCACGCTCAAGCCGACGCTGGGATTGCCGTTGGTGCGGGTGATGGTGTCGGCGGGAACTGACACCAGCGCCACGGTGCCGAGATCGCGGATGGGCACGCCGGTTGCGCTGACCAGCACGTTGCCGATCTGGTCGAGGCTGGTCAGGGCGCCCGCGATCTGTAGGGGGACGACCGTCCCGTTGTCCCGGAGCGCTCCGACCGATTGCACGGTCGTTGCCTGGGCCAGCGCGGCGCTGACCTGACCGACGCTGATACCGTGGGTCGCGAGCTTTGCCGGATCGAGGGTGACGTCGACCTCTTGCGTGGGGGCGCCCGTCAGGTTGACGGTCGAGACTCCGGCGAGACCGGCCAGCTTGGGGATGGCGACACCGCGGAGTTGCGTGGACAGGTCGCCGAGCGACTCATTCGCGTACACCGAGTACTGCAGCACCGGGATGGCGCTGGTCGAAAAGGTCACGATGTTGGACGGCTGGACCTGGGCCGGCAAGGCTGCCCTGACCCGATCGAGCGCGGTGGACACGCCTTGCCGGGCTACCGTCAAGTCTGTCCCGTCTTTGAACTGCACGGTGACGATCGACGCGCCCGAGGTCGAGGTGGAATCCACGCTGGTGACTCCAGAGACGCCTTGAAGCGCGCTCACCACCGGGAGGGTGACCTGCTGGTCGACAACCCCCGGCGACGCGCCGGGATCCGCGGTGATGACGAGAAATGCCGGAACCGAGATGTTGGGCAACAGGTCCTGCTGCAGCTGGGTCGCTGCCCAGAGGCCGGCGCTGAACAGCAGGATGACCGCGAGGATGACGACCGAACCGAGGCGCAGCGAGAGGCGGATCAGGGGGGACATCACGACTCCTTCACGAGGCTTCGGTAGTGGGATCCGGTGCGGGCGCTTCCGGACGTCGCCGGCATCGAGGCGCCCGCGGCCGTGGCGAGCGCGACGAGTCCTTGACGCAGTGCCCGAAGGTCGTCGAGCGACATCCGACGCAGCAGGCGCCGGGCAATCACGCTGCGCTCCTGCTCCATGCGACGGAGGCGAGCTTCAGCGGTCGGGGTGAGATGCGCGAGCTTCTGGCGACGATCGGCCGGGTCTTCCTCCCGACGCACCAGGCCTCGCTCGACCAATCCGTCAACCAGTCCGGTCACGCTCCCGAGGCTGACGTTCAGCGCCTGGGCGAGTTGACCCATGGTTTGCGGCTTTCCAGCGGTCCAGAGAACGAAGAGCGCCTTCATCTGGCCGAGCGGGACGTCGAGGAGCATGACTTCGTACGACAGGCCCGAGCGCTGTTGGGCGACGAGGGCGCCAATGGCGGCTTGGATATCGGTGCAGAGTCCGTCAGAGATCTCGGTCATTCGACAGTTGTTCAAACGTCCACGACAGTTAATTCATTCCCAATAATTTGGGATGGGTCAAGCATTTGAGCCGCGCGCACATCCCACATGATCGAGGGCGTACCGGCAGCGTCGCACCCCGCGCCTGCAGGTGGCCCAGCCGTACCTTCGGGTGACGGCTGCGGCTCGCCGGTCGTGAGTCGCTAGGAGCGCTTGCGGTCGTGGCCGGGCTGGGTCCTCGCGCGCGACGCGACCGACAGCACGAAGGTGATCGCGGCCGCGCCCAGGATGGCGGTCAGGACCGGCACGCCGCCGGCGGTCATGTCACCCGGGATCTCCCAGCGAAACATCTCGACCAGGAGCCAGGAGCCGAGGAGGGCACCCAGGATCGCGCCCACCAGACCATACGGCAGCCGACCCGACGTCATCCGCTCGGCGACGAAACCACAAACCGCCGCGATCAGGACCAGCACGACGAGGTTCTCAAGGGTCATTCACAGTCCTCCACTCGAGTAACCGCTGGACCTCATTCCTCCTGTTCCCGGCGATCGCCTTCCATCGAGTTGTCGCGTCGCTGTGATGGGCTCGTTACCGGCGGGATCTGGCGATAATCAAGACATGCCACAGCTCGACAGCAAGGCACGGGCGAAATTACCGGACAGCGCCTTCGCCTACATCGATTCGCAGGGCCGCCGGCGGCTGCCGATCAACGATGAAGCCCACGTCCGCAACGCGCTCTCGCGCTTCAACCAGACGAGGTTCGAGGACGTAGCGGCGCGTGATCGGGCGCGAACCAGGCTGCTGAACGCCGCCAGGAAGTACCGCATCGTGCCCGTCGGTTTCATGACCGGCCAGCTGCAGTCGCAGAGCCGGCAGGCGGCGGCCGGGCAGGCCGTCATCGAGCTGGGCGGGATCGGTACGCCCCAGCAGCTGGAAGAGCGATTGCGCACCGTGCTCGGCGACCCAGCATTGTCCGTCCTCTACTGGTCCGAGTCCGTGGGCGCGTACCTGGACATTGGCGGGCAGGCGACCACCCTGCCGGGCGAGGGCGAAGGGCGTGCGGTCACGCGGCTCGAGCGTAACGGCCGACCGATGGCCGCCCTCGTGCACGAGCGGGCCGCGCTCGAGGATCCCGATCTGGCGATCGCGGTAACCGCGGCCGTCAAGCTCGCCATCGAAAACCAGTGGATGCACAGCGAGATCCAGGCCCGCGCCAGCGAGGTGCGCACCTTGCCGACTGGCTTCGTAACCTTCTTGTTCAGCGACCTCGAAGACTCGACGGGACTGGTGCGCCACCTTGGCGACCGTTACGAGCGATTCCTGGGCGACGTTCGACGCCTGCTCCGCGCCGCGATCGCGGCGGCTGGCGGACGCGAGGTCGAAGTCCGCGCTGACGAGATGTTTGCGGTGTTCGAGCAGGCCCGGGCGGGCGTCGAAGCCGCCGTGGCCATCCAGCGCAGCTTTCTCACTCGCAGCTGGCCCGACGGCCTGCGGGTACGAATTCGGATCGGCCTGCATGCGGGCCAACCGACCCTGACCGATACGGGATACCTGGGACTTGCCGTGCACACCGCTTCGCGGATCTGCTTCGCCAGCCACGGCGGCCAGATTCTGCTGTCCCGCGCGGTTGTTGAAGCCGTGACGGGCGAGAAACCTGCCGGGATCCGCTTCAAGGACCTGGGTCTGCATCGGTTCCACGGCTTGCCGGAGCCCGAGGCGATCTTCCAGGTGGAGGCTGATGATCTTCCCACCACCTTCCCGCCGCCGAGAACGCTCGCCAGCGCGCCGGCGGCGAGCGAGACGATGGCGGCTAGCGGTTTGCGGCCGCGACGCGCCAGTGGGCGGCAACCCGGTCTGCAGACAGCGCGCTCGGGTAGATCGCGACCTCCTGGAGCACGGCGTTATTGAAGAACCCGTCGAAACGACGTCCGATGGAAAGCGGACCATCACCTTGCGCGGGGGTGGCAACCGCCGGGTGGGAGCCGTCGAGCTGGCCGTTGACGTAGAGGGAAGCGACGCTGCCGTCGTAGGTGGCGACCACGTAATACCAGGTGTTCAACGCGAGGACCGTCGTGGAGACCAGGGCGGGATCTGAACTTGCCGTGAGCCGAAACTCCAGCCGGCCGGTGTAGCTGTTGTTCAGCAGCTCGAAATAATCCTTCGCGACATAGATGCCGTAACCGGATTCGCTGATCTTCTTGATCCAGAGCTCGATCGTGATCTGCGTGACCTTCAGGCTGGGCGACCCGGGAACATTGGCCCCGGCGGTATGGCCGTCGAATTCGACCGCGGTCGATTTGTCAGCGGCCATCGCGCCCGGCCGCCCGAGCTTGACGCTGCCCGTGTAGGTGCCATCGTTGCCATTGGTGCTCGCGTCGGTCATGGTCGTCCCTGACGTTTCGCCCATGCGCCAGTACCCAGAGGGAGCATCGGCGAGCACGGCCGCGCTGTAGCTTGGCCGGGCGCTGGGCGCGACCGGCGCTCCCGGTCCTCCGGGCGCGGCGGCTGGAGTCACCGCGCAGGCGGACAGCGCCGTGGTCATCAATAGGAGCAGGACCGCCTTCCTCACCCAGGTGCAACGCCACGCCGCCGGGGCGCCTTGCAGACGCGAGCGCGGACCGGCTACGGTTGGGACACCTTCTTCTATGGCCACCCCGGCGACTCTCGCCCGCCTCCACCGCGACATCCGGCGGTGCACCCGTTGCGTGGCAGCCGGATACCTCGCTACCGCGGCGCCGATCCTCAGCGGATACGCCGACAACCGCATCATGCTGGTCGGGCAGGCGCCCGGTGCGGTCGAGGCGGTTGTTCGGCTGCCTTTCCAGGGGCGGTCACGAACGGCGCTGATGGCGTGGATGGTACGGGCCGGCTTCGCCTCGGAGGACCAGGTCCGGCGGCGCGTCTACATGACGTCGATCACCAAATGCTTCCCGGGAAAGGAGGTGGGTGGGGGAGACCGCCGCCCGAGCCGCGCCGAAGTCGACCTTTGCCGGTCGCATCTGGATCGGCAGCTGGCGCTGATCAAGCCGCAGCTGATCATCGCCGTCGGCGGCCTGGCGCATGCGCGCTTCCTGCCCGGCCGCCCGCTCGATCGGCTGGTCGGCCGCCTCTTCGACCTCGCCGGCGAGGAGGTGTCGACCCGGACGAAGCTCCGCCCGGTGCTCGTGCCGCTGCCGCATCCGTCGGGCGCCAGCCGGTGGCTGAACGCCCCCGAGAACCGGGCGCTGCTCGACCGGGCGCTGCGACGCCTACGGCCGATCGTCCGCCACTTGCTTGACGGTCAAATAGCGGGCGCATAGACTTCCGACAACATGCCGGAGGATCGAAAACGCGACGCGGTCGAACCTGAGGAGGCGCCCCCCGCGCCGCTGACCCGTCCGGAGGAGGCGCCGGACGCGGCCAAGTCGGCCGAGAACATCCTGGCCGCGATCTTCTCCCCGATTCCCGAAGCGAGCCCGCTGGAGCAGCTGGAGCAGACCATCCGGCATCCGAAGAAGCTGATCTACGTCGCCATGTCCAACCGCAACTTCTACTGGCGGATGCACGTCTCGAAGCTGGTGCTCGACGAAGGCTACGTGCCGATCAACCCCTTCATGCTCTTCGACTACTACCTGCTCCACACGGTGCCAAAGCAGCTGGTGCGCGAGGCGATCAACAATCTGCTCGCCCGTTGTGACGAGGTCTGGGTGTTCGGCACGATGAGCCTCGGCGTCAAGGTCCAGCTCGGAATCGCCAAGCGGCTGAAGAAGCCCTTGCGCTTTTACGACATCGCCGACCTGCCGGAGCAGGTCTACCGTATCTCGGAGAAGCTGGCCCAGGAAGAAGGGCGGGACTGAGTGCCCCCAGCCGGCCCTCCCCCGCAAGCGGGGGAGGGAGATCACACGCGCGTGATCAGGTCGCGCTCGAGGCTCTTACGGGTCTGAATCACCAGGTGGCGCAGCGAGGGCCGCTCGACGACCGCCCATTCGATCTGGCGGAGGGCACTGTACAGACCCTTGAGGGCTTTGATCGCATCGCCTAGCTCGATATCGGCCGGGGCCTGGATCTCGGTCAACGGGCGGCCACTGCACCAGTCGTAGGTGAAATTGACG
>Ga0307478_10000352_pt1 | contig 49277 bp, 44 predicted proteins | sample atmos_gasesECM4C_2_FD_203713 | JGI IMG/M metagenome (GOLD analysis project Ga0307478, IMG submission 203713) | Hardwood forest soil microbial communities from Morgan-Monroe State Forest, Indiana, United States - atmos_gasesECM4C_05 | ecosystem: Environmental > Terrestrial > Soil > Temperate...
AGAGGGCGATATGGGTTGAGTTCGGCGCAGAGGGTTCTTCCGAATCTTGGCCGAGGTTCATCCGCTCGATAAAGATGATCCGACTGGGTGGGGACTTCTGTTTGCTTTTCGCCTAGCTCGATTGCGCGGGATTGTCGCCTACGTGAATCGAGAAGTTGACGGTGATGATGGCTTTGGTTTCGACGGCCTGGCCGTTTTGCATATAGGGCTTGAAGTGCCACTGGCGCACGGCCTGTTTCGCGGCGGCGGCGAGGATGGACGGACCGTTGATCACGCGCAGGTTTTCGATGATGCCATCGGCCCCGACCACTGCCTGCAACACGACCGATCCTTTCACGGCCACATTCTGGCCGAGCAGCGGATAGGGAGCGTTGAGCGCCTGGCGCAACTCCGGTGTGCTGGATGGAGCAATATTCTCGCGCTCGGCGGCGTTCGAAGGCAGATTGGAAGCAACAGTTGCAGTTCGCTTGGAACCGCTGGAGATCTCGACTTTCGCGACGTCGTTTGCGGTATGAGAGGCGTCGTGCGAGTTGGCCGCTACCACGTTGACATCCAACGGAGGCAGAACGGCGCGCTTAGCGGCAACCTTGGGCGGCTCGGGCTGAGCTACTTGCTTGTGGGCCGGCTCAGCTTTATGAGACTGGGCGACGACAGCCGGAGCGGCAACTTTAGGAGCGATATTATTCTTTGCGGGCGCGGCGTTATTCTTGGCGGGCGCGATGCTCTTCGCAGTGGCGACGGGCGCTACGGGCGCCGGGTTGGCTTTGGATGGCGCAGGCGCTGGATTGACTTTGGCGGACACAGGCGCCGCGGAAGATGTTTTCGGAGTGTTGTTCGGAATCGTGGCATCGGATTCGATCGTGTCATCCGATCCAAACCAGAAATCGCGTTCCTTGCCAAGAACAACGACGAGGGCGATCAGCAAAAGCACGAGCGCGACCAGCAATTGGCGAGGCTGCTTCTCGCGGCGGGGAGCCTGAGGAGCAGTCGATTGCGTGGTTGACTCGCTCGATTGTGGCAGACTCTGCGACTTCCGCGACTTCGACTCCAGCTTTTCGCTTTTTTGGACTTCCAACATGATCGCTCCGCTCACCCTGTCGAAATAGCTTTCATTTAAAACGCTAATCGTCAGGCACAAACATACTGAGGCCGATGGTTTCCGATGACAATGGCACTATTCGGGGAAGAATGGCCCGAACGTGGTAGATGGGGCAGGTGCGGAGCGATTTTGGTTTACCGATTCGCGCTTGACACGACTTCGTCGAGGGAATAAGTTACCGGGCAGCGTTAACCAACTGCTTTCGATTGTGATTGATCCGATGGCCGCAAGAACTTGCGGGCCGAAGGAGTTTGTCATGAAGCTTCGCGTTGTGGGAGCCCTCCTCTTCGTTCTAATGTTGCCGTACAGCGTCTACCGTTCGAGCGCGGCCTCGCCAATCGTGACGGGGCAGTTCCCGACTCTGACCCCGATTCGTGGCACACCAGTACTGGGCGCGCCCAAGAGTCCGAGCAGCTTTACGTTCGTGGCGGGCGGCGACAATCGTCCGCCAAGCGATAAAGACGATCAGCCGCCTATCTTCCAGACGATCGCGAAGCAGTTGAGCGGCACCGGCGCCGCGTTCGTCATCTGGTCCGGCGACTCGGTGTACGGAAAGTTGAAAGATCCTGAGAAGGATAAGGATAAAGAAAAAATCAAGAAGGAATATGAGACCTTCGAATCCATCATCGGCCAGGCCAACTTGCCGGTTTTCAATGTGCCGGGGAATCACGAGATGCTAATGAAGGGCAATGTGCCCGATCCTTCGGGATCGCTGATGAAGTATTTCGAAAAATATGTGGGCCCGCAGTATGGTTACTTCACCTACGGAAACTCCGCTTTCATCGGCCTGAACACCGACGACGCGGTCGCGAGTATTGACGCGAAACCGTCGGCCGACAGCTACGCAGGAAATGTTGGCGCCGATCAGCTCGCCGGACTCACCTCTACCCTCGACACGCTGGCCGCCGACTCTTCCATCGCGCACATTTTCGTCTTCATGCACCGGCCTATCTTCTCGACGCCGGGCAAGTCAGCCGACGCGCTCGGGCCGCCGAGTGGTCCGGCGGTGCAGGCCTTGCTGACCAACTACACGAAGTATCCCAACCTTTCATTCGTCATCGCCGGACACCAGCATCTTTTTTATGCGGCCCCACCGGCCTCGGCTTACGGCACGTCGTTCACGCGAACGGATCCCGCCTCAGCCGCTCCGATCTTTCTGATTGCGGGCGGGGCGGGTGCTTGCCTGGCTGGAAGCGCCAAACCTGATACCGGTGGATTCAACAACTATCTGGTTGTGACCGTCAACGGCGCAAGCGTGACCGTGACCGTGAAGAATTTGGGGAGCACGAAACAGCCGGGCTGCTAGGACAATGGGGTGGCACAGAAATTTTGGGATGAATCGCGAGAAGCTTGTCCTAGTTTCGGTTTGATTGCCTGCATAACTCCGCATCGAGCTGAGGCCGGACGTCCGAACTTCGGGAGCGCGAGGCTTTTTGAATTCGCCACTTACCGTGTTTTGCCGGCGACCACTTGAAGTGCTTGACTACGTTTGTAACGTAAACTTCGGAACGCTCGACTCATGCATCTGCCAATGCTTGATCGAAGAGCCTGCCGGCCGGAGCCACGAACGGATGGCCGCTTCGATGTTTCATATCCCCCGGTTGTTCGCCGACGAACATAATCGCGGCACTCGAAGAGCTTTCCTCAAAAACCGTCTGAGTCACTGTTTCGAGAGATCACACGCCTTGCAATTGCGCACAGCACGCCGGAGTTCGCGAGGTGGGACACGGGGCGCGATTATAAAGCATCGAGGTTTGCTCAGCGGCTAAAGCCGCAGTTGATTTTGGCGTTTTACGGCGTGGCTGAAAGTCGCGCACTTTCAAAGCGCGAACGTCCCGAACCGCAGGCTTTACAGGCGAAGTGCGCAAAAGCCTGTCGAGCTTCGCTCGACAGGACAGCCGGGGGCGGCTGTCCCTACGGGGCGTGGTAGTATCGACAGTACCCTCGCTGAGTGCTTCTGGTTTTGAGAATTGGACATCGCAGTTCCGTTGAGCCTTGCTACGACTCGTTAGACAACCGATGAAATCTTCGACCAACTTGCGTAAACGCGTGCTCAGCGGCATGCGCTCGACTGGAAAATTGCATCTGGGAAATTACGTGGGCGCGCTCGATAACTGGGTGCGCATGCAGGATGAGTACGAGTGTTTCTTCTGCGTGGTCGATTGGCACGCGCTGACCACCGACTACGCCGATACTTCGCAGGTGAAGCGGAATTCGGTGGAGGTGGCGCTGGACTGGCTGGCGGCGGGGCTCGATCCGAAGAAGTCTGTGATTTTTATTCAGTCGCACGTTCCGGCGCACGCGGAGTTGCACCTGCTGCTATCGATGATCACGCCGCTGGGCTGGCTGGAGCGGGTTCCGACATACAAAGAGCAACGAGAGAACATTAAAGATAAAGACCTGGGGACGTACGGATTTTTAGGCTATCCGGTGCTACAGGCGGCGGACATTTTAATGTACAAAGCGGATGTGGTTCCGGTGGGCGAAGACCAGGTGGCGCACATTGAACTGACGAGGGAAATTGCGCGGCGCTTCAACGGATTTTATGGGAAGCGAGGCGATGTGTTTCCTGAGCCACAGGTGTTGCTGACGCGCGCGCCGAAGCTGCCGGGAACTGATGGACGCAAGATGTCGAAGTCGTATGGCAACGCGATTTTGCTGACCGATCCGGAGCCGGTGGTACGGCAGAAGTTGAAGACGATGGTGACCGATCCGGCGCGGGTACGGCGCAGCGACCCGGGAAATCCGGATGTGTGCCCGGTGGGCGACCTGCATAAGATTTTCAGCGATGCGGCGACCGTGGAAAAAGTAAACACGGGTTGCCGCTCTGCGGGTATTGGATGTATCGAGTGCAAGAGCTGGGCTGCCGACGCGCTGGTGCAACTGCTGAATCCGATGCAGGAGCGGCGTAAGAAATTCGAGGAGAATCCGCGGCTGGCTTGGGATATTCTTGAGGCAGGCACACAACGGGCGCGCAAGGCGGCGGCCGAGACGATGGACGACGTGCGCAACGCGATGGGGATGTCGCTGGCGTATGAGGCTCCGGAGGCGAATGATGGGAAGTAGCGCGGAAAACAAAATCGTTAACGCCATGGACGCGGCGCGAGAGCCTCTTCCGTTCCTAGTTTCGAACCGAACTGGTCAGCCGAGAAGAGAATCTGACAGCAAGGCAAAGCAGGAACAAAAAGAAGAGAGCGATTCGCCGTTTGCGGTTTCGGTCACCGATGTTTATGAAGGGCCACTGGACTTGCTGCTCGACTTGATTCGCAAGCAGGACATCGACATTTATGACATTCCGATTGCGCGCATCACGGCGCAATATTTGGCGTACGTGGAAAAGATTCGCGAGCTGGATGTGAATGTTGCGGCAGACTTTATTTATATGGCCGCGGTGTTGATCCACATCAAGTCGAAGATGCTGCTGCCGCGCGATCCGTCGGCGAAGGCGGAAGAGTTGGAGGATCCGCGCACAGAGCTGGTAAATCGGCTGCTGGAGCACGAAAAGTTCAAGTCAGCGGCGCAGATGCTTTTGCAGAAGCAGCAGATTGAAGACGCTGTGCTGACGAATCCGGCGCTGAAAGAATTCATGGACGCGGAAGGCACCGAGCCGGAGATGGCGGCGGACGTAATCGACCTGGTGAAGACGTTCCAGCAGATTTTGGAACGAGTGCGCACGCGGCCCATGCTGAACGTGGACGAAGAGACGGTGACCGTGGGACAGATGATTGATTATCTGCGGCGGCGGCTGGAGCTGGAGTCGCGGCCGATCCGATTGAAGCAGTTGTTGATGCGGGTGCAGTCGCGGCAGGCGTTGGTTTGCATGTTTCTTGCGCTGCTCGAAATGGTGCGGCTGCAGGCGATTCAGGTGCGGCAGGATCGGATGTTCGGCGAGATTGCGGTCAGAAAACATGTTGGATTTGAAGCGATCATGACTGAACAGGCTGCGGTTCGGGATGATTGGAGGTAGCAGTACCCAGTACCTAGTTGCCAGTAAGACCGGCTCTGGTTTGGCAACCGGCGGCTGAGGTATTGCGAGGGTTGTAGATGGTCGACAGTTTGCGTCTCCAAATTTGCTTTTGAATTTACTGAGTACTAGGTACTGGCAACTGATCTATGAGTTTGAAAGCTCAACTCGAAGCCATTATTTATGCGGCGGAGACGCCGATCACTCTGGAGCAGATTGTCTCTCTGGTGAAAGAAAGCGTGGTTGCGGCTGGCGCTGCCGATGACGCGGACGTGAAATCACGGGTGCGTTCGTCGCTAGAGGAATTGGTTGCGGAATTTGGCGGGCCGGACCATGGCATCGAGATTCGCCAGGTGGCAGGCGGCTACCGCATGTCGACGAAGCCGGAGCAGCACGAGGTGGTGCGAAATTTTGCGAAGAGTTTGAAGCCGCCGATCCGGTTATCGCTGCCAGCGCTGGAGACCTTGGCGGTTATCGCTTATAAGCAGCCGGTTACAGTGCCGGAAATCAGCGAGATTCGCGGAGTGGATTCCGGCGGTGTGATTGCGACCTTGCTGGATCGCAAGCTGATCACGACTGCGGGCCGCAAGCAGGTGATCGGAAGGCCGATCCTCTACAAAACGACGAAAGAATTTCTGATGCGGTTTGGATTGAAGGACGTCAACGAGCTGCCCAGCATGGAGGAGTTCGAGAAGCTGGTGGCGGAATCGTTTGGGAATGAGTTGATTCCGGCGGAAGAGACTGCGTCGGCGCAGGCGAGCGATTCGGCGGCGGAAGAGATTGTGGAGCCGGCGGCGCAGAACGAATAATGGCTGGGGCTGAAGCCCGCTCGATTTGTGAACGGCTTACGCGGCCCAGAAGGGCCGCTCTTCGGCCAATGACAATGGCGCGCCTAAACGCGCGCCCTGATACGAATCAAACCAACGGGAGTCTGCTCTCGTATTGGATTGGAAAATCACACACATGCCTGCAGAACGCCTGCAAAAAATTATCGCCGCTGCTGGGATCGCTTCGCGACGCAAAGCCGAGGAACTGATCAGCGCGGGGCACGTGAAGGTAAATGGGACGGTAGTGACGGAACTGGGCAGCAAGGCCGATCCGGATACCGATCACATTCGCGTGGACGGAAAATTGTTGCAAGGCGCGCAACTGCATGTCTACCTGCTGCTGAACAAGCCAAAGGGATATGTCACCACGGTCAGCGATCCGGAGAACCGGCCCACGGTGATGCAGCTGATTCGTGGCGTGAAGAAACGCGTTTATCCCGTAGGACGGCTCGACTACGCGAGCGAAGGCCTGCTGCTTTTGACGAACGACGGCGCGCTGGCGAACAAGTTGATGAAAGCGGCGTCGCAGGTGCCGAAAACTTATGTGGTGAAAGTCGCGGGGGTGCCGAGCGACGACGCGCTGGAGAAGTTGCGCGGCGGGGTCTCGATTGCCACGGAAGATGGACGGCGCGTGCGCACTGCTCCCGCGGCCATTCGTTTGGTTAAGGAAGCGAACAATCCGTGGTACGAAGTCACGCTGATCGAAGGGCGCAATCGCGAGATCCGTCGCATGTTTGAGAAGGTTGGGCATCATGTGGAGAAGATCAAGCGGGTGCGGTACGGGCCGCTTACGCTCGATGTTCCACCAGGACAATTCCGCGCGCTCACCTTGCGCGAAGTCGATCGCCTGCGAACCGCTTGCAACAAACCAACGGCAGGAACAAAACTTTCCAGTCATCCATCAAATCAGGACGGGCCACCGAATCAGGACGAGCCGCGGGCATGAGCCGTTTTTTCGACATGGTTACCCAGCCGGCGCGTGACATGGGCGCGGGCGATTTCTCTCACGCGACTGCAGAGAAGCAGCCAGGCCTGAAGCGATTAATTAAGCTCGATTCCAATGAGAGTCCATTCGGGCCTTCGCCGGGCGCGATCGAAGCGATGAAGGAAGTTCTGAGCGCGGGGAATCTTTATCCGGACGACGATTGCGCGCTTCTGCGACGGAAGCTTGCGGCGCATCACGAATTGCCGGCGGAGCAGGTGTTCATCGCGGCGGGGTCGACCGGAGTGTTGAGCCTGCTGTGTCAAACGCTGCTGGAGCCAGGGCTGAATGCGGTGACCAGCGAGCTCTCGTTCATCGTGTATTCGATGGTGGTGCAGGCGGCGGGAGGACGGCTAATCGAAGCGCGCATGCATCGCGAGGGAAACATCTTCGATCTGGATGCGATGCTTGCGGCGATCGACGCGAATACCCGCATCGTGTTTCTGGCCAACCCGAACAATCCTACGGGAACGATGCTGGAATCGGATGTGGTTGAGCGTTTTGTGGCGCAGGTGCCAGCGGACGTAATTGTGGTTCTCGATGAGGCTTACTACGAATATGCGCAGCATTTCGCCGAGCTGCGGCGAGTCAGCTATTCGAACTCGCTGGATTATGTTCGGCGAGGGACGCGAGTGGTGGTGCTGCGAACGTTTTCGAAGGCTTACGGACTTGCCGGGCTGCGCGTGGGTTACGGCCTGGGTCCGGCGGAGTTACTGGGATATTGCGCGCGCATGCGGAATACGTACTCGGTTTCGTCGGTGGCGGAAGCGGGGGCGCTGGCGGCGCTCGACGACGGCAACTATGTTCAGCGGGTGGTGGAAAATAATACCGCGCAATCGCGAGTGCTCACCGAGGGATTGATGGCGCTGGGATACGGCGTCGCGCCGACTTCGGCGAATTTTGTTTTTTGCGATTTGGGGGAAGATGCGGCCGCGTTCTCCAGCCGATTGCAAGAAGAAGGCGTGGCGGTGCGTCCGATGGGAGCGTGGGGCGCGCCGAATTGTATTCGGGTGACGATTGGGACGGCGGAGCAGAATCAGGCGTTTTTGCAGGCGGCGGAGAGAGTGGGGGCGGGGGGGTAGAGCGCTTCGGGCGACGCAGGTTGAGTTCGAGAAACCTGGCGTATCCTCAGGAAACGGCGCGACCTATTCGTTGAACGTCCTACGTCATATGGTGACCGCTGTGCTGACTTGCGAGAAGCTGGCTGCCGAACCCGGTGCATGTGCGTGACATGAATTCTGCGCGAGCACCCTTCGACGGACAAGGCACTGGAGCTGAACCGGCTGTTTGTCGAGAAGCTTTTTGGCGAGACGCAGAAGCTGGGGAAAGAGATTCTGGGGCGGCTGGCGGGGTAGCTGCGAGGTCCATGTGGGGACGGCCGCCCTCGGCCGTCCGGCGGGCAAAGCCCGCTCGATTTATTGCCGATATTGTCCTTGAGGAAACCCATGAGCACGCGACATTCGATTTGGCTAGGCGAAAGCCAAGGCAAGAGCATTCACATTTATTGGGAACTCGCAGAGCGCGAGGAGGACGGGCGAGTGATGCGAACTCCGATCTACATTGCTGTCGACGCGGGTGATGCGGGCCAGGAAGTTGCGGTTCGATTGCCGAAAGAAATTGGGATGCGGCTCCTGATGGTCCTTGCACCGAATTGGACCGAGGAAATAGGTCAAGTCCTCTAAACCTACGTATAGTTTGGGCGAAGCCAGCAGTGGAGATCCGATGACGAGCTGTGCTCGGCGGACAGCCGGGGGCGGCTGTCCCTACATGAGGAGTGGCGCTTCCAACCGGTTCGTTCAAGCAATCATTTACAATAACAAATTCCACTTCAACTGGAATCACCTATGCATCGATGGTCAGAACTGTTTATTCCTACGCTTCGCGAGGCTCCGGCGGATGCCGAGGTGGCTTCGCACAAGTTTCTGGTGCGGGCTGGGTACATCCGGCAGCTCGCGGCAGGACTTTACTCGTATCTTTTTCTCGGCAACCGGTCGTTCAACAAGATCATGGGGATAGTGCGCGAGGAGATGGACAAGATCGGGCAGGAGTTTTTGCTGCCGGCGCTGCATCCGCGGGAGGTTTGGGAGGCGAGCGGGCGCTGGAGCCTGATGGGTGAGAATCTGTTCCGGCTGAAGGACCGCAAGGGTGCGGACCTGGCGCTGGGAATGACCGAAGAAGAGGTGATGACGTCGATTGCGCTGAAGGAGTTGCGCAGCTATAAGCAGTTGCCGCAAATCTGGTACCAGATTGCGCCGAAGTTTCGCGATGAGCCGCGGCCGAAGTCGGGGCTGCTGCGGGTGCGGCAGTTCATGATGAAAGATGCGTACTCGTTCGACATCGATGCGGCCGGGCTGGATGTTTCTTACAAGAAGCATTACGAGGCTTACTGCCGAATCTTTGACCGGTGCGGGTTGAAGTACATGGTGGTGGAGGCGGATTCGGGGGCGATGGGTGGGAAGGAATCGCACGAGTTCATGGTGCGGACTCCGGCCGGAGAAGATCAGATTGTGAGCTGCGACGGATGTGATTATGCGGCGAACATGGAGAAGGCTACTTCGAAATTGGAGGCGGTGGAAGATCTGAAGGCTGAGGGCGATGGAAAGCCGTTGGAGGTGCACACTCCGGGGCAGAAGACGATTGAAGATGTCGCGAGATTTCTGGGAGTCTTGCCCAAGAACAAGATCAAGACGCTGGCTCTGATGGCGGATGAGAAAGATGGAAAGACGGGCAAGATTCGGTCGCGGGCGATTGTGGTGCTGATGCGCGGCGATCATCAGTTGAACGAGGCGAAGCTGAACGGCACGGTTGGGGTCGCCACGCGGCCGATGGAGGAGGGTGAGATCAAGGCGCTGTTCAAGTCTCCTGCGGGATATTTGGGGCCGTTGGGGATTGAGTGGGCGAAGGACTTGAAGAAGGATACGGCGCTGCCCGTTCTTCTCGTTGATAAGGCGCTCGAAGGGCGCACGAATCTGATTGCGGGCGCGAATCGCGAGGATTATCACGTGAAGAATCTGACGCCGGGGAAAGAGTTTCATCCCACGGCGTATGCAGATTTGCGTGCGGTGACGGCGGGCGACGCGTGTCCGAGTTGTGGGAAGGCTCTGCGAATCGATACGGCGGTGGAGATCGGGCACATCTTTAAGCTTGGCTACCGGTACACGGACTCGATGGGGGCGCGGGTGCTCGACAAAAATGGCAAAGAAGTTACGCCGATCATGGGCAGCTACGGCATTGGGATCGAGCGCATTCTGACGGCGGCGGTGGAGCAGAGTAATGATGAGAATGGATTCTGGCTGCCTTCGACGATCGCTCCGTTTGAGGTTGTGGTCACTCCGACGAATGTGAAAGATGAGACTTTGTTAAAGGCTGCGGTCGATATTGGAACGAAGCTGGAGGCAGCTGGTTTCGATGTGATTCTCGATGACCGCGACGAACGGCCGGGGGTGAAGTTCAAGGATGCGGATTTGGTCGGTATCCCCTTTAGAATCACGGTCGGGAAGAAAGTTACCGAAGATACTGTGGAAGTGGTTCTACGCTCGACTCGGGAAGTACTCGATGTTAGGATCGCGGCGGTAGTGGAATATTTTCAAGGGGCGCTGCGAGCCAAGGCCTGAAGTTTGCGCCGGCTCGGCGGCGCAATTCAGACTATGGGAACAATAAAAGCTCTGGTTGGATTTCTCGCGATTATCGCGGTGTTTGTGTGCCTTTTCCAGGTGGCTCCTCCATTGATGGCGAATTACAGTTTTCAGGACGACCTGAAGACGGAGGCCATGGTGGCGGGAGCGAATCTTTCCAGAACGGACGATGAGGTCCGTAACGACATACTGCGCAAGGCCAGAGAACACGACTTGCCGGTCGAGGCGAAGCAGGTGACGGTGCAACGCATCAGCACGCCGGGTATATCGGCGGTGTACATTGAGGCGGATTATACGGTCCCGGTGAAGCTGCCCGGTTATTCCTTCGATATGCATTTCAATCCGACCAGCGGGAATAAGTAGGGCTGCCCTGCTGATTTGGCTGACGCTCTGTGGCGGTTATGCTTGAGATCCTTCGCTCCGCCTGAAGAACGGCTACTCTCAGGATGACAACGAGCAAAGGTCGAACTGCACCACTCCATCACCATCTACTCTTCTAACCACTCAGCACTGACCACTGACTAGCGACCAGCGGCCAATAGGCGCGATGTTTCCCAGGACGATTCTGCTAGTGACATTCGTAACGTTGCCAACGTATTACCTTCCCCCTAAGATCGCCGATAGGTGAGAGTCTTCTCATAGGTCGCGCGGGAATTCGCGTGGCTATAAGCCGATTTCTACGGTCCGGTTCCAAGAGTCCGGCACCAGGAGTCACCGAACGAGATTTCAGCGAACAAGAGATTTTGCGACGTTTCCGGAAGCGCGAAGACAAGCGAAGCTCAGGTGGAGGCGGTTCATGACGATGCAAGTTCGAGCAGGTTTCATGATGATTTTGGCGTTGGTGATGATGGGGCTGGCCGGTTGCGATCATTACAATTGCAGTACTGGCCCCATTCTGGGCGGGTCGTGCACGGCGGGGGCGCCGGGGTTAGGTACCACCACTACTGGGAGCGCGACGGCCGCATTTGTTTTTGTGGCGGATGCGACCGGAGCGGCTTCAAACGGCACCATCGATGGCTACACCCTGAACACAAGCGCATCGACGTTCGGGCCTACTCCCACTTATACGGCTCCCGCTACTCCGCTGAATGACGGCGGAGTGGGCATGGTGGTGGCGCAGGCGAAATACCTCTACACGGGATTCGGCACAACCAGCACACTTTATGGCTGGTCGATTGGATCCGCAGGCACTTTGACGGCGCTGAGCGCTAGTCCGTATGCGGCGCCGTTTATGCCGTTCGTGCCGGTTGGATTCGGTACCCAGAGCATTATCACCAACCCCGCGGGAAGTCTGCTATTTTTCTCGGCTTCTGCCACGGGCACGGGAACGAACGGACCGCAAGTCTTCGTGTATCAGATCGGCAGTGACGGAACTTTGACTGCGGCTGGCGGATCTCCGTTCTCCGTTCCTTTCACGGGGAACCTGGCGACCGACGGACTGGGGAAATATCTCTACATCACCGACGCTTCGCCGGCCCACACCGGTTCTGAAATCGCCGCCTACAGCATCGGGACCACCGGCGCACTGACCATGGTCTCGGGCAGCCCGTTCGCCGGAAATGACTTCAACATGTGGCAGGTGCAAGGCGAACCTACGGGGAAATTCATGATTGGCACGACCGGAGAGAGCGTTGCCATCAACACAGTCGATAACGACAAGCTTTACGTGTTCAGCATTGGCACCACTGGGGCACTCACAGAGGTAAGTGGTTCGCCATTTGTCACGCAGTCCTCGCCTTTGAGCATCGCGGTGCAGTCGGACGCCAATGGAAGTCTTATCTACACGTTTGGCTTGACCGATGACCGTTCCGCGTTTAATTCGGTGGAAGGTTACTCGATCAACTCGAGCGGGGCTCTGAGCGCCGTAACGGGCTCACCTTTTTCGAATGCGGCTGTCGGCGACCAGGGAGCGCTCGACCAGAGCGGCGACTTCCTGTTTGTTTATGGCGTGGTCGATAACCTTAGCACTAACACGATTACCCCTCAGATGGGGGCCTTTGCGGTAGCGTCTGGCGGCGCTCTTACGGAGCCGACGACTACTCTGACGTTGACGAGCCCGGGATTCTTCGCGGTGACTGATCCGCAGTAAACGATCCGCAGTAAGAAGCTGACTCGCACTGTGCTTCATGGCTATTTACCGTTCAGAGGCCCGCATGAACTGCGGGTCTCTTTTTGTTTAGCGGCACAGCGGTACAATGAAAAGACGCATCTTAAAAATCATCAACTGCGCTAGCGAAACTGCGGCGACTGATATTGCGGCGCTTCGCACGGAGAACAGGCCGCCAGACAAACCTTTTGGGGTTTTGCACCGTCTGACCAGCGGGTGGTTCGTGCGACGGATGATCGAGTATAGACGTGGCGATTAAGATCAAGATCCCAAAAAGCGGCGGCAAGGGTGGGCGCGGGCTGTGGCGCGATCCGGTGGTTCGCGCTGCGCTGGTAGTTTTCCTCGTGGTATCGGTTACCCTGGGCGGATCTTTTTGCTATTTCTACATTAAGTACGACCGCATTATTCAGCAGCGTTTTCGTTCGCCGGTCTTCAGCAATTCAGCCAAGATTTACGCCTTGCCGCGAACGCTGCGGGACGGCGACAAAGCGGACGCTAAGGAAATCGCCGCTCTCCTGCGGCGCGCGGGATATTCCGACAAAGATGGGCAATCTGAGTTAGGTAGCTTTCGGCTGGTGAGCGGCGGGATCGAGATCACGCCGGGGCCGGAGAGCTACCACAGTCCGGAGCCGGCGCGAATCCAGATTGAGGGTGGGAAGGTCGATCGAATCACCAGCAGGGGCAACGAGCTTTCCGCCTACGAGTTGGAGCCGCAACTGGTTACTGCGCTGTTCGACTATGAACAGCGTTCCAAGCGCCAGGTGGTGAAGTATTCCGACATTCCGAAGGTGATGGTCGATGCGGTGCTGGCGATCGAAGATCGGAGATTCTTCGAGCACAGCGGCGTTAACTTTACCCGCATGGTCGAGGCGTTGTGGATCGATGTGCTGCGGCAAAGGCATGAGCAGGGCGGATCGACGATCACGATGCAGCTCTCGCGCGGCTTTTTTCTGACGCCGGAAAAAACCGTGAGGCGCAAGCTGACGGAGATGTTGATTGCCGAAGAGTTGGAGCAGAAGTTCAGCAAGCAGCAGATTTTTGAGTTTTACGGGAACTGGGTGAACCTGGGGCAGAGAGGATCGTTCGCTATCAGCGGATTTGCCGAAGCGTCGCGAGCTTATTTCAACAAGGATTTCAAAGATATCACGCTGCCGGAGGCGGCGCTGCTGGCGGGAATTATCCAGGGACCGAGCCGGCTGTCGCCCTACCGGCATCCCGAGCGCGCGCTGGAGCGGCGAAACCTGGTGCTGGATTCGATGGTGGATACGCACGCCATCACGCGGGAGCAGGCTGACAAAGCCAAGGCTATGCCGCTGAAGCTGGCGCCGCCGAATGTGGAGGCCAGCGACGCTCCTTATTTTGTCGATATGGTGCGCGACACGCTGATCAATAAGTTCAGCGAACACGAGCTGAACGATCAGTCGTACCGCATCTACACCACGCTCGATCCGGACTTGCAGAAGGTGGCGGCGCAGGCGGTGGAGACGGGTATCAAGCTGGTGGATGAGCAAGTCACGAAGTTGCGCACCAAGAAAGTGAAGGTGGGCAAGAAGCTCGAGACAACGGTGTTGCCGGGTCCACAGGCGCAGGCGGCGTTGGTGGTTCTCGATCCGCATACCGGCGCGATCTTGGCTCTCGTCGGCGGACGCGACTATGGCTGGAGCCAGTTGAATCATGCGCTGTCGAAGCGGCCGACGGGATCGATCTTTAAACCCTTCGTTTATGCGGCGGCGATGAATACGGCGCTGGATGGGTCGCAGACCGTGATTACACCGGCGTCGCTGGTGACGGATGCGCCCTCGAGCTTTGCGTATGGCGACCAGATTTACGAGCCGCGCAACTATAAGGAGGAGTATCACGGCGATGTAACGCTGCGTTATGCGCTGGCGATGTCACTGAACAACGCGACGGTGAAACTGGCCGAGGAAGTTGGCTACGACAAGGTGGCGGATTTGGCGAAGTCGGCGGGCATCACGTCGGTGAAGGCGACACCGGCGATGGCGCTGGGTTCCTACGATGCCACGCCTCTGGATATGGCGGGGGCTTACACCTCGTTTTCGAATAATGGCGAACGGCTGTCTCCCATCCTGGTGAATTCGGTGCGCAACGCCAAGGGCGACGTGGTGGCGAACTTCAAGACGGATCAGCGGCAGGTGCTCGATCCGCGAATCGCTTACGTCATGACGAACATGATGGAAGGCGTGATCAACAACGGGCTGGGTTACACTGCGGTTCGCTTGCGCGGGTTTACGCTGCCGGCGGCTGGCAAAACCGGGAGTTCGCACGACGGCTGGTTCGCGGGATATACCTCGAATTTGTTGTGCATTGTGTGGGTGGGTTACGACGATTACAGCGACTTGCGGCTGAGTGGCGCGATGACGGCTGCGCCGATCTGGACCGAGTTCATGAAGAAGGCTGCGTTGATTCCGCAGTATTCGGACATGAAGGAGTTTGCGCAGCCGACGGGCGTGGTCGATGTGCAGCTGGATAAAGCGACGAACCGGCTGGCGACGCCGACTTGCCCGAACGATTATGTGGCGGCATTCATCGCGGGTACCGAGCCGCGCGAAACCTGCGACCAGCAGAGCGGCGTCGCGGGATTGTTTTCACGAGTCTTCGGTGGCGGAGGCGAGAAACCGCTGCCGCCGCCTAACTCTGCCAATGGCCAAGATGCGCAGAATGGAGATCCGCAGAACTCCGGGCAAAAGAAGAAGGGGTTCTTCGGCAAGCTCGCCGGGATTTTCAAGGATGATAAGTCGGCCGCTCCGCCGCCGAAGCCGCCGGATAGTGGGCAGCCGCACTGAAGGCAACTGCGGTGGTGGTGCAGTGGCTGACGCGCTGCGCCGGTTAAGCTAGAGATCCTTCCCTTTGCCGGAAGAACGGCTCCGCTCAGGATGACAACGGGCGATGACAATCGGCGGAGCGCAGGACCGCACCACATATCGCCTCTTCTTTACTCTTGACAAGAGCCACTCTCCAATCTAAAAAGACTGCGACAATTTGGACCAGTTTTCTCTTCTCCTTGTAAAACCAAATTTGTCGTCATGTAACGGTTGCGAGTGCCGGAACACTAGTAGACATCTGGAAGAGGTTTGTCTCGATTCTTGCCGAATCTATTGGAAGGTCACAATCGCCTCTTCACAGTCAATGGCAGCCAACACCGTTCGAGAAAGGATAATTTCAAATGCGCAGATGCTTAGGCAACACTCTTCTTGCATCGTTGCTTCTACTCCTGTTTGCCGTTCCAACACAACTCTGGGGCTGGGGTAACACCGGTCATGAAGCGGTGGCCTATGTCGCCTGGCAGCAAATGACGCCGGCTGCTCAGGCGCGGGCGATCCAATTGTTGAAGCTCGTGCCGACGTTGCACAGCCTGACCGGGAAGTCCGTTCCCGGGTATTCCGATTGGGTCACCGACTTGCCTTCCGGCCTGTCGCAGGACGACCAAAATCTCTATTTATTTATGCGGGCTGCAACCTGGCCCGACAGCATCAAGCATGTTGGCTTCAAGGACTCCGACATCGCGCCGGCCGGGATGACGACAGATGTGAATATCGGCTTCTCCGATACGGCGAGCCATGGCTACTGGCACTTCATCGACACGGGATTTGCGTCGGATCATTCAACCGTGCCGGCTACTCCGGTTCCGAACGCAGCCACGCAGATCGTCGCGCTTCGGACAGCAATCGGGTCAGGCGAGAGCGACGATCTTGAGGCTTACGATATGGTTTGGCTGGAGCATCTGGTTGGCGACATCCACCAGCCTCTCCATGGAACGGTTCGCTACTATGCCGGCAAGGGGGATGAGGGTGGCAATCTGGTCGAGATCAAGCTGCCCTTAGCCATGGAGAAGGAATTCGAAGGGACACTCTCGAAGAGCGCTCCCCGCGAGCTGCACGCGTTTTGGGACGATTTGCCCGGCGAGGGAGACCCGGCACCCGCACTGCCCAATGCAGCCAGCTTCGCCAAGCCTCTGGCGAGTGCTTCCGCAGATAAAGAGGCGGACACAGACCCGTCCGATTGGGCGACGGAGTCGTTCACCATCGCGAAGACGGATGCGTATGCCAAGCCGATCGGCAAAGGGTTGCAACCAACGGCTTCGACTGGGTCGAAATCGAAGTCGAAGTCCAGCACAAAGCCTAAGCCTGTCGCGTTGTCTGAAACGCCAGCGAGGTCTGGTAAGACCGCGACGAGTACCTCATATCTCATCACCCAGGCCTATTACGACCAAGCGATGAAGGATGCCCAAGACCGCGTTGCACTTGCTGGCGCACGGCTGGCGAAGGTGCTGAACGATAACTTGAAATAGCAGACAGCATTTGTAACAAGCAGTCGAAATGCAGGTATGAGGAAACAGGCGGACTAGTTCTGCTTATTCTTCGGCCGCGCCTCGGCTTCGGCAAGCCAGCCACGGCGCAGCTTTTCAGGTGGGATGCTGGATAAATAGGGTTTGATATCGAGGATCGGCGTTCCGTCGAGCATATCGACGCCGCGAACGTGCAGATCGAGGGCTTCGCGGCGAAGCAGTTCGACAACGGTAAAGCCAATCGGATTCGGGCGGTGCGGCGATCGCGTCGTAAAAACTCCATGAGGACGATTGTCGGAGGGCGGCGTGCCGAGCAGGGCGAAGCCGTCGCCGCGGTCAAACTCCCATAGAACGATGAGGTGCGAGAAGCCTTCGATGTCGGTGAGGCCTGCCTCGAACTCGGGCAGGATCTTGAGGACACCATCGACCTCGTGTTTTCGCATCGAGACCTTTGGGAATTTGGCTGGTCTCTTTGTATTGGCTGCTTACGAAACCGATGGGGCGTGGGGTGAACATGTGGAGATGCCTCTGTTGAAACGCTGCGGTTTTTATTCGGCTTTATGTTTGCGTGGGTCTTGTGCCGGGTCGACATAGTCGGTGGATGATGGACCGAAGCCGGTGATCTGGACCGTGACAGCTTCGTCGCCTGTTTCGGCGAAATGCGGTTGGCCGGGAGGTTCGGTGTAGAAGCTGCCGGCGGGAAGAGATTTGAGTTGGGTTTCGTCGAACTTGTTCCCGTAGCCGAAGTGCCATGTGCCGGAGATTACGGTCGCTACGCGGTCATCGCGATGGGAGTGGGCTGCGATCTTCGTGTGCGCGGGGACGCGCAGCATGATTGTGTATACGCCCGCCTGATCGGGATCACCTTTGAGTACGACGGTTTGAATTCCGGCCATGCCGGAACTTCCCGTGCCGGGATTGCCTTGTTGCGGGAACTTGTATTCAGCCGGAGTGAAGCGCTCTTCGCCGAGTTGAGAATCGAGGAAGTTGCGAATCAGCGCGACCGTGTACTCGGGTTTCTCCTCCATCAACCAGTGGCCGGAGCCGGCGACGACCGCCTCTCGAACGTTGACAGCTACGTGGCGCATGATGACCGCTTGTAACGGGCCGAATGATTTCTCTCCGCCGACCGCGAGAACCGGCATGGTCAGCTTGGTCTGCTCAAAAATTTTGTTATCAGCAGCATCTTGAGAAAACGCGGTGAATTGCGCGAACCCGGCGCGCATTCCTCCGGGCTGCGCGTAGGTAGCGGCAAAGAAATTTCTGGTGGAGTCATCGGGCTTCGAAGGATCGGCGGTGAAGTCGTTCCAGATGCGATCGAAATAGATGCGCTCGCGACCGGCGACGAGGCGTTCGGCATCTGGGCCATGAAAGTTGAAGTGCCAGACGCCGGGAGTCAGCAGAATCTCAGACCAGGGCTCGATGCCGGGAATTGGCGCGTCCATTACGACCAGTCGCTCGACTTTATCCGGGTACATGGCAGCATAGGCGTAAGCGACCATGTTGCCGATGTCGTGAGCAACCACGAAAGTTTTGTCATATCCGAGCGCGGTCACGACCGCACGAATGTCTTTGGCTTCAGTTTTCTTGTCATAGCCGGTCTCGGGCTTGGAGGACTTGCCGATTCCGCGAAGGTCGGGCACGACGACCGTGTGATCTTTCATGAGATCGGCGGCGAGCGGCGCCCAGGAGTCGCTGTTTTCCGCGTATCCGTGAAGAAGCAGAGCCACAGGTCCGGTTCCACCCCAGCGCACGAAGATGTCGGCGCCCTCCGGACTATGAGTGGTCTTCGACTGGAAATTCGCGGGCAGGGAGGGCTGAGCTTGGACAACTGCTGCTGCGATAGCAAGAATGACGATGGCGAGAAATTGCCGAATCATGTTCCCCCCGAATTAAAGCTCAAAGGCGTGTGCAGGCGGTAAAACCTGGGAATGCTAAGCGCCACGAATATAACAGACGGTTTTATTCGTCGTGATCCTTAGAACCTCCCGCGCTGGCGATGCATCCATAGTTGCCATGAGAATGCCCTGCGACGCGGTTGACCCATCGGCGGCGGATGGAGTGATGTGCAGTGCAAGAGCCAGGCCCTGGATTCTGGCGGCAACGATTCTCGGCTCAAGCATGGCGTTCATCGACAGCACGGTTGTCAACGTCGCGTTGCCGGCGTTGCAGGCGAGCTTCCACGCCACAGTTGTCGATGTGCAGTGGGTGGTGGAGGCTTACGGGCTTTTTCTGGGTGCGTTGATTCTGGTTGGTGGGTCGCTCGGCGACCTGTTTGGCCGCCGCCTGATTTTTGTGGCGGGTGTGACAATATTTGGCGCCGCCTCGGTTGCTTGCGGTATTTCGTCGAGCATCAACGGTCTGATTTTTGCGCGAAGCATTCAAGGTGTGGGTGCGGCGCTGCTGGTGCCGGGTAGTCTCTCGATTATCAGCGCATCGTTTGACGAGCAGAGCCGCGGACAGGCGATCGGCACCTGGTCGGGTTTCACCGCGATTACCACGGCGATTGGTCCAGTTCTGGGCGGTTGGTTGGTGCAACATGCGTCGTGGCGCTGGATATTTTTTATCAACCTTCCCCTCGCGGCGGCGGTGATCGCAATTTCGATGTGGCGAATTCCGGAAAGCCGCAGTGGCGCGACGCGCCGGCTGGACTGGGCAGGTGCCGTCCTGGTGACGCTGGGACTGGGCGGCATCGTAAACGGGTTCATCGAGTCGACAAATCTGGGCTGGAGAAATCCCGTCGTCTTCGGAAGTACGATTGTTGGCTCCGGCTGTGTTGTCGCATTCATCCTGATTGAGAGGTATGAGAGTTCGCCGATGGTGCCGCTGGCATTATTCAAGAACGCGAGCTTTAGTGGGGCAAATTTGCTGACCTTATTTTTATATTCAGCGGTTGGGATTTTCTTTTTTCTGTTCCCAATGAACTTGATTCAAGTTCAAAGGTATTCTTCAACCGCCACGGGGGCAGCGATCCTTCCTTTCATTCTGCTAATGTTTCTGCTTTCGCGCTGGTCGGGAGGGCTGGTCGCGCGATACGGCGCGAGGGGTCCGTTAATCGTCGGTCCTTTGGTGGCAGCGCTGGGGTTCATGCTGTTTGCGCTGCCCACGATTGCCGAAAATTATTGGAAAGGTTTTTTCCCCGCGATCATCGTGCTGGGGCTGGGGATGGCTGTTACTGTGGCCCCGCTCACCACGGTGGTGATGAATTCTGTTAGCGAGGATCGGGCCGGAACGGCATCGGGAATCAACAATGCGGTTGCCCGGGTTGCAGGCGTGCTGGCAATTGCCGTGCTAGGGATTGTGATGGTCTACGCTTTTCGCTTTTGTCTGGAGCGCAAATTACTGCATATCCCGCTGCCGTCTGAGGCATTGCAAATGATTCGAAACGACGAGATCAAGCTGGCTGGCTTGCAGGTCCCAGGCAACCTCGATCCCAGCCAGGCCACGGCCGTTCAGAAGGCGATTTGGGAGGCGTTCATCTTCGGATTCCGAGTTGTAATGTTGATTTGCGCCGGGCTGTCGCTGGCAAGTGCAGCAGTGGCGAGGGGGATGATTCCGAACGGCCTGGGGCCTCCCGGAGAATAAGACTCCCGTTTCCGACCTCTGGGGCCCGACTGGCCAAAATTTTCCTGCTGAAACGGGCGAAAACTGTGGCAGAATGGCGGCATTAGATTTGGGTCGCCTGGGGGTGTGTATGTCCTGCCGGAAAGCCTGTCTGATTCTTGTTGCTGTAACGTTCTCTGCCTGCGCATTCGCGCAAGTTTCTCGTTCCGAACAAGTGCAAATCGCGCCACCGGTGATACGCGCCATCGAGCCTCCGGCACACGATGCGACAGCGGCCGACCTGGAGCAGCAAGCGGATTCGTTACGCGCCGACAAACTGTATCTGGATGCGCTCGATTATTACCGGGCTGCGCTCAGCAAGAAGCAGAATGATGCGCGCCTGCTGAACAAAATCGGCATCACGGAGCTGATGATGCAGCGCTATCATGAGGCGCAGAAGTCGTTTGAGCGCGCCGTTCGGGCCGATCACGATTTCGCCGATGCCTATAATAATCTCGGCGTTATTCTCTACGAGAGCAAGCGATGGGGCGCGGCGATCAAACAGTATGAGAAGGCGATTGCCAAGGACAGCAGCTCCGCATCGTTCTATAGCAACCTAGGGGCGGCTCTTTTTTCCAAGCGGGAGTTCGAACGGGCCGTGGCCGCTTACCAGAAGGCGCTGGAGATGGATCCGGATGTTTTCGGGCGGACGTCGCGGAACGGCGTGCAGGCGCAATTGCCGAGTCCTGAGGATCGGGCGCGCTACGACTACACGGTCGCCAAGCTTTACGCGAAGATGGGGTTGCCGGAGCAGTCGCTGGAATATTTGAGGAAGGCCAAGGAAGACGGCTATCGGGATCTTAAGAACGTATATAAAGATGTGGAATTTGCGGAGTTACGCAAGAACCCGCGTTTTACGGAGTTGATGGCGTTGAAGACGCCGGTGATTGCAAATTAGCGTAATTATCGCCGCTCCAAGAATTACAAAGTTTTACAAAATTAGACGCAACTTAGCCTAGTTCTAGGGTTTAATCATTGCACATACTCCTGAAAACAACAGGGTGAGTAAGGAGAAACGGTAGCCCATCGGATGCTGACCCGAGCACGCCCCAAGCAAGCATCCGGTGGGTATTTTTGTGTGCGGCGGTAGATAGCGGTTGGCAGTTAGCAATTAGCGATCGCGTCTGGCTAATTGCAAACTCTTCCTCATTCCCGCGGCAATCCCTAGTCCGGAAGATTGCGACGAGTGCCACGGTGAAGTGCGTGCGTTTCAGAGAGTGAGTCCGATCTCAGATTACGATAGCAAAGATGCCATCAAAACCGGTGGCAGATGTGATAGGATGATTGGGGTGGAAATACTTTATGCCCGTTGCCGCCACAAGACGATATCAGAACACTACGGTGCGGCTGCCGCGTCATGTCTACGAACTTGCAAAGACAGTTGTGATCCGGTCGCAAGCCGCGAGTTTTAACGAATTTGTAGTGCAGGCAATTGAAGAGAAGGTACGAAGGCTCACAGAAGCGGAGATTGACGCCGCCTTCGCACAAATGGGGCTAGATTCAGATTACCAGCGCACCTCGATTGCTTTGGCCAGCGAGTTCACCAAGAGCGACTGGGAAGCGCTCGAGCCTGAGTATGTCCAGGAGCCGGATAAGCATGACAAGCCAAAGGTCCGCACTTCCAAAACCCGTCCGCGGTGACATTTTCAGCGCCCGGCTTGACCCCACCGAAGGAAGTGAGCAGGCGGGAACGCGGCCAGTTGTGGTTCTCACTCGTGATTCCATCAATGCCAACAGCCCGGTCGTGGTCGTGGTTCCTGTCACGGATGCGGCCAATGTCAAACGTCTTTATCCCAGTCATGCTCAACTTGGAAAGGGTTCGGGAGGACTGAAAATGGATAGCGTGGCGAAGTCCGAGCAGATTCGAGCGATACAAGTTTCACGCTTCGTTGACTATTATGGACGGTTGGACCGGGGCGCTTTGGCGCGGATTGAAGATGCGGTCAAAATAACTCTCGCCTTGAAGTAGTTAGTTCCGCTGATTGCGCCAAAAGCGAACATTTTACGAAACTCCGGCTTCCGGCTACAATATCCGGATGCTGTCCCTTCCTGCCTCGCTGATCTGGGCTCATCCTCTTGTGGCGGAGTGGTTTGTGCTGCGGTTTGGCACGCCGACAGAACCGCAGGAGCTAGGTTGGCCGCACATTCTTGCCGGACGGACGACGCTGATTTCGGCACCCACCGGTTCGGGCAAAACTCTGGCTGCGTTTCTTGCCTGCATTGACCGGCTGGTGCGCAAGGCGTTGGCGGGCGAGCTTGCGGACCGTACGGAAGTCCTCTATGTCTCGCCGCTGAAGGCGCTGGGCAACGACATTCAGAAAAACTTGGAAATCCCCCTCGGGGAGATTCTCGCGCTGGCGGGAGAGCGCGGGATGCTCATGCCGGAGATTCGCACGGCGGTTCGTACAGGCGATACGCTGATGCACGAGCGCCGCGCGATGCTGAAGCGGCCTCCGCACATTTTGGTGACTACGCCGGAGTCGCTCTACATTTTGCTGACTGCGGATAAGAGCCGCGCGATTCTGCGCGATGTTGAAACCGTGATTGTGGATGAAATCCACGCGGTCGCCGACGATAAGCGTGGAGCGCATTTAACGCTGTCGCTGGAGCGACTGGAGGCGCTGACGTATAAGCGGCCGGTGAGGATTGGGTTGTCTGCGACGCAGAAGCCGATCGAGGAAGTGGCGCACTTTTTGACGGGGTGCGTGCCGGAAACCTCAGCGGTTGAAGCCGCTCTCAATCCGGACGGCACTCCGGCGCGGCTGAAAGCCGCACTCTTTCAAAACGTTGATCCAGTCATCGTCAATATTGGGCACAAGCGCAAGCTGGATATGGCGGTGGAAGTTCCATCGATGCCGCTGGGGCCGGTGGCTTCGAACGAAATGTGGGACGAGGTTTACGACCGGCTGGTGGTTTTGGTGAGACAGCATCGGTCGACCCTGGTGTTTGTGAACACGCGGCGCATGGCCGAGCGCGTGGCGCATCAACTGGGAGAGCGGTTGGGTGAAGAGAATGTTGCGGCGCACCATGGGAGCCTGTCGCGCAAGTTGCGGCTGGCTGCGGAGAAAAAACTGAAAGAAGGCCAGGTGCAGGTGCTGGTGGCGACAGCGTCGCTCGAGTTGGGAATCGATGTGGGTACGGTGGATCTGGTGGTGCAGATTAATTCTCCGCGGGCGATTGCGGTGACGCTGCAGCGCGTGGGACGGTCGGGGCACTGGCGCGGCGCGGTTCCCAAGGGACGATTGTTCGCTACGACGCGCGACGATTTGTTGGAATGTGCGGCGTTGGTACGGGCGATCCGGCAGGGCGATCTGGACCGGTTGATGATTCCGGAATCTCCGCTGGATGTTTTGGCGCAGCAGATTGTGGCTGCGTGCTCCGCGGAAGAGTGGGACGAAGAAGAGATGTTTGCGCTGGTGCGGCGCGCCTATCCCTATCGCAATTTGACGCGGGCAACTTTCGATTCGATTTTGGAGATGCTGGCTGAAGGCATTGCGGCGAAGCGCGGACGTTACGGTGCGTACTTGCACCGGGATCGAGTGAATGGCAAACTGCGAGCCCGGCGCGGGGCGCGGCTTGCGGCGATCACCAGCGGCGGTGCGATTCCGGATAACTCGCTGTATGCGGTGGTGGCGGAGCCCGATGGGCTGGTTGTGGGAACGGTGGATGAAGATTTCGCAGTGGAGAGCAACCGCGGCGACATTATGCTGCTGGGAAATACGTCGTGGATGATTCGGCGCATCGAAACCAACGCCGGCCGCGTGCTGGTGCAGGATGCGCACGGTGCGCCGCCGAGTGTTCCGTTCTGGCGGGGCGAAGCTCCGGCGCGCACGCAGGAATTATCGGAGCACGTTGGAACGTTGCGGGAAAAAATCAGCGCGATGCTGCCGCACACTTCGCCGGTTGGATTTTCGGCGACGCAGCCGGATGTGGCAGCGGCAGTTTTGTGGTTGAAAGACGAATGCGGGCTGGATGATTCCGGCGCGGAGCAGGCAATCGAATACGTTCTGCAAGGGCGCGCGGTTTTGGGTGCGGTGCCGACGCAGACGACGGTGATTGCCGAGCGATTCTTCGATGAAGGCGGCGGGATGCAGTTGGTGATCCACGCACCGTTTGGGGGACGAATCAACAAGGCGTGGGGACTGGCGCTGCGCAAGCGTTTCTGCGTGGGGTTTAATTTTGAGCTGCAGGCTGCGGCGACCGATAACGGTTTGAACATCGCTTTGGCTGAGCAGCACAGTTTTCCTCTGAGAGATGTTTTCAACTTTTTGCAGGCGGCGACGGTGCAGCCGATTTTGGAGCAGGCGGCGCTGGATTCTCCGATCTTTGCCACGCGCTGGCGGTGGGACGCAAACCGGGCGCTGGCGCTTTTGCGATTTCAGAACGGTAAAAAAGTTCCGCCGCAAATTCAGCGCATGCGGTCGGACGATCTGCTGGCTTCGGTTTTTCCCGACGCGACTGCGTGCTTCGAAAACATTCAGGGTGAGCGGCAAATCCCTGACCATCCGCTGGTGGGCGAGGTGATGAAGGACGTGCTCACCGAGGCGATGGATATTGAAGGATTGAAGGCCGTGTTGAGCGGGCTGGCGGATGGACGTATTCGTTGTATCGCGGTCGACACGCCGGTGCCGTCGCAGTTTTCGCACGAAATTTTGAATGCGAATCCGTACGCTTATTTAGATGACGCGCCGCTGGAAGAGCGGCGGGCGCGTGCGGTGCAGATGCGGCGGATGCTGCCGGAGTCGGTGCTGGAAGAAGTGGGCGGCTTCGATCCGGCGGCGATTGCGCAGGTGCGGGAAGAGGCTTGGCCGGATGTGCGCGATGCGGATGAGCTGCATGATGTGCTGCATACGCTGGTGACGCTGCCGGCAGATGTTTCTCGGTCGATGTGGGGACAGCCGCCCTCAGCTGTCCAGTCGAGCGAAGTTCGACCTAGCGTCGGCGCGTCCTTAGTCTCTGGCTGGAGCGGCTCAGCTTCGCTGAGCCGGACAGCCGAGGGCGGCTGTCCCTACATGGGCAGTGCCGGGAACGAATGGTTGGGCTACTTTGAGAGACTGGTGAGCGAGGGGCGCGCAGCGTCGGCGATGTCGGGTGGACGAACCTGTTGGGTCGCAGCGGAGCGTGCCAAGACTTTTTCGGTTTTGTTTCCTGAGGCGCAATTTGCGCAGCCGTTGGCTGATGTGGAGACGGCGGCGTTGACTCGCGACGATGGTTTGCTGACTTTGGTTACGGGATGGATGTCGCATCTGGGGCCGGTGACGGCGACTCAACTAGGCGAAAGGTTGGGCATTCCGACGGCTGATATCTTCAATGCTCTTTTGCGCATGGAAGCTAGCGGAACTGTACTGCGGGGAAACTTCAGTGGCAGTGCCTCCGAGCTGCGCTCGGCCGGACAGCCGGGGGCGGCTGTCCCCACATCTACTGTAGCAATGTCTGACGTTCCAACATCTCCCGTCCCCACAGGTAACGAAGAGCATCAGGTTGAATGGTGTGAGCGTAGGCTGCTGGCACGGATTCACCGGCTGACGATCGCGACGCTGCGCAAGCAGATTGAGCCGGTTACGGCGGCGCAATTCATGCAGTGGCTGTTGCGCTGGCAGCATGTGGCTGCGGGGACACAGGTGGCGGGTGAGCGGGGCACGCTCGAAGTGCTGCGGCAGTTGCAAGGGTTCGAAATTCCGGCGAATGCGTGGGAGCGGCAGGTGCTGGCGCGACGCATTGTGGATTACGATCCGAAATGGCTTGACCAGCTTTGCCTGACGGGTGCTGTGGGTTGGGGAAGATTGTCGCCGCATCCGGCGACGCTGGATTACGCGAGCGGGCGAGGAAGTGAGGGCGAGCCGGCTCCGAGGCAGCGAAGGGTGATTCCGACCAGCGTTGCGCCGATCACTTTTTTTGTTCGTGAGGATGCGGACTGGATGACCCCGCGGCATCCGGGGGCGGAGGTTTCGGAAAATAACGGATTGAGTCACGGAGCGCAGAAGGTGCTGGATTTTCTGCGGCAGAGAGGCGCGTCATTTTTTGCCGACATTGTGCGCGGCACGGAAAAGTTAAAGGCGGAAATCGAGACGGCGCTTTGGGAGTTGGTGGCTGCGGGGTTGGTGACTGCCGATGGGTTCGACAATCTGCGTTCGCTGATCGACCCGAAGCGGCGGGCGGGGCAAGGAAGCGGGCGAGCGATGCGTCCGCGGCACAATGCCGGACGCTGGGCTTTACTGCATGCCGAGGAAGTTGTGGAGCGGCCGCGCGCGGTTGAAGCGGCCTGCTGGATGCTACTGCGCCGTTATGGCATTGTCGTTCGAGATGTGCTGGCGCGGGAGGCGAATCTGCCACCGTGGCGCGAGTTGTTGGGCGGCTTCCGCCGGCTGGAAGATCGCGGCGAGATTCGTGGCGGTCGCTTTGTTGATGGATTCTTGGGCGAGCAATTCGCTCTGTCGGTTGCGGTGGATTCGGTGCGGGCATTGCGCAGGCTCGATGCCGCTCACGATGCAAACCCGCAAAGCCGAATCGCGCAAGACAGGATCGCGCAAGAGACGATTACACTCTCTGCCGCCGACCCGCTGAATCTGGTGGGGATCCTGGTGCCAGGGGAGCGCGTGCCGGCGATTTCCGGCAACAGCGTTACTTATCGGGATGGTGCGGCGCTGGCAGTGGCTGCGATTCCGTCGTTACCGGGGAATGAGGCTGTAGCAAGCTAGGATCGGATTTCTCTCGCATCGGACTTGAGCAATCGCCGCTGCTGCATGGCAGCCGGCAAACCGCCTTCGACCCTCCAGGCTGCAACTGAAGCGAAGGTGCGGGATTGCGCTCGTAGCGTCGTCGGAATCGGATGCCGGTGGGTCTCGGGACCGAATACAATTTCCTCCACGGATTGCAGGGCGTTCGCCACGGTCGCCACATCGGTGCATTTTCCGGCTTCAGCCTCGATCAGCGAAGCATCAAAGGGTCCCGCACGGCCTGGAGGGGTGTCTCCGAGCCAGTGGGCGGGCCATGTGCTGCCATCCTCGTACCAAACCCCAAAGACTCCGACCTGTACCTGAAGATACGCCGCGCGCAAGCGTTGAGTCGCTCGAAGCGTAGGCTTCGCGTCGTGGACGGTTTGACCCCTCAAGCTGCCGCTCAGAGGATCGCCGATTCCGTCCGTAACGCCGCGCTCGTGAGGGGCTATCCGCACCAGAAAGCCGCCGAACCTACTGCTGTTCGCACCTGATCCCCAAGTTCCGGGCTCCGTCCGGCATTTCTCTGGCGCCGCGCCAAAGTAGCGATGGCAACCCCGATCACAGGCTTATCTGAGCCGTTTCGATCATTCTCAAAGCCCACGATATGAGCTGGAGCCTTTCGCTCCGGGGCATCGATCGGGGGCGGGGGCTGTTGCGGTGGTGCATAGATCGTGAAGTGGATCACGGGAGGCGCTCCCGCCGCCTGCCCCAGAGCGGGCGGTATCAGGCCGAGCAGGATGATTATGCTAATTCCGCGCACCGTGAGATTACTCCCTTCGTGCTACTGCGGACTCACAGAGCAATCGTAATCGAAATAGAATGTAATTCCGGCCTTCGGTGCATTCACCGACACGGGGTTTTCTTGACCGTCCGGGTAAGTGTCACAGGCATCGCACCTAGGTGTGACATAGGTCCTTCGCGCAAAGGGGGCGCGCTCAGGATGACAATGAGAGCCAATGCGGCACGATTCTGTGAAACCTCAGACCTTTGCGTCCTTATGCATCTCCACCGTGCTCCAGGTTTTGTCGGCGGCGTGGCAAATATTTTCCAGCGGGCAATCCACGCACTTGGGTTTGCGGGCGATGCAGAGTTTGCGGCCGTGCCAGATGATCTGGTGAGAAAAGAGAATCCATTTCTCGCGCGGGATGATGCGCATCAAATCCTGTTCGATCTTCTGCGGGTCGCTGTTTGTCGTGAGTTCGAGGCGGCGCGAAATGCGGTGCACGTGAGTATCGACCACCACGCCTTCCGCAATCTTGAACCATGATCCCAGCACAACGTTGGCGGTTTTGCGAGCTACCCCCGGCAGGGTGAGCAGATCCTGCATGTTGTGAGGAACCTGGCCTCCGAAGTCGGCGACGATCTTCTTCGCGGCACCGACAACCGACTTCGATTTGTTGCGGAAGAAGCCAGTCGAGCGGACGTCAGGCTCGAGTTGTTCGGGTGTGAGCGCCGCAAAAGCCTCGACCGTAGGATATTTGCGGAAGAGTTCCGGCGTGACGCGGTTCACGTTAGCATCGGTCGATTGCGCGGAAAGAATGGTCGCGACCAGCAACTCCCACGCGCTGCTATGGGTAAGGGCACAAACAACGTCGGGATAGAGCTGGTCGAGGCGCTTCAGAATTTCGGCAACGCGCTCAGGCGCGATGGGGTTGTAATTGAAGATATTCCTCGACTTGCGGCTCTTTGGCGCTGCCGCCGAGGCTTCGCCTCGGGGACGGGCGAGGGCGCCCGTCCCCACACGAGCTTTTTTAGTTATGCGAGCACCTTTGTTTCCGCGAGACTGTTGGGGCGCTGGCTTCGCGGACAGAGCCTGCCCTGAGCCTGCCGAAGGGAGTGTCCGCGCCACACGGTCTTGGCGGCCGGTTCGGGCGGGTTGGCGGGGAGTACGTCCGCGGGGCATAAGGGCAATATCTTAGCAGAGACCTCGGTAACCACGCGGGCAATTGACTGGCCTCACGCGCCCCGGTACTCTGAAAACAATCTCATCATCCAGGAACCAACGTGGCCGTGAATTCGATCCAACTCGGGCAGGTCTGGCGCAGCGATGCCGACGGCCAGGATTATCTCGTCACCAAGGTCTACAGCGAAGTTTTTACGCAATATGCCATGCTACGGCCTGCCGGGATTACCGCTCCTGACGCTCCTACCGTACGCCTCAAAGTAACCAAGACTCCGCAAGGCGCGGCGCTGCCCGGCTACACATTTACGCAGGACGGCTCATTCTAGGATCGTCGCAGATTTCCGTTACACTTGAATTCTAGTACCCAGCACCTGGTAGCCAGTTTTTGGTCTGAGAGGTTTTGACTGGGTACTGGGTACTCGCAACTGCTTCTCCTCATGACCGAAAAACTTCTTGCAATCATCTTCGTATTCATCAACTCCGTGATCAGCGTAACCGGCTACGGAGGTGTGACGTTGCTTATGGCGATCGAGTCGGCGTGCATCCCGTTGCCCTCGGAATTGATCATGCCATTCGCGGGCTATCTCGTGTTTACCGGCACATTCAAGCTGCTTTGGGTTGCAACGGCCGGAGCGCTCGGATGCAACCTGGGATCGTTGGTGGCATACGAAATCGGATGCTATGGCGGCCGCCCGCTGGTCGAGCGTTACGGCCGCTGGATTCTGATGGGCCGCCGCGAACTCGACTGGGCCGACCGCTTCTTTCTGCGCTGGGGATATCTGGCAGTCTTCATCGGACGGCTGCTGCCCGTGATTCGAACGTTCATCGCGTTGCCGGCGGGAGTCGCGCGCATGCCCCGCGGCCGATTTCACATTTACACGTTTCTAGGTTCGTGGCCCTGGTGCCTGGGCCTGGCCTATCTCGGAATGAAGCTTGGCGAGAACTGGCGCGATCTGGGAAAATACTTCCACAAGTTCGATGCGGTGATTGGAGCCGTGTTGGTGGCGGGTGTCGCGTGGTTTGTGTGGACGCACTGGCAGAACAGGATCAGCCGGCAGGCGTCACCAATCAGCCGCTAGTGAACGGCGACCTATTGGACTGTGGCTCGTGGGATGCTTTCATGACGCCAAGCACTAAGAAGCAAATCAAGAACGGCTTGCGAATGGGTGGCGGCTTGGGCGCATTCTTCATTGCCGCCATGATCACCGGAGTCACTGTGGACGGACTTCGGTCAGAGGCTTCAGGACATCTGAGATTGTGGCCAGATGGTGCAATAGCGGGCGGCCTGCTCGCGTTTTCGGCCGTGATCCTAGTGCTTACGGCAAGGGTCTGGATTATCTACATTGCGGGGTGCTTGTTTTTTGCGATTCCCAAGATCGTAACGGTAATCGTCAGCGGGAGAGACTTATACTTCCCACATGGTCCGTTTTCCCGGTTTGAGGCTGCCGAGCTGTTAGTTTTTTTTCTAGCTTCCCTATTTCTCATCTATCGAATTTCGGTGAACCACGTTCCGGCTCTGTTCGACCGATTCGCGTTTACACTTTATTTGGCCGCTTTTGTCCTCGTGCCTAGCGGGTACTTTTCTCTTGTTGCCTCCTGGCAAATCGCTGGGCTGGCTGTGCTATTTGTCGCATGGTATCTGTCCCGCAAAAAGCACAAGAGGCACCGCACCGTTGACGTTCGAACGGTGGAGTAGTAGTCACACAATCTCGGCTGGCTTCGCCAACTGCGACCCTACGATCTGCCACCTGCCGTCACGCTTCACCACCACATCCATGTAAATGTAGCCAACAGGAAAGCGCCGCCCGCCTTGCTCCACATCGTCTTCCTCGGAGCCATGGACGATCGCCACATCGTCGCTCAGCACGCGAATTCGCCGGCCTGTCGAGGTCATCGATAAGTAGCGGATCACTCCGGTTTTGAGATTGTTCAACACGTCTTGTTTAGTGAAGACGTCGCCCGTCTCGTCGTATTGCAGGTAATCGTCGGCAAAGATGCGCGAGAGTTCGGCGACGTCGGCGGCGACCAGAGCACGGTCTCCATCTTCAAAAAGCTTCAGGATTTGCTGCTCGTCACTAGCCATATTCAGATTGTCATCCGAGAGAGCATCTTTGACCTGCACGACTCAGTAGTGTACAAGCTAAGTCATTCCAATCGCCAAGGAGTGATTCACCATGCGTCGTGCTCTAGCCGCCGTACTGTTTTTCGCTGTTGCTTTCCCTGTCGTCTCTCAGGCCCAATCACCCGTGCCCTCCGACAAACCATTCGTCGTTGAGTACTACTACAAAACAAAGTGGGGACATGCGGATGAGTTTTTAAAGCTGTTTAAGAAAAATCATTATCCCGTGCTCAAGAAAGAAACTGAGATGGGTCGGATCGCCAAGGTGTGGATGGATCAACCGCGCTACCACACAACGGAAGACGGCCGATGGGATTTCCGCGTCACCATCGTCTTCAAAAATGCAACCGTGGCCAACGAGCCGTTTGATGAGGCGGCGCTGCAGAAACAGATGTATCCGGACCAGGAAACGTTCCAGCGCGAAGAACAGCGGCGCTTCGAGATTCTCGATGCCCATTGGGACTTGCCCGTGAAAACGGTAGATTTAGACAAATAGTACTTAGTACCTAGTACCCAGTACCGAGCCGTGATCGCTGGCATGATCGCCTTGGTATGAATGGGGCAAGACAGCTGGGAGAACGGCGGCGATTTTCTAGGTATTAGGTACTCGGTACTGCGATGCATCGCGTTCGCCGAAGATGTTAAAAGCAGATGACAATCGTCCGGGAAATCCTTTATAGCGCTCATTGAAATTTGGAATTAGACAGAGTCCGGGTAGTGTCCATATTCTTAACCATGGACAGCTTATTATCGGTTGAGGACTCACATGTAGACTTGCTGCACGAAATCGGCACTCGTCTGGCCACTGCGGATGGCTTTCACGAAGTGCTGGGTCGTGTGGTCGATTTCGCTTCCGCGCTGGTAAAGTGCGATTCCTGCCTGATTTATGTTCTCGAGGGCGAAGATCTCGTGCTCCGAGCCTCGAAGAGCCCACATCCCGAAATTGTGGATCGGCTCAAACTCCGCGTCGGACAAGGCATTACGGGATGGGTGGCCGAACATCGCGAGCCTGTCGCGGTTTCCGAAAAAGCGGCGCTCGATCCCCGCTTTCAGTTTTTCCACGAATTGCCCGAGGATAGCTACGAAGCTTTTTTGTCGGTGCCGTTGATGTGCCGCGGTCGCGTCGTAGGCGTCATCAATCTGCAGCATCGTGAGCCTCACGTATTTCGGCGACGTGAGATTCGTCTGATTTCGACGGTGGGATTTCTGGTGGGCGCCGAAATTGAGATGGCGCGCCTGGAAGATGCGAACTCCAACCTGTGGGAACAATTGCAGACTCGCAAAGTTGTGGAGCGCGCAAAGGGAATCCTGCAACGCGAGCTGGGGCTAAGCGAAGAACAAGCCTACCTCACCTTGCAACGCCAGAGCCGGCAAAAGCGCAAGCCGATGAAAGAAATTGCAGAAGCCATCGTGCTCAGCGACGAAGTAAAGGGCAATGCTCCCTCGCCGAAATTAACCTGAGGGAGCTTCGCAATGGTGTGGGCTTCACGCTGTTCTCAAGATGTTTCCTGTTTTCAGCCGTTAGCAACTAGCAATTGGCGGTTAGTACATGCTGGCGACCAAATGCTGATTGCTAAGTGCTAATTGCCAACCGCTAATTGCTCGCCACAAACAAACCGAGAGCAGATTTGGGATCTGCTCTCGGTTCCTGGCAGCGGTCGAACACTAGCGAGCGGCAGATAGGGTCGTGGTTGCGACCGTCTTTGCTACCTCGTGAGTCTCGGCCGGTACGGCAAAGTGCAGGGTCATTCCGAACTCAGGAAGCTGCAGGCTGCTGACGAAGCTTCCAGTCGGCCGCGAAACGACCACAAGGCGGCTGACATCGGAAGGATGCGAAACTTCGGTGTCGGTCACCAGCAACATAAAACCAGTGCCGTGACCGCTCACATCCCGCACCATCAATAATTCTGACGGCCCCTGGGTTCCCATGGTGAAGCGGTACTTTCCTGCCGGCACAATGGCATTCTGCCAATGCACCTCGTGGTCCAGTGTGAAGTTGCCGGCCGCCTCTTGAGCGGAAGCCAGGCTGGGCGCGAAGTTCAAAGCACTGACAGTCAAAACCGCAGCGTAGACGTACTTGCGAATTGATTTCATGGCATCTCCTGTTCTCCTCCCCTCTAAGCGAGGAAGAGCGTGTCTGAAGAGCACACTACCGGCACAAAGCACAAAGCACAAAGCCAAGTGGCGTGGGCTCAGATTTGAGTGGAGAACTACAGGGTCAGGAGAATTGCAATACCGACATCGGGGCCGGCACGCAAACATCAGCTTCGTAACGCCGGCTGCAGAGCCAGTTTACGAAGTAATTTCACTATGAGGCAAGTCCGCGCCAGAGTCCAACGCAAAAAATCTATCCGAGCTATCAGATTGGAAGTCGCAGTTGCGAGACCTACACCTGCAGCCCTCCTTCGTCAAAGCTTAACGTTGATTCCCGTCCTTTCAATCACGTCACTTGCCGTTGAACTGAATTCTGAGCCGGTTAAGTACCGCGCGGTTGTCAATTTTCCTCGAAATGAGAGAGACTATAGACGTAATTGTTAGGTGGCATCTAACTGTCACCAAGGAGACTAACTTGTATCAAAAACGTCCCGGAATTTTTATGGCCGATTGGTTCGACGCGGATGGTCGCCGTCATCGTAAGCAGTTCAAAAACTCTGAAGATGCAAAGAAGCACGAACATCGTGAAGCCGCTTTGGCACATGCTGTCCGCGCCAACCGAGAATTGAAGCTGTCTGGTGCCAGTAGAACGGGTGGTGGCAAGAAAGCTGCGAGGTCGGAGACTGTTGCTGCCACCACCGGCGACATCGTTCCGGCCAAAGGCAAACTAGGCGTAATGATTCCGGGCATGGGCGCGGTAGCAACCACATTTGTTGCCGGTGTGGAGGCGATTCGCAAAGGACTGGCGAAACCGATCGGCTCGCTCACTCAGATGGGCACGGTGCGCCTCGGCAAGCGCACCGATGGGCGCTCCCCAAAGATCAAGGAGTTCGTGCCACTCGCCGCTCTCGACGATCTCGTCTTCACCGGCTGGGACATCTTCGAGGACAACATGTACGAAGCGGCCTCGAATGCTGGCGTGCTCGATCAGCGGCTGCTCGACCAGTTGAAGCCCTTTCTTTCGTCGGTGACTCCGCGCGCGGCGGTATTCGATCACAACTATGTGAAAAAGATCGACGGGCCCAACGTGAAGAAGGGCAAAACGAAGATGGATTTGGCCGAGCAACTACGCGACGACATTCGTGACTTCAAGAAGACCAGCGGCGCCAGCCGTTTGATCACGATGTGGTGCGGATCGACGGAGTCTTATATCGAAGCTGGCGAAGCGCACCAGTCCGTGAAGTCTTTCGAGAAGGCACTGCGCGCGAACGACGAAATGATCGCACCCTCGATGGTCTATGCCTATGCGTCGCTGATGGAGAGCGTACCTTTCGCCAACGGCGCGCCGAATCTGACCGTCGATCTTCCGGTAATGCTCGAACTGTCGCGGCAGAACGAAGCTCCCATCTGCGGCAAGGATTTCAAGACTGGACAAACGTTGATGAAGACCATCCTCGCGCCCGGCTTTAAAGCGCGAATGCTGGGACTGAACGGGTGGTTCTCCACCAACATCCTCGGCAACCGCGATGGCGAAGTGCTCGATGACCCGGGGTCTTTTAAAACCAAGGAAGAGTCGAAGCTTTCGGTGCTCGAACACATTCTGCAGCCGGAACTTTATCCTGAGCTTTACGGCGATATGTATCACAAAGTGCGCATCAACTACTATCCGCCGCGCGGCGATAACAAAGAAGGTTGGGACAATATCGATATCTTCGGATGGCTCGGCTATCCCATGCAAATCAAAGTCGATTTTCTCTGCCGAGATTCGATCCTGGCAGCGCCGATCGTCCTCGATTTGGTGTTGCTGATGGATCTCGCGAAGCGCTGCTCGGAGTTGAAAGGACTGGGAATTCAGGAATGGCTGAGTTTCTATTTCAAATCTCCGATGACCGTGCCTGGGCTTTATCCGGAGCATGATTTGTTCATTCAGTTGATGAAACTGAAAAACACGCTGCGGCATTTGAAGGGCGAGGAACTGATCACGCATCTGGGGCTGGAGTATTACGACTAGTGTCGTGGGTCGGCGAACGTACGCGCAGAGGATCTTCGGCACTGATCATTCGTCGTCCCTCGGGTAAGTTACCTAGTATAAATTTCCTCGAAAAAATCGACCTCTGGCCTTGACTCCGTCCTCACGCGGTCTACCATGAAGGTAACGCTCCTCCCTAGGGCAGGGGACAATCCAACCAACAACCCGTAGTACAAAGTGGAGGAAGTCCCCATGAAATTAAACGACAGCATATCAACCTACGACGTTGCCGAAGCTTTACAGGGCGAGACCGGCAAATTTGAAGTAACCAGCCCCAATGGAGAACGCTATTTCGTGACGTGTCAGCCGGGTCATTCCATCGTCAGTTTGGAGTGGGCCGGAACTGAGCCAAACCTGCAACCCTTCCTCGTGCGCAAAGTAGCTCAACCGATTGCGATGGAGGGTCGCTCCAAGAGATCCGCGGCTGCCTGATTCTCCGGCGCCTCAATAAAACGAGCCCAGCCCCGATCAGGCTGGGCTTTTTGATTTGCTCACTTAAACTCGCGGAGGCATCGACAACTGCGTCCAAGAGAAATGTGCGCGCCGCCCTTGTTTTTCCCCCTACCAAACCGTTCTGAGCAGCGGGCTTCTGCGGATTCTCTCGTCATGAGTGATCAGAGTCAGGCCTTCCGCGCGAGCCGTGCCGCCGATAATGCGATCGGCAGGGTCGCCGGAGTAATCGCGCGGGAATTGCGCTGCCAAGGTGGCAATCTCGGGTGTGATCGGGAGCACGGTCACGCCTTCGATCAGCAGATTGAGCGAGGAATCAAGCGTGCCGTAACGCCGAATGCGTCCGCGTGCCAGCAGGGACGCGAGTTCCCAGATGCTGATTGCAGAAATTGCGATCCCGCCATTTCGCCGGGCATGCCGGATGGCGGAAGCGGCCGGTCGCGAAAGAGACTTCGAATTGTCGACCGCCCAAAACAGGGCATGCGTGTCCAGCAGAATCAAAACGAGGACTCCCACGCCTCAGGCGGATCCGCATCGAGCTCGCCAACCACTTCAAACACACCCTTCAATCTACCGATAAACTCGTCTTTCGGTGCATCGAGGGGAACCAGTTTTGCGATTGGTTTTCCGCGTTTCGTAATCACAAGCGGACGCCTGGTGGAGCGCACGTTTTCCATCAGGGTGAGGCACTGGGCCTTGAAGGTTGCTGCGGAAATTTCCTTCATGGACATATTATAGCAGACATGGTCAAGTCGAAATGACCATCTGATGGTTACCCAACTTCTTACTCCTCGAACTTCTCCAGGAATTCTCTCTTTCCAAAGGAAAAAACCTATTCGACCGTCACCCTTAAGAAGATAGGGTCGATTTTATGAAACGGCCTCCCGAAGGGTTGACCGTCTCCGGAAAAGACGCCGAAGAAGGTTTGGCCTAGACTTTTCAGTTGCTGGTAATCACCGAGAGGGCGCGGGCCACTGGTGCCGCTTGGCGTTCCTGGAAAGAGAAATCTTTGCAGCCGAATGGTTTCAAAACTGGCGCCTTGATTCCGGCTAACCGCCAGGTAAACCGAAAAGTACGGCGTCGAAGTCCCTGGAGCCAGTTCATCGGCCGTGTCGTAGAGGATCCCCACCGCTCCGTTGTCGGTGACTGCTACACCGGGAAGTGCCGATTGATGGTCCGGACTGCTGACATATTGTGGAGCGCCAGGTTGCACGGTGCCATTGCTTTGGTAAGCGACTCGCACCATGACGATCCGATCGTGTCCAGCGCTTTGATCGAACTTGCCAAACGCCACGTAGACGTCGCCGGTGCGCAGGTGGACAGCCAGGGCATTCACTCCACCGCGAAGAGCGTTGACTCCTCCCACAAAAGTGCCGGGCTCGATTTCGCCGAAACTATAACCTGGGTTAGCCTGATTACTACACGCTTCCGCCACTTGAATTCCGTTCGGATTGCCATTTAAACCCCACGTACGGCCGCCGTCCAGCGAGCGATTCAAAACATAGCTGACGGCCGAGGCGTGGCCCTGACATTCCAGCGAGGCTTTGGTTTGATGAAGGCTGTAAATCGCTCCGGATCGCTGGTCCACGGCGACTCGCTGCGCGGCATTGCCGCCAAAAGTCTCAGAGGTACCGGTCGAATTATCGTTGGTAAAGTCGGGAGGAATTTTTGCTTCGGCCACGGCAACCTGCATGGCCGACGTCGTGGACAACGACTGGTAACCGACATAAACGTTGTCGATTTGAGGATGGTGCAGACTCCGGTTGACAGCAAGCCACGGCTGATCGGGGCCGCTGTGCTGGTTCGTAGGTTTCGTTTTTCCGTCGACGACGAACCATCCCCAAGCATCGCCTCTGCCGGGATCATGGGTCGCTCCGCTAACAATCGTGCCTTCTGCCTTCGTGTTCTGCGTCCCTTCATCGGAGCTGCAATTCGCCCCTTCTCCATTGCCACTCAGCAGGAAGGTTCCGTAGAGCACGCCGCGGCGGTCGTAGTCGAATGTCTCGTCGCACGGCGATTCATTGACTAGCCCTGCGTCAGCGCCTGGAGGTGCGGGGATGGAGAATTCCTTCGTCCACAAATTACCGCCGTCGCGCGTGTACCAGAGGGGAGCATTTTGAAATTGGCCGTTCGGCAACTTGGTCCAGGCTCCGGAAAACGCCGAGATAACAATCCTGCGCGGGTCGGCGGGATTGATGGCGATCCCCGGCTCCGCGTTGAAGAATTTGTCTGTGTTCCTCAGATCGCGATCAGTGTTGCTCACCACAATATCGGCCAGAAACACGTTGGGGAAACGCGCCCGGCCGGCAGACTTCACCGAAGTATCGGCGCTCTGGTTGGCAACGAATAGCAAACTCGCGGTTAGCAGGAGGGCTCCGCTGATTACGGGGTACTTCATGGTGGGTAACTCCAAATCGGCGGAACTATAGCATAGATTCGAAAACTTGCGCCGATTTTAGCGGGTGGTGATGCAGTTCCGAACAAGCATTTTTTGCTGAGCTTCCGGCCCTTTCGGAGTTGGCGGGCGGCTTACCCAGCTTCTTCTCCCGCTTGTATTCGTCAAACTTCTCCAGGAATCTGTCGATGTCTTTCTTCTGCAAATAGTACGGCGAGGAACTGATCACGCAACTTGGGTTGGAATAGTAAGACTCGATCAATCTCCGAAGAACGTGCATCGTCAGCTGCTTGTCGAAGGATTTTCACGCATACTTCACCCAGGGTTCATCGCTTCCTACGGGCGGCAAGTTTTTCAGATTCTCGGGACGGTAGTCCGGCCGCTTTTCCCATCGAATCCGCACTGTCTGGTGAATCTGGGGATTTGCCGGAAGCGTACGCGGACTGCCCATGGGCACGGACCACTTGTACGTCTTCGTGTTGAAGTCGTAGGACTTGTGAGGTAAATACTCAAGGATCCACCATAGTCCTTTCAGAGAAACGTTCAGATCGGCAACGGGATTGGGCACATAACGCGGATCGGGATACGAAAGAACGGAATGTACCCGATCGGGATGAAGCAGTAGCCCCCTGCTTTCAGCTTCCACCAGCATCCACTCCAAAGCGATTTGCGACAGCTCGCTTTTTTCCGGTGCATAGCTTCCTCCAACGTCGGAGTGAACGCCTGCGAACCAGACCTGTTTAAAATCCTGGGTGATTGGGCTGAGCGTTCCGTCGCCCAAATCGTCACCCGTACACAGCCGTGTGAACGAGTTTTGCCGGAAGAAGATTCTTCTCTCATCGATGGACTGAGCATGACGGACATTCGCGATGATGGGATTTCGGGCAGTGTATGGCAGCCGTACCGGCTCGGTGATCCATCCCACGGAACTCACGGTGTCCCACAGACCGGCAAAATGAATAAAGCAGCGGCGCGAAAAGGTCTCCTGAAACTGCCGGGCTTCGTCCAGCAAGGCAAGATGGTTTTCATTGTGCCGCCTTTGGAACATTCGGAGAACATAAGGAATTTGAGACTCATTGCCAGGGCAGAGCAGACCAAACATTTTCAGCAGGCTAGCCAGGGCCCGCGCCGTGTAAGCGCCACGGCTAAATCCGAAGAGGAACACGCGAGCGTCTTCTTCGTAGGTTTGCATCAAGTACTGATACGCTCGGCCGACATCCTCAAAAAGACCGCCGCCAAAAGCCAAACCTATGACGCGCGACCACTCCTTTTCCCACCAGGTGCGGGCGTTGGGCGCCCCCATTGTTCCCACGCCCGGATGGTAGTAGGCAACCTGCTCTCGGTTGACTACCAGGGTACTGTAAAGCTTCACCACATTAGAGTTACGACTCGGATCAAATTCGTTTCCCGTTCCGTCGCAGCAGATGACGATGTTTTTTGACATATTCGGTTCTTGAAGCGTGCCGTTTCATGCTAATGGAGCACGCTTGATCCACCAAAGGTCTAGCCATGTGCAAGGACCACTACGTTTTCACGCGCTTGTACTCGTCAAACTTCTCTAGGAATCTGTCGATATCCTTCTTCTGCAAATAATACGGCGTCGACAGCCGCAGCTTATTGGGGTCTGCGCCGCGAATGCGGATTTTGTGGGTTTTCCATATCCAGTTTTCTAAATCCATGCGCGGGACCGGCGGGACGTTCACTGTCACGATCGCGCAACGCAGCGCGGGATCCGGTGAAGTCCAGGATTCCGCTCCGCGCTTCTTCATCTCGTCCAGCATGTAGTCGGCGAGTTTGCGATGGCGGCGCTCGATGCGGTCTAGGCCAATATCATTCGCCAACTTGATAGACGCGCGCAGTCCCCACAGCGCCGGGACGTTCGAACTACCGATTCGCTGGAATCGTTCGGCGCGGAGCTTGGGGTCGTCCCAACCCTCGGTGACAATCGTGTTCCACAAGCGGTCGATCACTTCGTCGCGCACGTAGAGAAATCCCGAGCCTTTGGGTGCCTGCAGCCACTTGTGCGGGCTCGACGAATACATGTCGCAGCCCAGTTCGCGAATATTCAGTCGCATCATTCCAGTAACGTGCGCGCCATCGACGGCAGAGAGAATCCCCTTCGAGCGGGCGAGCGCGCTCAGCTCTTTCGCGGGAAGAACGACACCGGAGAATGTTGTGATGTGGCTAAAGAAGATAACGCGCGTGCGCGGAGTGATGGCATCGTTGAAAAGATTGAGAACCTGCGCCGCATCCTTCACAGGGCGGGGAAGTATGACTCGCTTCACCACAATGCCGTAGCGTTTGGCCTTCAGATTCCACGGGTGCTCGCCACCGGGATGCTCCTGGTCGGTCATCAGGACCTCGTCACCCGGTTTCAGGTCGATACCGTTGGCGATGTAGCTGTTCGCTTCCGTGGCGTTGCGCAGCAGGGCGATTTCATCGCGATGGCAGCCCACGAACGCAGCGAGGGGATCACGAAACTCGTTCCAGGAAGCGTACCCCCAAATGGGATAGTCTTCTGGATCCTGCTGGTCCATCTTCTCCGTCGTGGTGTAGCCCTTGAAAACCGCGCGGAGCACTGGCGCGGGACTGGAGCCAACGGTCCCGTTGTTCAGATAAATTTCGTCCTCGGGAATCAGGAATTGCTTGCGCAATTCGGCCCAATAGGCGTCTTCGTTCTTATCGAAGAGAGCGCAGTCGGGCAGCGTTGAGGGAACCTTTTCTAGTTGGGCAATAAGGCTTCCACGAACGGCCAACGTGGCGGCGAGCGTGGTTGTGGTCGTAAGAAAACGGCGGCGGTCGAGCAAGCGCACCTCCCAGGGGAACGGAAGACGGAACGCGCTATGTTACGACCTGCAAGGATCCCGGGCAAGGAGGGAATCGGTGGCCCGTTGACAGGCTGTCTCTCCAGCCCGATTTGAGCCAACGTTTCGAACCGGGAGTCTGCCCCCCGCCCAATCCCGGATAACCCGGACAGTAGAATGGCGCGTCTAACCCGATAGGGTGGGGTTCGGGTTGGGGCTTGTGAGTGGGGCGTATAATCGTGGTAAGAGTACGTGGCCGCAAAAGGGGTATTTATGAAATTGCGTTGGATGGCAATCTCTGTAGCATTAGCGGCATTCAGTACAGGGCCTTGGACGTGGGCGCAGACACAAGGTCCGAGTCAGAATCCCGGTCAGAACAATCCTCCTCAAACTCAGCCTGGACCGAACCAGAGTCCAACTCAGGCACCAGTTCCAACGCAAGATCCCGACAACGGACAACCGAAGGCCGGCGATGTGCAGAACGCCCCAAAGCAGGCTCCCGCGGCGCTGCCAACGAAGGACGACGACGCGATTAAGCACGACGGCACCAAGACCGATGTGGATGCGGTAGGAAACCGCAACGTAGGTTGCGGGCGCGGCGTAGGCAATTGGTACACAGTGGAAGGGCAAGTGGCGCGCGGACGTGTTTATGCGCAGCAGATCGAGTCGCAAATCAAGCTCGTCAACGATCCTGTGGTCACCGAGTATGTGAACCGCATCGGGCAAAACCTGGTGCGCAATTCCGATGCTCAGGTGCCGTTCACCATTAAGGTGATCGATTCCGATGTCGTGAACGCTATGGCCCTGCCGGGCGGATTTTTCTACGTGAACTCAGGGTTGATCCTCGCGGCCGACGAAGAAGCTGAGATGGCGGGCGTGATGGCTCACGAGATCGCCCATGTGGCGGCCTGTCACTATGGGCGCGAAATGACGCGTCTGAACCTGTTGCAGATGGCTTCAATTCCAGCCATCTTTATGGGCGGCGCGCTCGGGTATGGAATTTATGAAGGCATGGGGCTGGCCGTTCCGATGACTTTCCTGCGTTTCTCGCGCGGCTTCGAGGCTGAAGCGGATTATCTCGGCGTTGAGTATATGTATCGCGCCGGTTACGATCCCTCGGCTTTCGTCTCGTTCTTCGAGAAGATTCAGGCGATGGAGAAGAAGAAGCCCGGGACGCTCTCGAAAGCTTTCGACACGCATCCGCAGACTCCGGACCGCATCGAAAAGACCCAGGATGAAATCCGCAAGATTCTGCCGTCGAAGCCGCAGTACATTGTAACGACCTCGGAATTCGACGAAGTCAAGGCGCGGCTGGCCTCGATTGAGAATCGGCACAAGGTGCTGGATCAGAAAGATGGCAACAAGCCTAGCTTGCGGCGCACCTCGACCAACAGCGACGGGAACTCGGGCGACACTAAGAGCGATGACGATCGTCCGACCCTGAAGCGGCGGGATGATTCGGCGAATTAGGGAGTGAGATCAGCCGGTTGAATGTGGTCGAGACCGACAGGCAGAAGTCAGAAAAACCGGCGGCCTTGGCCGCCGGTTTGGTATTTGGAACGTGTTTTGAGGTCAAATCGGACCTTCGGGGGGGGCAGGTTCCGCGTTGTCACAGGAAATAGTGACCGTCGTCACCGCCGGGTGTTGCCGAAACGAAATGGGCTGAGCTACGCTATAAGAGCTAGCAAGGAGTTGTTCTTCATGCCGGAGAATACCCTCACCATCACAGACAATCGCACTGGCCAGAAGTATGACGTCCCGATCGAGAATGGCACGATCCGGGCGATGGATTTGCGCAAGATTAAAACCGGGCCGGAAGATTTTGGCCTGATGACCTACGATCCCGCGTTCATGAACACGGCATCGTGCCGCAGCAGCATCACCTACATCGATGGAGACCGCGGAATCCTGCGTTATCGCGGCTATCCCATTGAAGTGTTGGCGGAGCGCTGCACTTTTCTCGAAGTCGCCTATCTGCTGCTTTTTGGCGAGTTGCCCACAGAGCCTGAACTGAAGAACTGGGTCTACGAAATCACGCACCACACCATGCTGCATGAAACCACAAAGAAGTTCATGGAGGGTTTCCGCTACGACGGCCACCCCATGGGAATGTTTGTGAGCACGATGGCGGCGCTTTCCACGATGTACCCGGATGCGAAGAATGTGCACGATCCAGCCAACCGGCTATTACAGATCAAGCGGGTGATTGGCAAGGCGCCTTCGATCGCCGCCATGTCGTACCGCCACAACGTCGGATTTCCTTATGTATATCCTGACAATGATTTGAGCTATACCGAGAATTTCATGAACATGTTGTGGAAGATGGTCGAGCCCAAGTACCTGGCCAATCCGGCGATCGCACGAGCGCTCGACATTCTGTTTATTCTGCATGCCGATCATGAGCAGAATTGCGGCACCAACGCCATGCGCTCGGTGGCCAGCGCGCAAACCGATCCTTACCTTTCCACGGCATCGGCGGCCTCCGCTCTGGCCGGACCGCTGCACGGCGGCGCCAACGAAGAAGTGTTGAGGATGTTGGACGAAATCGGATCGAAGGATAAGGTTCCGGCCTACATCAAGAAGGTGAAAGACGGTGGCGAGAAACTGATGGGATTCGGACACCGCATCTACAAGAACTACGATCCGCGGGCGAAGATCATCCGGTGGTGCGCCGAGCAGGTGTTCGAGGTAACAGGACGGAATCCCAAGCTTGACATCGCGCTGGAGTTGGAGCGCATCGCTCTCGAGGACGAATACTTCGTGAAGCGCAAGCTCTATCCGAACGTCGATTTTTATTCCGGGATCATGTACCAGGCAATGGGTTTCCGCCCGGAAATGTTCACGGTGCTGTTCGCCATTCCACGCACTGCGGGATGGCTGTCGCAATGGCAGGAGTTGGTTGCTGATCCCGAGCAGAAGATCGCGCGTCCCCGGCAGATCTACACAGGGTACGATCAGCGGGAGTTTGTGCCGATGGAAAAAAGGGTCGCCGCAGCAGTTCCGGCGCGCTAGCTCAGGTGGGGGAGTTTTAAGCCAAGCTAATCTGATCTACGCTGCCTGCTTGGGGGCCAGCGAAGCTACGTACTCGCGCCGTTTGGCCGAAGACGTGATTACTTTCATCTCCTGCCAGTCGTAAGGAAATTCCCTTCCGCAATCCAGGCAAGCGACGTATGTGCCAGTCAAAGCACCAGCCTGCGGACGCCCCGTCCGTCGCATGGTTACCGGGAAGCTATACCGGGAGTGCCGGCAGCCGAAAAGAGCATCAATCAACTTTGTCATCATTGGAGCACCTCCCACACCGGACTGCTTCTCCTGGGTTGGGGTTCCAGTCCGTGCTTCTTACTGAACTACGGTGTTTCACCTAACAGCCAATTAGATTCACCTGAGAATAGAATGGTTTCGTCGTTCCACGCGTGATTTCTGAACATTCATCCGTATAGCTGGCAAGTGGATACCAGCGTGATACTTATAGGTTAATGAGCAAGGATTTGCACAGCGACTGTAATTGAAATTGGACGGGAAATTCACCGCTGACAGCCGCGCCGAATGGTTCTCGATTAGGCTAGGTTCAATGCCTTCTTAATCGTCCCACGTTCGTTCTGAATTTTTTCCTGAAGCAGAGTGATGGCATACAGTAACTGCTCGGGACGCGGCGGACACCCCGGAACATAAACATCCACCGGGATCACTTGATTCACGCTCTGCACCAGCGCGTAATTTTGGAAGACGCCGCCGGAAGTGGCGCAGGCTCCCATCGAAATCACCCACTTCGGCTCCGGCATTTGCTCCCACAATTGGCGGATGACGGGAGCCATCTTGTTCGAGACACGGCCCGCGATAATCATGAGATCGCTTTGTCGCGGAGACGGACGAAATACCTCCGCACCGAAGCGCGCCAGATCGAAACGTGAAGCGCCCATCGACATCATCTCGATCGCGCAACAGGCGAGGCCAAACGTCATCGGCCAGATCGATCCTTTGCGCATCCAGTTCACGGCGGAATCGAGCGTGGTCAGCACCACTCCCTCCGGCGTGGGATTGCCGAAGGTCAAATCCTTCACCACCTTCTTACCGTCTTCGAAGTCGACGTAGGGGCCGAAATTTAGTTCTGGAGACATAGCTTTATTGTAAACCAACCGATTGGAAGACCAGTTGCTGCTCACCGACTTCTTCGTTGATGCCGAAAAAATGGGAGCGAATTTTCTTCTGGATTACGAGACCCTCTCGCGGCCTTCGAATCTCGAAAGCAAAACGCTTGACACCTCAAATCATGGATTCACCACAACCTTGCCGAACATCTGGCTTTTCTCCAGATATTCGTGCGCCGCACGGATTTCGCTGAGGGGGAACGCGCGGTCCACCACCGGCTTCAACTTGCCGGCAAACACGTGGCGCAGCACTTCGTGCAGTTCGCCCATGGTTCCCATGTAGGAGCCTAACAGCGTCAACTGCCTGCCAAACAAGTGTCTTAGGTCGAGGCCGACATTCGGTCCCGTTGTCGCCCCGCACGTAACCAGCGTCCCGCCGCTCTTGAGGGAGCGCACACTCTCGTCCCAGGTAGCCGCTCCTACGTGCTCGACCACGATATCGACGCCTTCTTTGTTCGTGATCTTCCGTACTTCCTCGGAAATTTTCTGCTGGTAGTGGTTGATGCCATAATCGGCGCCAAGCTGGCGGCCTTTCTCCAATTTCGATTCGTCGCCCGCGGTGGTAATGACGCGGCAATGGAAGAGCTTGGCGATCTGAATCGCAGCGATGCCGACGCCGGAGCTTGCTCCCAGCACGAGCACGGTCTGTCCCAGGCGAATGCCAGCGCGACCCACCAGCATGTGCCATGCGGTGAGAAACACCAGCGGCACGCTTGCCGCCTGATTGAAGTCGAGCGAATCAGGAATCGGAATCACATTTGCCGCCGGCACTGCGATCAATTCGCAGTTGCCTCCGTCGACCGCGTTGCCCAGCGCGGTAAACTGCCGGCACTGATTCTGTATTCCGGCAACACACTGCGCGCAGTGTCCGCAGAAGTGCATGGGCGCGAGCAACACCCGCTGGCTGGTTTTGAATCCGCTGACGTAGTCGCCCGCCTCGACCACTTCCCCCGCAACGTCGCTGCCGAGAATATGTGGCAGTTTCACGCCGGGCAATCCCTTGCGCACCCACACATCGAGATGATTGAGCGCGCAAGCCCGTACCCGAACGAGCACTTGATCATTGCGCGGCACCGGATCGGGCACGTCTTCGTACGTCAAGACTTCCGGGCCACCAAATTGATGAATGCGAACCGCTTTCATGGATTCTCCTGTCGATGAGGCTAGACAAGAATACGTGTCCTGATGGCGAATTCTCAATCCCGACTTCCGTATGCACACACAATGTCTATTTTATGAGCCCCGAGCGAGATGAGCACGAGACAGGGCTTTTGCATTTGTAGCCTCAGTTTGACTCTCTCCTGTTGACCGACTGATAATCACACCTACGGCGTGGTTCCGTGCCTCATGGATATCTACGAACAAATCGTGCAGCTTCGCCGTGAGGGCCGTCGCGGGGCGGTCGCAACTATCGTGAATGTCAGGGGATCGATCCCTTCCTTCCACACGGCCAAGATGCTGGTGCGCGACGATGGCTCGATTGTTGGCACCATCGGCGGCGGATGCGTCGAGGCTGATGTGTGGCAGGCGGCGCGAGAAGTTATGGAATCGGAGAAGCCTTGCACTCTTACCTTCGACCTGAATCAGGATCCAAAATACGATACCGGCCTGGTTTGCGGAGGCACACTGGAGGTTTTTATCGAACCCGTGCTACCTCCAGCATTACTTTATATTTTCGGCGCAGGCCATGTTGCCATCAATCTTTGTAAGACCGCAGCGAATGCTGGATTCGATGTCGTTGTAACCGATGATCGAACCTCTTACGCCACTCAAGAGCGTTTCCCAGCGGCTCGCGAAGTCCACGCAGTCGACTTCGACGAGGCCATCTGTACGCTGGACCCGACAGAAGATGCGTACATTGTGATTGTGACGCGAGGCCATCGCGACGATATGCGCATCCTGCGCTGGGCGGTGCAGACCCGCGCTCGTTACGTCGGCATGATCGGTTCCAAGCGCAAAGTCATCGAAATCTCCAAGACGCTGCAGCAGGAAGGTGTGCCCACACATCTGTTCGACCGCGTACACGCTCCGATCGGGATTGATATTGGTGCCATCACGCCGGAAGAAATTGCGGTTGCAATTACTGCCGAACTGATCGCGATTCGGCGGCATTCGGGCGCTCGGCTCCCGCATATGAGTTGGTTTCACTCCGAGAATATGGATCCATCCAAGCCGTGATCCGAGTTATTTCTTGCTGAAACTACTCAACCGCACTTGCACGCTGAAACGATTTTCCTCTGCTCGACGCTATCTCCACGAGGCCTCAGATTCTCGGATTTGAGATTTCGACCGCGGAGTTCGTTCCCGGCCATCATGATCGACGTAGAGGAGTATCTATCTATGGCACATCCCACCCTATCTCGGCACCTGGGACGAACTGCTCCAGGCGCTGCTGAACAATCCATTCCTGGGCAGCGGTCGTGCCCCTCTCCACCATGCCAGCGAGCGGCTACAGCCGCAACCGCAACTCTGGTCGCCCGCGTCCGCTCTCTTCGTGGTCGCGGCAGGGCTCAAAGATATAGCATCGCGTCTGCCCCAAGGGATAGGAAGGTCTGGGCAGCGCGATTAGCCAGGCCGCCGCCGATTGGGAGGACTGGTACTGCGGTAACGGTCCCCGGCCAATTCCGCACGTGACTGAAACCGCCGGAGAGCTATTGGCATTTGCCGGCACGCTGGAAGCCAGCGCACTCCGAACCAACATCGTGCGCGAAGCTGGAACCCTCCTCGAAAAATCGTACGGAGGGGCAGCAAGTGAGCCGGTACAAGTTACATCCATAGCGAGCTAGCAGCTGTGGCAGTGATTGTTGCACTCGTGTGGCGGCTTAACTCCTTTGGCTTCGTGGGGCTGCCGCCTTCTTTGCCTGCGTCCAGGCTCTGGGTCGAACCGGCTCGGAAATTCTGCTATCTTCACAGCATGATTTGCTCGCCCAGTTTTGCCGGGGTCATTCTCGCTGCCGGGGAATCCTCGCGCATGGGCAGGGACAAGGCGCTGTTGCCCTGGCCGCCGGCAGCAGCAGCACAGACGGCGTCGAACGAAACATTCCTCTCCGCCGCGATTCGATCACTCTCCCAGGCTGCCGATTTCGTGCTGGTAGTCGTCGGGAAAAATGAAGCGGCTCTGGCTCCAATTGTTTATGCGAATGGAGCTTCGCTGGTCGTGAATCCTGATCCGGATCGCGGCCAATTTAGTTCGTTGCAAATGGGGCTGCACGAAGTGCTCAACCACGGTCGTGATGCAGCGATCATCACTCTTGTGGACCGGCCTCCCGCCGCCTCCGCAACTGTTCAGAGTTTGCGCGAGGCCTTCGAGGTTGCGGATCAGTACATCTGGGTTGTCGTTCCCGAATTTACTGGCAAACACGGGCATCCTTACTTAATAGGTCGTGAAATGATCGAGGCTTTCTTGCGCGTTCCCGCCACGTCGACTGCGCGGGACATTGAGCATGCGCATCAGGAACACATCCAGTACGTTCGCGTCGAAGATCCTTTCGTATCGATGAACGTCAACACGCCAGAGGACTACGCGGCCTTGCAAGCGCCGGGAAGAATTGTTGATTGCTGATTTCTACTTGTTGATTTGAGAACCACACCTGAACCCACCTACCCATGTGGTGCAATTCGGCCTCTTGCCCGGTGTCATCCTGAGCGTAGCCGTTTTTCAGGCGTAGCGAAGGATCTCCCGCTTGACCGGCATAGAGCGTCAGCCAAACCGCAACAATGTCTCTCGCGCGTAATTTGCGCGCCTTCTTCTAAACGGTTATTTTCGATAGATGAATGTTGCCGACGACCCAACTTTCCATCCAGCCACGAACGAATTTCTGGACTCTGTAACTAACCTACGGCCACGCATCGCGGCCTTCGACTGCGACGGCACGCTCTGGTCCGGCGATATCGGGGTGGATTTTTTCGAATGGGAGTTGACGAACGACGAAGTATTTCCGCAACCGGGGCGCGACATCCTTGCCAAATCGATGCGCGAGCGGTACGCCGCCTATAAGCTCGGCGAGGTCGAAGAAACCACGATGTGTGGCGAAATGGTGACGATGCATCGGGGGATTTCGGAGTCGAAGATCATGAGCGCGGCCACTCGCTT
>Ga0307478_10000353_pt1 | contig 49183 bp, 54 predicted proteins | sample atmos_gasesECM4C_2_FD_203713 | JGI IMG/M metagenome (GOLD analysis project Ga0307478, IMG submission 203713) | Hardwood forest soil microbial communities from Morgan-Monroe State Forest, Indiana, United States - atmos_gasesECM4C_05 | ecosystem: Environmental > Terrestrial > Soil > Temperate...
AACCACCCCCTCGCCCCAGACCCCACTCCCCGGTTTACAATCTTGCACGCAACACAACTGTCCCTAATTCCTCTGTCTCACCCGAGGGGTGCACTCCAAACCAGAGACCCTGTTTGTCTCCCCCACCGCTCCCGAGGAGGACTTATGTGGATTTCAAAGCATTTGAGGTTGTCACACACCGTTGACACTGAACGATCCACACCCCTGGGACTTGTTTCTCCCGCGGCATGAGCAAAATTGAGCAGCACAGACTCTTATCTTCCGGCAGGTTATGGCTTGCTAGGAACAATTGTTGTAATTGCGCTGGTCGTATTGGTCGTGCGTGCTCTATGAATATATCCAGAGCTGTGGGCGCGTGCAGCAACCGCGTCCAGCGGCATTCCCTACGTCACCTGGCAGAGGTGTAAATCGAGCGTGGTGGACAAATACAGCAGGTAATTGCCAACCCACAACCTAACCCACAAAAAGAGATGTCTTGTACGACTTCCGTGAACTTTGGCAGTCCCCGCGGTCTTTTGACACGGTACAAGGCTGGACGTGGTATTTGAAAATGTTTTCCACGACAGTTACTTTATCTCATACGTTCGAAACGCGGTCATGGGATGGCGTCGGAAACTCCGACATTCGGATCCTCACGACCGCGTTGTTATTTATGTTGATGAAGTTTTCGCGTTTCTGCTCGGGCAATTCGCCACTTTGGTAAAGTTGTTTCCAACTACGTTTGTTTTCTACTCGCTCTCAGATCGTTTTCAGCTTGGTACCAATCCTTTTCTGCATCGCCATCTGTTCTGCCTCGAAGCTCGTAGAGTTCGTAAGCACGAGTTTGCACAGCGCGGTCTGCCAGTGTAATAGCCGCTTTAATTAAGGATTCTGGTTGTTCGGAATGAATGGGTTTCGAGCGAGTGTTGATGATTTTAGAGTCAATCACGTTAAACCTCCTGGGTTGTCGCAGCCAAACGCTAGAGATCTACAATTTGCTGTGCAAAGACCGCCTCAGGATCGTGGTCTCGGACACCACAATCTGAGGGATCTTTCCCGTCCAAAAGCTCACAGTCTTACGCGGTTGCGTGAGCGGCGCTATTTTGAAACGTCGAGTTAACTACGTCCGAGGTCTGAACCTTCGGTGTCCCCTCGATGAATCTTGCCAGCGTCTTCAACACTTGCGGATATGTATTGGTGTTGTAAGCTTCGGCATCAGCTTTGTTATCCCACAGACTGATTGCCGTCAGATCAACTCCGCCGGGACCGGCCAGTGTGATTTCGTCCTTGAAACCGTTCTGCTTACGGAGCAGAGGAAGGACATCTTTATCAAAGGCTCGCGTGTAATCGGACAGCATATTGGATTTCAGATGGAACGAGATATTGCGTGCAAACATAGGCAACCTCCTAAAAGTTGTAGTCGCTAAGAGGAGAGAACTTCAGATGGGCTGACTTAGTTTCAGGGAACCTGAAAGAGGAGAAGAAGGCTCGCTCTATTTAACAAGGGCATTTAAGTGGCCCTTCCCCTGCGTACCGCAAGTTGCTGTTTCCCATGCCACAAGAACAGATCAGACGTGCCAGAGTCCCAGCTCGAATCGAGCATCTTTGGCGGAAACGAGCACAAACGGCAGCCTGACCCCGGCAACTGCTCGTCAACGGCTACCTATTCCCTGAACGCGGTGATAGGGGCTACCTTTCGCTTCGTGGGTCTTCGAAGGACTTGAGTCGGTCCGATAGCTGTTTCGATCCTTGGATCAATTTCCCAGCCTCGGCGATCAATAGGACAGTATTCCTGTTCAGTTCCTCAATCTTGCGTCGCAACAACGAAGACTCTTCCTCATGCGGCGACCTGGACATGACCTGCCTGCTGCTTATCAGCATAGGGTGGCCTCCGATGGGAATTATCAGATTGCACAAGAGACCGACGCCCGGAACGGGGCACGGCGGAGGGATGTGTAAAAGGACTCCTGCAGTGTAACACTCCACTTCAGACCAGATGCTAGGTTAACTTTTGTAAACAGGCGCGGCTGTTGAAAAGTCTAGTTTCTAATGTGGCTCTGCAAAAGCCTGTCGGTCAGAGTCAGCGGTAGTAGCTTCGAAGATGGCAAGAAGGATAATCGTCGTAAATCACACTCAGATGCTCGTAAGCATTACCCGCGCCGGCTCCTTATGGCTGGCGAGGAATGGCCTGCTCAAAGCATTTCCTTCCACCTGAAATCCAATGCCACCGAAAGATCGGATCGAATTAGTTTCAGAGGAAACGACAAAGAGGACTACGAATTGCATTTTAGGTTTCCGGACGACAACTGTGCCATTGGTATTGGAGACCTTTGGTTTGCCAGCGACAAGCGGCCGGAGGAATTTTCCGTACCAGTGAAGTTCCAGCAATAAAGCGGGGCGGTGAGCGACGAGCGTGCCTCGGCCCTGCCCCTCAATGAGTCGGCAGCCTACGTTCGGTTATCTCTGAACGGGCTTCGTCCGCGGCGACAACTAAGGTCGTTCACAGAGTGGAACAGAGGCGACTCCTAATTGACGCTCTGAAGAGTAACATTGGCTGCGCCATTCCCGCGCTCGGAGGGCGAAGCCGCACCTGTAGATTGCACGTGGATGATCTCGTTCCTCACTGCATAAAGCACTAACTTGGCGATGGAGTGAATATCAAGCTTTAACATAATGTTGCTGCGATGTGTTTCCGCCGTTTTCACCGCGATGTTCAGGATCACGGCTACGTCTTTAGAGGTCCTGCCCTCAGCCAGAAGTTGCAACACCTCGCGTTCCCGCGGCGACAATAGGGGCGTTCTGGGCCCGGCTTGACCTGTAGGCCTTTGTTTCGACAAGCTGCCAACAAGCAGGTCGGATATTCGCAGACTGTAGACGCAGTTGTTCCGCTGCATGGCCTGCACTGCTGCGGTCAGGTCACTGGGTGCGTCGGACTTAAGAACCCACCCTCGAACCCCTGCTTGCAGACAATCGCTGACCACCTTATCGGAGCCTACATCCGTGAGAACCAGTATTCTCTGGGCTGGATTGTCTTTCAGGATTTGTCGGGCCGCGTCGACGCCATTCAGTATTGGCAAGCAGATGTCCAAAATAACAAGATCCGGTTTCAACTGCATGCATTTCTCAACCGCATCCCTCCCGTCACCGGCCTCACCGCAGACCTCCCAACCCTCACGGGAACGGAGCAGCGAGCGCAAACCTAAGCGGAAAATCGGATGATCATCAACCACCAAAATGCGAAATGCATTCATACTTTCCCCATTGTTAAGAAAACTTATCAGGGCAAGTACGATGCGGTCTGTATAAAATTGCTCACAGACGATGCGTTCGGGCCGTGAAGCCCCGGCTCGCAAAACTTCAAGGAAGGCAAGCAGCAAGTAAAATCGGGCAGTGTCCTAATAACGAGTCGGCGAGGGGCGCTTTGGTTTGGAACTGCGGTTTTCGAAAGACTTGATGCGTTCCGATAGCTGTTTCGATTCTTCGACCAACTCCTCAACCTGAGTGATCAAACGGACGGTATTCCTGTTCAGTTCTGCGATCCCACATCGCAACGAGGCCGACTCTTCATCATTTCGCGAAGCGGGCATAGTCTGCGTGCTGTTGAGCAGCATTCGAATAAACTCCGATTTGTGAATCATCAGATCGTGCCGGGGGACGACGCCAAAACGATTAGCCGGCCGACGACAACGTGGTTCCCTAATGTTCCTGGTCGAGAAGGCGGATATCACTCCGCCCTCTCGAACCAAACGCACATCAGAATATCTTTTAAGCTGCTACGAGAACATCGTGCTTTTGAAAGGTCGAGGTGACAACGTCAAAGGTGTGAACCTGGGGCGTACCCTCAATGAATCTTGCCAATGTCTTCAACACTTGCGGATAGGTATTGGTGTTGTAAGTGTCGGCATCGTTCTTGTTATCCCACAGGCTGATAGCGGTCACATCGACTCCGTCGGAGCCGGCAAGTGTGATTTCGTCTTTAAAGCCATTCTGTTTACGAAGTAGCGGAAGGATCTCCTTCTCAAAACTCTTCGAATAATCGGACAGCATATTGGATTTAAGATGAATCGAGACATTGCGTGCATACATAGGCAACCTCCTAGGGTTGGGGTCGCTAAGAGAGACAACTTCAGATGGCTGACTTAGTTCCTCAGGAAATCAAGAAGATGCAAATGAGTCCTAGTGAGGCTATCGCTGCAGAAATGACGGCTGGTTTGGGGCGTGTTCCATAACGTTCCACCACCATGATCGAACCGGTGCCCACCATTGCCGCCATGCTATGCCTAGCCATGGTACAGGCTAGCATCAATGCGCCACAATTCACCAGGCAATTGCCGCCGATCACCCATCCATAGCGGAGGCAATCCGCAGTGGCGCGCCACCCGCGAGGAGCCAATGGAATAGTGCGATGACATGAACGGAGAGCGCGGCGCTTTGCGGTGGTGAACTCCCACAAAGCCGCCGAGCTAAAAGCAGCGGAGACAGCTAAGGTCGGGCGAAACCACATATTAGTGTGAAAGATGACGATCACGCCGCACACAATCATACCTGCTAGCAACCATGCAGACAGGTAACCGAGGATAAAAAAGAGGATTGCACGGTGACGGCGTGCCCATAAGCTGCGTACCGCCGTCACACGCGTGCCATTTACGGTCAGTGGCAGCATCATGGCTACCACCATCACTGTCCACGAAATCAGCTCCCCGCCAAACAGGAACAGCGTGGTGAGCGTGGGGCCATGATGATGTACGTGGAGAGCGTGCAATCCTGCGAAATGGTCTCTTGGCCGGAGGAATGATAACCAAGCAATCAGGCTCAGGCTGAGACTCCACCACTCTGGGTGCCGCCATATCCAACGCCGCCACCAGGAAGCTTGCTCCACAGCCTTTGGAGTCAAATCAAGCACGACGCTTCTGCACAATTACTTGCGGTAGAAGCTCATTTGCCCCACCGTCACTTCGGGCTGCGCCTCGCCGGCTCTGCCAGAGACCTCATAATCCGGAACGAAAGTTACTCGGACATTGTTGGGATCCCAATCGCCCTTCTCTTGCAGGAGACGGACAATGTCACCCACTCGATAGGCGTAGTGCAAGCCGCTACCGGAATGTTGGTCGGTTGGGTTGCTCGTTTCTTCCAGACCAAACAAGGGCATGTTCCCGGCCAGCAGTTCAGGATGCTCGGCGGGGCTTTCGTTTGGAGGAAGATTTAGGTACACCGAATAGCTCGTGGGATGCAGCGGCCCACTCACATTTTCAAGATTCAAATAAATCTCGGGCGGTTCAGCTCCTTCCGCCAGGCGAGCAGGTCCGGTGGGTGGTGTGATGGCAAAGCTTGCAGTCGCCCTCCTTCCTGTGAGGCTGACAGCTCTTGCCGTCGCCCCCACCATCTCGGGAATAGCTTCTTCGGCGATAGCTAGTCTCCTTGGCAGGACAACGCCAGCACGACCGCCGAGTGGGTCCGACTCATCTTCATACTGATAGCTTAACGGACTAGCCGTGGTATTGACCACTTGCAACGAGTTCAAGGAGACGATCGTTTTGGTGGCATCGTGGAATTCAAAGCTTAGGCCCGTGCGCCATGTGGGATCAGGCGGATTCTTGTGATTGGGGTCGCGCTTCAGCCAGACTGACCAAAGCCGATCGATGTTGGCATGGTGGAGCCAGAAGATTGGGTCCAGAGCCGCAGTGTTGAAACTTCCCATATCGCCATTCACGGCCACGTGAATGCTACCGTGTGGGGTCACGTCGACGGCTCCCATGGGCCCGCGACCCTCATGATGAAATCCAGTTACCGGTCCTCCAAATCCACTGCCGACGCCCACCGAAGGAATGTGAAAATCAGGCTCCCTAAGGCAGTCCAAACTCGTCTGGGAAGAATTCGCGGTTACAGATCCCCCCGTGTTTCCGCGCAACCGGGTCGCATCGAGCAGAGGGTTTGCAATTTTAGGATCAACTGGAGCTGGGGTGCCGGCCGCGTAGAACGCGGGGGGCAACTTGGTCGCATCTGAGTTGCTAGAATCGCTATAGTTCCAATAAGGGAGCGCCCAATCCTTTGGACCGTGTAGTTGAACGATCGTCGCCGCAATGATCTGCTCAAAATAAAAAAGGTACATGCGGTGCCATGGCAAAAAGAACCACGAATTGTGCTGGCATTGCGTCCAGAATCTCGGTTGCGGATTGGGCCTTTGTGAGGTTTCGTGAATGGCGGCCTGGTAAGTCCAACTGGTTGGATCAGAGGCTGACCGCTTTTTTAATTCGCCGACCGCCCGCGCATACCACAGGATGTCCGGGTGCCAGGGATCGCTTTTGCTCAATTTCCAAACGTCTTTTCTCGTTCGCATATGCACTTCTCTCTTAATTGAATTCAGAAGCCCGGTTCAGTTTCGCGGAAAGCAGCCTGCGTGTTCTGATTATGTCGGATACGCGAAACGCGCGACATCTCAGGGGGCTGCGCGCCGAGCAGCCTCGCTAACCGCTGCTGCTGCATTCAAGCGACCATGACCAAACCTGTCGCTGTGACCGTTGGCGTTGTAACCAGAAAGAGTGCCAATTTTTTCCGCTGTGCCTTGGATGATGCTTCGCACTTCATCACGATCTAGTTTTGGATTTATGCTCAACATTAATGCCGCTGTCCCTGCGACCTGGGGCACAGCGGCGGAAGTGCCGCCGAAACTGTTCGTGTGCAGTCCATCGGCGCCACCTTTGTTGGCCTCGCCCAAATTGAAACCGCGATTAGGGGTCGAATCGTCGGTCGTGAAAATGCCGCGCACGCCGCCACTCGAAGGAGCTACGACGCATTGCTCAGGTCCAAAATTGGAATAAGCGGCGAAGGCGGCTTTATCCGTAGAGGCGCCAACAGCCAAGACCTGCGCATCACTCGCGGGAAACCGCACTGCAGCCGAATCGTTTCCGGAAGCAAATACGAGCACAGCCCCTTTTCCGCCCCGCCCAAGTTCTCTCGAATCAAGCAGCGCCATTTGAACATCATTGCTTAGGCTTCCGTACCAGGAACAGGAAAGGACGTCGGCATGAAAAGCTGCATAACGAATAGCGTCAGCAACGCGTTCGTCCTTAGCCAGTTTGTCCGCATGGAATATCTTGACGGCAAGGATCTTGCATCCTGGCGCGACGCCGGTGGCTCCTCCGTTGAAACCAGCCGCAGCAACTAATCCTGCACAAGCAGTGCCGTGAATGTCGTTACCGCGCATCTCGTCATACGGGTAGTTGAAATTCTTAGGGCGCGGATTGAAATGTTCCGCCTGATCATCGGGGATATAGTAGTCACGACCGTAAAGATCCTTCGGCTCGCCCGGGTCGGGATTCTTGAGTATGTTGGGACTTAAATTGGGATGGTCGATGTCCACTCCGTCATCCAGGACGGCCACGGTGATGTTGGAAGATCCATGCGTTATCTTCCAAGCCCTCTGGACTCCCACGTCCTCTCCAAGTTTTTGCCCCGCATAACGAGCCGTATTATCAAGGTTCCACTGATCCGCGTGATGAGCAGGTGCTTGAGCCCGGCCGTACTGCGAAACGAAATTGGGGCTCGCGAATACCACTTCCTCCATCTCCACGCAATCATTTGCCGACTCCAACACTTCCGCGCCCGCCTCCTTCGGGTTGAAGACAACGTATTGCTCCCGAACAAATCGGTTCTGGCTCCGCACCTCGTAGCCCTGCTTCTTAAGGATCTTGCGGATTGTCTTGTTCGAGGTTCCCCGCTGAAACCGAATTACCGCTTCTTTGTAGACCATCCTTACAAAGCCAGTTTCATGTTCTCGAAACGCAGCGGGAGTGCTCACTTTCTTGCGCGTACGCGACGTTGCCAGGGATCGCGACGCGAGAGTTGGGACCGTCCCTGTCGTAAGGCCTATCATAAATAGTGAACGCGCCGCATTGGCCACCAGGGGAGCGGCGACATCCAACGCGGCCCGCACGAAGGGCGCCCCCTCATCCTCACTAATATCGATGGTTATCGGATCAAGCTGGATTTTTTGACGAGAAGTACTAAAAAAATACATGGGACGCCTCGTTCGAACTCATGGCCCCGGGTATCGAATACGTGATCCTGAGTGGATGGAAATTTCGGAACCAAATGATACCAGAGGCTAACTCAAACTCGCTCGTACTGGGAGAGAGTGTCCGCCCATGCGGCTTTCACCGATCCTTCGGCGCGAACCTGATCAAGTACATCCGGCAAGTAGCGTTTGGATGATTCGCGTGGCTCAAATACAAACTGAGAGGGAATGAACTTGTTCTGGCCCCTAGTATCAAGATTGTGGGCCTGTGCGAATTGCTCGACTTCGGCTTCGTCGGGTGGATGCTGGAAGCGAACCGTGATGCGTCCCGTGGGATAGTGGGAACCCCCACCAGAATCGACAAGCACCGGATGCACTCCGACGTTCTCCCCTACTAGATCGCGAATAGCTTGCCAGTTGAAACGCGGCTTGCCTTTGGCATGCGGCAACCGCAGAACAATTCCCTTTTCCGGACCATTCATCACTTCGACCGATCCTAGTTGATTCAGACTTTTCTTGAGGTCCACAGCGGTAGACTCGTTCTCAGCATGAATCACAAATGTATCGGGACTTGGTTTCTCCACCTGCACACACACATTATACGGCTCATTCGGTACAACGAATCATGCGATCATTCGCTGGCATTTGAGATATCGGTAAATGGTCGTTAATGTTCCCAACCTCATTAAATTCTGTCGCATAGGATGCCTTGTCTTACCCTGTTGCTAGGTCCATACCCCATTGTTGGTGAAAGTGTCACCTTTATTCCGCGCGTTTGTCAGAATGTAGGCGCCACGTCAGTCTCCTTCGAAAGTCTTTGTACTGGTCTATGCGGGATTCTTTCAATTCTGAAAGTTAATTCGAACCGACTGCAAAAGACGTTTTTCTTACTTCTTGGTCTGCCAATGAATCGGGCACACCGGCGTCACAGGAATCGTTCCCCAAACTGGAGGACGCGGGAAAACTGCGTCGTTTGTTGCACGCCGATTGTCGCCTTGTCTCCAAAGAGCAGCATGATCTGCTTCAATGCCTCGTCGAGCCCTGACGAAATGCCGCCGCCGGTCATCCGGTTTCCCGAGACAACAAAGCGCTGATGAGTGAGCAGACTTGCGATAGTAATACTGAAAAATCCACAGATCTGGTGTTTATACATCACAGACTCTCCCTCATTTACTCTGGGATAAATTCATCTGGATTGCCTATATGGGGCAGGAAGCGAAGCCAATCAACCACCTGGAGGATGCCTCTCACTTTCTGTTTTCGAAAAATGCTTGCAAACCGTTATTCCACCGAGCAGGGCGGAAACGATTGGTGCTGTTAGACCGCTTCGGCTTCCCTGCTTACTTTCTTTTCACGGCGGAATCAGTTGGCTCGATTTTCCAGTCCAGTCGTTGCGCGACTCGAGACGAATACACCTCGCCGTCCTTGCGAATACTCGGGTTCGGTGCCCGATTTTTCGTCGCATAGAGTTGTCTTCAGTTCGACCGTCCCCTTCTTTTCTCGTGCAACAATGCTGTCCTAGTTATTTCCTTCGAATCCGAGAGTTCCAAACACCTTGATGGCGAACGTGTTTTTCTGCGCTGCGTTCCGATTTCATTATGTGGGAAGAGTGGAGCCGATTTTCAAACGAGCCAACAAAAAGTCAACCTGCCGTGGCCGAATCCGGGACTTAAGATCGCATTGCATTCGCCTTAAGGCCCTATTGAAAACCGGACTGCGTATGTGCCCTCCAGAGAAAAGGCGGGACGGTGACCCCATTCGCTGACGAGCAGTCCGTTCTCTGAAGCCCGGGCCGGACTAGGCTATCTTCCCTTGGAAGGATCTATACAAACCTTTCAACAATTCATCAACGGTGATACCAAGTCCTTCCGCGACACTCATCAGCATGTCAAAAGCGTGGCCAACGTTTTCCAGTCTCCAGGAACCTCATGCCAGTGCGGCGGAGTCTAGTCGGTGACACGCGATCCGAAGACAAAGGGAGTAGCCTGCTGCTCGGCTCCCGCAATTTGGTTAACTCTCCACCGCAGTCCGTCTCGTTTGAGGTACAGGTTCTGCACGTCGTTTTCGATCGCCATAGATATATTCCACTTGCACTTGAGCATCGGTGGGGCTGGGGCGATCGATAACCCTGACTGCAACTCCCTGGAAGGTTGCGTTTCGCGTCAGGTACTGAGCGAACTGGGATTGTTTTCTTTATCACCTGGAGCAGGTCGTTCCGCATAGGGCCGGTAAATGAATCCAAATACGCTTTGGTATCCCGGCACGCTCAGCATCGAGCATGCTGTTGATCGCGTCCTCTGGGCTTGAGGAAGCTCGCCCCGATTGGAAGACCCTCCAATCGCTCCAAGGCGGCAGGTGCCAGCCGTTGACTCGCAAGCGGGTTTGCCGAAAAATGAAGTGAATTGTGTTTCTACGACGACGCTGATTCCGAAGGTAGTGTCCAAACTGCCATCACTGTTGAGGCGTGCGAGAAGGGAAGACAGGACTAGCATCCGCATTAATATTCGAGATACCGGCTACAATCTTGACGTTGGACTGGATGACCCGCCGCTCTGATCGGGGCGGGCCGGTGCGGGATTCAACCATGGCATCTGCGGACCTACTCGTTCATGTGCGAAAGCGGTGCAGCGAGTTCTTTGCGGATTTTAGGGGCAACCTCGGTTCCCAGAATCTCGATAGCGCGCAACATCCGCGGATGCGGCACAGTCGAGACGCCCATCTGAAATGCGACACGAGAAATGCCACCTAGCGCTTCATTCAAGAACAATATTTTATCGGTTACAGTCTCGGCGTCGCCTATCAACAGCGCCCCCTCGGGTCCACGCATGGCATCAAAGTGCGCGCGAGTTATGCGACGCCAGCCCCGTTCCTTGCCGATCTCGGCAAATGTATGAGCATATCCGGGATAGAAGTCATCCGCCGCTTGCTGCGCGCTGTTTCCCACAAAACCGATGAGGTGCAGACCCACCATGAGTCGCTCGACACGATGGCCCGCGCGTAGGCCCGCCTCCCGGTAAAGATCGATGAGAGGGCGGAATCGTTTGGGTTCCCCTTCGATGATGGCCAACATTAGCGGGAGCCCGAGCGCGCCGGCACGAGCAAATGAAGCGCGCGTACCGCCGACCCCGATCCAAACGGGCAGCGGATTTTGCAGTGGACGCGGATAGATCGCTTGGCCGGTGAGAGGAGCCCGGTGCTTGCCAGACCAGTGGACCTGCGTGTTCTCGCGAATCTTGAGCAGGAGATCAAGTTTTTCTGCGAACAGCGAGTCGTAGTCTTGCAGACGAAGACCGAACAGTGGGTAGGACTCCACAAACGAGCCCCGGCCGGCGACGATTTCGGCGCGACCATGCGAGACCAGGTCCAGAGTCGCGAACTCCTGAAAGACACGGACAGGGTCAGCAGCGCTGAGAACCGTCACAGCGCTGGTGAGGCGAATATTCTTTGTGCGCGTGGCGGCCGCTGCCAGGATCACCGCCGGTGCAGAATCGAGGAACTCCGGGCGATGGTGTTCGCCGATACCGAAAACGTCAAGGCCAACTTGGTCGGTCGTCTCAATCTCCTCCAACAGATGCTGAATTCGCCTGACAGGGCTGGGCGACACGCCGGTGACCGGGTCGGAGATCGCCGCGGCGAAACTGTGGATGCCAATCTGCATCAGTTCGACTCCAGAGTCGCGATTCCCATTGGATGCTTCTCCACTTTTGCTATAGGGTAAGAATCCTTAATGCTTCCGATTTTCGCCGGATTCGCAAGCCTCAGCGTTAAGAACACCGCGTGATATTGTAAGGCCTTGCTCGAATGGGGGCCTACGTAAATGACCTCGCGGCTAACTAAGCTGGTCTCCTTGCTACGCTGCGGTGGCTGCCGCTACGCTGCCTTTTACTTCGTCGCGTTTTATGTTCCGTTTGTCGCAACTGGACGTGGAAGTTGGCGTTGGGTCCTGTTTTCGGCGATATTCTGGTTCTTTCAAAGTCTCGCCATCGAACTGACCAACCGCCTTTCGGATCAAGTCGAGGACCGTATCAATCGGCCGGAGCGGACTCAGTTGTGCGAGCAAATCGGTTTCCGACGGATAAAAACGATTGTAAGTCTCATCTGGCTGGCCCTCATGCTCGTGTGGATCGGCTGGATCGCTCTCGAACGCAATCTGATTTTGGGTTTCAATCTATGCATGGGATTTCTCACCGCGCTGAACTACTCCTATGGACTGCGGCTGAAGGCCAGAAAATACCTGATGGGTTTTGGGATGATCGTGACCTTCAGCGGGCCCTTCGTCACTGGCTGGTCCACCGCCTACATGAACTTTCGGGTTGCAGGAGTACTGGACGACTTGATTCACCATGTAGCTCCATTTCTGCTTGTGGTGGATCTGTTCATCCTCAGCGTTGCCGGTATCAAGGATATTACCGATCGCAAAGGCGATGAGCAGATCGGGTACAGGGGTTTACTGGTTTCACTGGTGACACGCGGTTCGGTCGTGGTGGTTCTACTATTGTTGCTCTTCCCGTTTCTGGTTACTTATTTGCTGATCCATCTCGCAATTCTGCCCGCTCGATTTCTTTACCTACTCGCGGTCTTGCCGGTGTCGTTGCTTCTCAATCTCCTGCTCTTCCTCGGCCACGAGGATCGCCAACGCCGTGCCGTGCGTGAACTTACTTATTATTACTGGCTTGCATTTATTAGCCTGGCGTTGTTCTTGTACGATTCTACGCGGACAACAAAACTTTCCATCCTTGGTTCATGGGCATATTGGATTCTCGCTTCCCAGTACCTGCATTGGTCCGGCGGCCTTGGCATGAACACTCTCCGGGATCTGGCGGGTGTACTCTCACGGCAACGGGCAGGTCATCTGACCTCGACTCACCTTCAGTCCTGATAACGCTCGCTTGCCGATGGACTTTCCGAATATTCTGAGGTATTATCCCTACCCTCACAGGCTGGGCCAACGATATGAGGACAAACAACCTTGCGGCTCAGGTTCGCGACGTCGTCATCGAGGTATTGGAATTGCTTCCCGAAGAATTGCAGGGTGACGCGGATTTGCTAACTGACCTAGGCGCAGACTCGATCAAGATCCTGGAAGTTATCGTGGCCCTTGAAAAACGGCTGGACATACACTACCCTCCCCCCGAAGTTCAAACCTTGCGCCGTGTGAGCGAACTGGTCAGACTGACCGAAAAGTATGCCTCCCCCGTTGTCTGATGATGGCAAGATTCGTGTGGTGGTAACTGGCCTGAGCGTAATCTCGCCGATAGGAATTGGAGCGGAGAGTTTTTGGAAGGCTGCAGTCGCAGGCCGGGTTGGCACGGGAGAGATCACGCAGTTCGACACGAGCGCTTGTCTGACCCATCGCGGCGGAGAAGTTAAGGATTTCGATCCAGCTTCTTTCATCCGGCAAACATCCTGTTCTCAGTTGTCTCGAAGCGGTCAATTCGCCGTCGCCGTGACCCAGATGGCCATCGCGGACGCGTCGCTATCCGTCGCAGAGGAGGATTGCACGCGGATCGGAGTTTGCTTCGGTCTGGTCCTGGGAAACAGGCCAACCCTGGAGGCCCAGCTTCGCGATCTGCACAGCAGAAAGGACGCGATTGGGGATGACGTTGAAGTGCGGCTGCCCGATCCGGCTGAGGTGAGCCGCGCGCCGGCTGCGGAATTTAACCTGCAGGGACCGAACGCCACCTTGGCCAACGCGTGCGCGGCGGGCAACACCGCCATCAGCTTCGGCATGGACATGATTCAAGCGGGCCGCGCCGATGTCATGATTGCCGGCGGCGCCGACGAGCTTTCCCCCGCCATGTTCATCATGTTCAACCGCTTTCAGGCTCTCGCGGCTGATGTTGTACGGCCTTTTGACCGCAATCGGAAGGGCCTCATGCTGTCCGAGGGTGCGGGCGCATTGATTCTGGAATCTTTGGAGCATGCTCACCGCCGCCAAGCCCGCATCTATTGCGAAGTTCGAGGACACGGACATTTTTCCGATGCTTATCACATGACCGCCCCCCATCCTAAGGGCCTGGGCGCGGTCCGAGCGATGCGTACCGCCTTGCAAACTGCCCGGTTGCGGCCCCAGGACGTGGATCACATCAACGCCCATGGCACCGGGACCGTGCTCAATGATTTGATTGAGAGCCAGGCGATTCACGAAGTCTTTGGCGACGCTGCCCGGTCCGTACCAGTATCTTCCATCAAGGCGATGGTGGGACACACGCAAGGAGCAGCCAGTTCCATCGAGGCCACCACCTGCGTTTTGACCATCCGGGATAACATCATTCCGCCGACCATGAACTTAGAGGACCCCGATCCGCAATGCGACTTGGATGTAGTTGCGAATGTGGCTCGAAGCTCCCAGGTGAGCAGCGTACTTAATAACTCCTTTGGGTTCGGAGGCAACGTCTCTTCCGTTCTGTTTGCCAGACTTTGAAAGCAGCATGCGCCCGATCGCAATTACCGGAGTGGGCTGTGTAACCCCCTTGGGCGTCACCCAGCAGTTCTGGGAAAACCTGTTGGCCGCACGAAATGCGTTTTCTTCTTGCTCATTGAGCCCCAGGCATTTTCGACCGCGAGCGGCGATTTTCGCCGCCAAGATGGAGGCATTCCGTCCCGCCACCCTTCTAGGCGAAAAAGGACTTCGCACCGTAAGCTACGACAGCCAGCTCTTCGCCAGCGCGGCAGTCCTGGCGTGCCAAAAGGCGAATCTCGAACCTAAGTCGTGGAATCGATCGGAGGTCGGCGTTTTGGTTGCGACTGCGACGGCCGGTCTGAATGACTACACCGATCTGGTTCTGGACGCACTAACTTACGGCATAGATCGCATCGAGCCGGCGCAGGGTCCCCAGACGGGTTTCAACGGGCCAGCCGCGCAATTTTCCATTCGCTATGGAGCGGAGGGTCCGAACGTGACCATGCTCGCCGGCGCAAGCTCTACGCTCGAAATGCTGGACTACGGAGCTTTTCTTGTCCACGAAAAGCGGGCCAACGTGATCGTAGCCGGCAGCGTTGACGTATTGCCGTCTCTGGCAGGACTGGCCAGCAAGCGCTCGATGTCCGAATCCCCCTCCGGCACCGCTCGTCCCTTTGACCGGCATCGCGACGGGTATATTATTGGCGAATCCGCGGCGGCATTCGTACTGGAAACAAGCGCGAACGCTGGCAGTCGGAACGCCGGCGTCATCGCGGAAATTGCCGGCAGCGGGACGGCGTTTCGCGCCGAAGTCAGTGAAGCGAACTTGCCGAACGCCGCCGAACGTGCCATCGCGGAATGTTTGCGCGACTCGTCTCTCGACGCGAGTGATATTGACGTGGTGTTTGCGTCCGCTGCTGGAGATCGAGTCAGCGACGCAGCCGAGGCCCGCGCGTTGGCCACGATTTTTGGCGATCAAGTGCCGGTGTGTGCGATCAAAGGCGCTATCGGGGAATGTCTGAGCGCCAGCGCGGGATTGCAAGTTGCTGCCGCAGTTCTGAGCTTGCAAACGGGCAGGATCCCTCCAACCGCGGGCTTTCAGGAACGGGATCCTGCGTTGCCGCAACTTTGCATCACCACAAAACCGCTGCACCGGCGATTGCGCAACGCGCTGGTGCATGGCATGGACGGAGGGCGATCGTCTGCCCTGCTCATTCGCGCCGCACAATGACGCAGACAACCATCAGGATGGCGGAACGCTCCCAGTTCGCAAACGCAGGACACTACCTGCTCGACCGTCATGTTGAGGAAGAACGCGGCGACCGGATTGCAGTCCGCTGCGCGGGAGAGCGACTTAGCTACGCGGAAATTTTCCGGCGAGCAAATCAAGCCGCCAGACTGTTTTGTGTAGCGGGGGTGCGCCCCGGTGATCGCGTGCTGCTCGTGCTCCCGGACGGTCCGGCCTTCGTGGTTGCGTTCTTTGCCCTGGTGCGCATGGGGGCCGTCCCGGTACCCCTCAGTACCATGCTGAGTAGCGGCGATTTCTCCTTCGTCGCTGGTGATTGCGCGAGTAAGGTGGCCGTTATCACGAGTACTTTGCTTCCGGCCTTCAAGGAAATTCTGGCGCAGAGAACATCCCTCGGACGTGTGTGGCTTAGTGATGCAGACGACGCTTCCGCCGAATTCCCCTCATTCGAATCCGCCCTCGCGAAACAAGACGACTCCTTCCCCGTCCAGCCTGTCGAGAGCGAGGACATTGCGTTGATCCAATATACGTCGGGCAGCACTGGGCGGCCGAAGGGCGTCGTTCATCGCCATGGCGCCCTGCGGGGGATCTGCGATGGCTTCCCGGCCAGGTTAGCTCTCGGACCGGCGGATATCTGTTATTCCGCCGCGAAGATGTCTTTTGGTTACGGGCTGGGGAATTCTCTGCTGTTCCCGTTCAGTGCTGGAGCTACTTCCATTCTCCGTGTCGGAGCATGCGGGCCGTACGAGGCCTACGAAACCATTCAGATGAGCCGGCCAACTCTTTTCTTCGGCGTACCCAGCCTGTACGCCGCGATGCTCAAAGTCACGTCCCCGGAACGCGAGTTCGACCTATCGAGTATACGTGTCTTTATCTCGGCGGGGGAACATCTGACTGAGAGCGTGTTCACAAAATGGAAGCAACGGTTCGGGCGGGAGATTATCAATGGAATCGGTTGCACCGAATGCCTGCACATATTCATCTCTGGAGAGGCCGGACGGACAAAGGCGGGCAGCGCGGGCAGCCTGATCCACGGCTGGGAGGCCAAGATTCTTGATGACGAGCACGGGCCCGTCCCGATTGGAGAAGTCGGGCACTTGTACGTGAACGGCCCGGGCAATTCGCACGAGTACTGGAATCATGCTGATAACAACAAAGCCATGGCCCTCAAATCATGGATCCGTACCGGAGACTTGTTCCACCAGGACACCGAGGGATTTTTCTTCTATGCAGGCCGGTCCGATGATCAGATCAAGACGAAAGGTTTCAAGATTTATCCCATCGAGATCGAAGAAGTACTCTCCCGGCACGCCAGGGTGAAAGAATGTGCCGTCGTGGGCGCCAGCACTGTGGAAGGCGTGACGGAAGTCCGGGCCTACGTTGTTCTCCAAGCGGATCAAACCGGCGACAAGCGCCTCGCGCGAGAACTTAAGCTGTACCTGCTGCAAACTCTCCCGCCGCAGAAGTGTCCGGATCGAATTGAATTCGTTGCGGAACTCCCGAAGACGGCGACCGGCAAAGTGGCGCGCTACAAACTTCGAATGGCTTCCCTTCAACAGCCGGCTTGAGACACTGGCTGCGCCTCACTGCTCCCTTGGGATGATCGCAGCGGCGCGGCGTGCAATCAGATAAAAACCGATACCCGCCTTTCCGGCGACAACTTCGTCGAATACGCCTAGGCGCAGGGCCGCGCTCCGAGCGGCTCCCGAAACCCAGGCCGCCGAAGAATCGGCAAATATTACCAAGCCTCCGGAACGGCACACGCGGCCGAACTCGCGCAGAAAAGGCATCGTGTTTTGTCCGATCACCAAGTCGGCGCTGCCAGTGCTGAAAGGCAGACGCCCAGTGTCGGCGCAAATCCAACCGATTCCAGGAAACTGAGTGCCACGAGTCCGTCTCGCATCCTCCAACATGCGGCGGGAACGGTCCACGCCCACCACTCGTGCCCCGGGAAAATGCGATGCGGCCAGAGAAGCAGCAAATCCAGTGCCGGTGCCGCAATCAATGGATGTTTTCAGGTCTATCTTGGCGATTTGCGCTGCCAACTGAAGCGCCGTTTCAAGAGGCATGCCATAGTCCGGCCCGTAGAAGTCAATCACCCGCTGGTAGCGACCCTCAAGAGAGCGGCCAAAAAAGTGCGCCACGAAACCGGAAACCCACGGAAGTTCCGTGAAGCCCTGCCAGCGCAGCAAGACGAATAGCGACGCCGTGAAAAACAACTGGGTTGTTATGCTTGCCAGCCGCCGTAATGGGCTCACTCCGGTGAAAGGATCACCTGACCGATTGCCCATTCTGTCCTCTGATGGAATTCCGTATCCCGTCCTCAAAGCGAGTCAAGACAACGGCGAACGCCCCCAGGAGAGGGGCCACATCCGCCACAAAGTTCTCACTGAGAAAATCGACGGCCGCCCGGGTCGAAATCGGCCCAGGAAGTTTCTCCATCACCCAGCCGCCAAACCGCGCCAGACCATGGGGAATGTGCACCAAACTGGCCCGCAGTCCAGCCGATGCTACCACAGTCCGCAACATGGCGTTCAGCGTCATCCGCGCCGGTCCGCCTGCTTCAAACGTGCCTTGTGACGCTGCAGGCGCAATGGCCATACTTGCTATGTTCGCGAGATCGTTAACATACACCGGCTGGTGGATCGCTTCGCCGTCGCCAATCACCGGAATCCATCCGAATCGCCGAGCGAACGTCACCACTCGATTCAAGCCCCGGTCCCTCGGCCCGTAGACCAGAGCAGGGCGCAGGCAGACTGCTTCCAGGGTCGAGTTACGAACGGCCTCTTCGCCCTGCCAAAGGGCCTGAAAGTAGGGCTTGTCCGAGTTCGGCTTCGTCCCTACCCCCGAAATGAACAGGTAGCGCCGTACCCCCGCCGCGCGGGCAGCCGCCACCAACCGCGTTGTTCCCAAGCCATCGAAATCGCTAAAGGTGTGCCGTTTTTTCGCCTTCTCGATGGGATAAGTGAGGAAGGTCGCACTTTGAATCACCACATCGGCGCCGGAGACCGCGGCTTTCAAAGTCTCGGGATATCGCAGGTCGCCATAGCGCATCCCGGGTTTACACACGATTTTCGGATCATGACTGACCACCACCACCGGCGTTCCTTCCGCCTGAAGCTTCTCCACAATCGCACTTCCGATGACACCCCGCCCTCCCACCACGACCACCAGCCCCGGCTTGCAGCTGCGGTTGAGATCCGTGTTCATGGCATCCACATCCTGAGTCGTGTACCCAGCGCCGGTACTTCCGCGGACGCCAATTCGCAAAGAAAATTGTCCACAATCTCCGGAGTCCGTATGAGCCGGCGAAAACTGAGATCGCGCAGCGGTCGGAACGGTGAACTGCCCATCATCATCATTCCCCACATCTCAGAAATTCTCTGCGCGTATGCGGTCCGTGCCCTCCGCCGCTGTTGGAATTCTCGGAGCGATGCCGTACTCGTATCCTTACGCTGAATGGCTTGCACGATCACTTCCGTGAGCACAGGAATATCCTCCAGCGTCATCGTTCCTCCCAGCCCCAGGTGTGGAGGCATGCAATGGGCCGCATCGCCAATCAAAACCGCACTGTCACTCGCCCAGTGCAGAACCCGAACGGTCGACGGCGCGACTGAAGTCAGTTGACATTGTTCGAAGGTTCGGCAAGTCTGTGGGCTGAACCAATCTGGCAATTGGCAGATCTCTTTGAAGTTTTTCGATGAACCCCGCGGTAAGACAAAATAAATCCAGGATTGGGTTTCGTTCACAGAAACAATTCCTAAAGCCCAAGAACGTCCGAGAATTTGCCGGTACTCTCTCCGGTCAAATGCGCCGCCGATCCCGGTCTGAATCACCTGACCGGGAAGCCGCCAGCGCCATGAGGGCGTGCCCAGTTCGCTGCAAACGCGCGACGCGGGCCCGTCCGCACCAATCAGGAGCCGGCCCTTGACGCATCCGGGCTTGCCATCCCTTACGAATGAAACTTCGACTCCATCGTTGCTGTTGCGAAATTGACAGCTTTCTACTCCCGGCAACACCGGCACGTGCCACTTCTGGCAGGCAAAGGACAGAATGCGGTTAAGTCTGGACGGCAATATCGCAATAAAGGTTCCCATTGCGCTGAAGGACCGAAGGTCCTGATTGATCTCCCCATCGACCCCTGCAGCGCACCAGGACAAAGATTGCAACTGGCAACCTTGTTCGGTGACATCATCCAGAACTCCCAGCCAGTCCAGCACCCGGACACCGGGAGGCCAGATGGTCAATCCCCAGCGGTCCGCTGCCCCAGCCCCACTGCCCGCCTCAAGAATCAGAGGACGCAGCCCCGCCTGTGCCAGCGCCAAACCTGCGCTCAAGCCGGCAAGCCCGCCCCCGACGATCACTACGTCGACCGTCTCCGCCGACTTATAGCTGGCTCCTCGGTCCACAGTCTCTCCCGCGGCGGCATCGCAACGTCGCAAGCCAGCATTGTTTCCTGAGATTGCGGTGCGGAGCAACCACAAAGTTTATCCGGACTGTCCAGAGTATAACTACCGCCCAGCATGATCACTTTTATCGGTAGTGGGTCAGTATCTTTTCCACAACCAGCTTTCCATTTTGAGACCGGGGAATAATGTAACGGTCGAGGGGAAGATCAAGAGAGTGGAATCGACTAGTATCCATCTCTACGACTGCAATCTCGTTTAGGTCGCCACCTTACTGTGGAAATCTTGCTGACCCACTACCCTTTTATCGCACGACTGGCGCGATGGCCACGGATTGCTATAATCACACGGCTTGCGGAATGTACCCGCTGGCGACCGTTTGTCAAGTCAGTCAGCCAGAACGCAGGAGAACCTCGCGATAGCCGGCATCCACGCAACGCGGCCACGGCAGCGAACTTATGATCTATAAGTTCAAACGCGTATTGCAGCTGATACGAGTATCGCTGAAGTATCTGCTGTTACCTCGGTTGCCATTCTCCGCTCAATCTCGAGTTGCCCCAGCAGTGCTCGTCCGCATGGCGCTGGAAGAACTCGGTGGTACCTGGATCAAACTTGGCCAGGCGCTGGCCTTGCGCTTCGATATTCTGGCTCCGGAGTATTGTTACGAATTCTTCAAGCTGCTCAATGAAGTCAAGCCGTTTCCCGCAGACGAAGCGATCCGGATAATTCAGGAAGACCTGGGTGGAACCCTGGAACAACTCTTTTCCAAATTCGACCGGGAACCCTTCGCGGCCGCCTCCATCGGCCAGGTGCATCGTGCGGTTCTTCCCACGGGAGAAGAGGTGGCCGTGAAAGTGCGCCGTCCGAGAATCGTGCGGCTCATTCACACCGACCTGGCCTTGATGTATGACCTTGCCGGAGTCCTCGATCTCTTTGAACTGTTCGGAGCCACCCGCTTCAGCGAACTGATCAATCAGTTTTCTCGATGGACGCTCGACGAGCTGGACTTCCGGATCGAGATGATGAACGGCACTCGTCTACGTAGCAATGCCGCCGGAGACCCGCTGGAACATGACGCCAGGATGTTCCCGCGCTACTGCAGCCGGCGGGTTCTTACCTGCGAGTTCATTGGCGGTGTGCCGTTGATTCGGGTCGTGTATGCGATTCGCGACCGTGACGAGGAGTATCTCCGCGAATTAAGGGATCAGGGACTCGATCCGTTGCTGATCGCCCGCCATCTTTGCTGGAACGTGATGAATCAGATCTATCAGTTCGGTTTCTTTCACGCCGACCTGCATCCCGCCAACATTTTCGTCATGCCCGGGAACCGCCTGGCCTACATTGACTTTGGCATCGTGGGACGATTGAGCGCGCAGGAGCGGGAATCGCTTGCGCATTGGGCTTGGCACCTCTATCGCGGCGAAACTGAACTTGCGGTGGAAGAATTCTTCCGTTGGATCAAACCCTCTCCCGGAACCGACCTGAATTATGCCAAGGAACAATTGACGAAGGTTCTGGACGATTATATTGCCTCGCTGAAGGCCGCAGGGGGGGCGGCGCCGATTGCACCCCCGGCGCCCGATCTGGAATCCAACGGCCAGCGTCCAGCCTACGGACATCGCGGAACCGCAGAATTCGAAACCAATATTCTGACCGCCATTCGGCAACACAAACTGATCCTCTCCCAAAACGCGACGCTGTACTTCAAAGCGACCATGACCACCGTAGCCGTGGTCTATGACTTGGCGCCGGAATATAACCTGCAAAAGGACGAGAACCGTTTCTTCAGCCGCGTCGTTCGCAATTCATTCTCCGCATGGCTGAACCCGGAAAAGATCGGCGAGGCCGTCTACGAATATGGCTTCCAGATTCGGCGCCTGCTGGCTAACACCGATATTGCTGCGGACGTCAATGAACAATTGGATAAGGCCAAGACCTGGATCAGAACTCGAGTTTTGCTCTTTGGCTTTCTGGGCGCACTGGCGTTGCTGGCGGCTTATTTCACGCGTCAACTTCCGCTCGGATTCGAGAAGCTGCCAGCGAGTGTTTTGCAAAGTCTTCCTTACTTTCTCGCTGCGCTGGCCGTCTTGTGCGTGACTGCGCTATTCCACCAAATGCGAAAGGACCCCAGACTCCAGTTGGCGGTCAATCATTCGCAGCGCATGCGCCAACGGCTCAAGAGCAGTTGGGACGCGACCGCGCGGCGGGAAGACAACCAGGAGAAGTAAGCCCCCGCCGTCTCGGGTTAGGGCTTCCATGCTTTGCTCTTGACGGACAGTCGGCAAAATTGCAGAATGGCGACTTATACGTGAGAGTTAGGAGGTATCGTGAGTCTCTACGATTATTCGGATCCGGGTCGGTCGGAACCTACCGAGAAGGAAACTCAAGAATGGTGTGAGCGCGAGAAGGCGCGACGAAAAGCATGGCTGGAGGGGCCGACCGCGGCGGAGAAGCACGAGTGGGCCCGGCGGGTGGCACGCCGCCGATCCTATAGCGGGTCTTCTTACGCCGGCGCATATCCCACGGACCAGGAGGTGGAGGAATGGGCCCGGCGGGAGCAGCAGCGGCGCAAGAGCTGGCTCGAAGGTCCATCTGAGGAAGAGAGGCGTTCCTGGACTCGCGCGCGAAGACGCGAGGCCGACTGGGCGAATCGATTCGATTCCTACGCCTCCGATGCCGAGGATTATCTCGAGGACGTTGGTATGGATCGGTTCTGGCGTGAGGCGGAGCTGGCAGTGAAAGGCGGCATGACGCTCATGCGTTGGCCCCGCTGGATTTGGTCCGAAATGGTCGACGCCGGCCGCAGTTGGGAGCGCAATACTCCGTTCGGTAATCGCCGTGTCTCTCTATACGACGACGACTGACTTGGTTCCATTGCGCACCATCCGCACATCGCTCATCGCATAGCCGTCAAACCGTAAATTACGGCGGCTGTGCAGAGCGGAACCGTCAGATTGTCGGTTCCTGATGGGGAAATCGCCTCTGCCATCGCCGCGGCAAATCCAGCCGCTATGGCAACCGGCCAAGTCGCGCTCCAGGTGAGTCTTCCCATCCACAACAAAGTCAGCGCGATCGACACTACAGAGAATACAAACATGGCCGTAGTGCCTTCCCACGTCCGAATGTACGATCGCGTGCGGTAGCTGTGGCTCCCCCACCGCTTGCCGATCACGGCTGCCATGGAATCTCCCCAGGTCATGGCCATGATTCCCGCCACGGCGATGTATCTCAAGTTCCGCTCCTCGTTCCCCCAACAGATCGCAAGTAGAAGGCAGTAAGAAATCGGGAAGAAGATTAGGCCGGCGTCCATTCCCCGGGCGCTCCGCGCGGTGCGGGTGAGCCGGTCGAAAAAATAGTTCATGGGAATAAAGGTAAGAGCCGGAATAATTGCCCACACCCAAGAATCGAACAACTTTACCGTTGGGATGATCCAAACTCCTGCCCCGATGTGAACGATCTTTCGGATCGAGTCTTGCTGGACCCCGTCTCTTTTGAGCGCCAGCGCTATCAGCAACGCCCCGAAAATGGCGGCGTAACTCAAACCGAGTGCTGAGAGGTCGTGAGTTCCCGGATGCACCAAGGCTTTCCCCCCGAGTCCGGCGGCCGCGACGATTTTCATGCGTTACCCCAATGTGCCGCTCGGGTGCAGACGCAACAGTCTCTGATGTCCCAAACAATCCCAAGCGCTACGCTTGCGGCACAAAGGTCTGAGAGTTATCCTCGTTGCGTCTTGCACCGATCTTTGGTGTTAATCAAGGATGTTAGTCGAGGATGTTCATCAAGGATGTTAGTCGGCGATGCTAATCGAGCGGCGCTTTCCGCGCTGCACGGAGTCTCCTTTTGACGTCATCACCCACAGGTCTACTTCGGGATCCCTTCGTGGTGTCGAGACGGTTACGCCATGTCCCTTCACCCATTGACGAATGGTTTCCCGTGCTGGCATCGAAGGTCGTGGGGCTGGGACAGATTGCCACCACCCGGTTGCTCGGCCAGCAGATTGTAATTTATCGCGGGTTCGATGGAACGTTGGGCGCGTTCGAAGATCGCTGTCCACATCGCGGTGTGAATCTCTCCCTGGGGAAGGTCAATCACAATGGCCTGCAATGCAGCTATCACGGGTGGACCCTCGATCCCAAGGGCAAGGTCTGCTCGGCTCCCGGAATTGGCGCGCTTGATGTATGCGCACAGCACTATGCTGTGCACGAGGCCCACGGACTCATCTGGCTTTTTGCGGGCGCCCCGGAGGTCGCCGACACGATTCCCTTGCACGGCCTCTCCCCCTACGGAACCGCTCACAGTGTCGACGTGCTTCTCAACGTGGATGTGCGAACTCATTGGAGCTTCGCCCTGGATAATGGAATGGATCTGTTTCATCACCACCTGCACGCCGGAATGCCATTTTTTTTCAAGGTCTATGCCTTGCAGGAATGCAAAGTTGAAGATGGCGCGTTTATCGTGCGCTACGCTGCCAGCTTGCGCGACATCTACAACCGTCCCCGTGACGGAACCATTCAGGTTCGGGCCGAGCGTAACATGGTGTGCCTCGATTTCGGCGGTCTTCCGGTCATCTTCGCGTCGGCCACTCCCCGATCTGCCAATGGCGCCGAGATTACAGTCTGGTGGATGATTTCATTCCCTGTCGGGGCGGCCCTCCGTTTCATCAGGAAATTGTGGACTCCTGGTATCGCTTACATGCTGATGCGCGCGTTTCGTCAGGACACCGAAATGCTCGAGAGCGAACAGGCCGCGTTCGAGCGGACGCGGAAGGTGCAGTACGAAGTGAACCCCGTCATCCGGGCTTTGCATGAGTACCTGGAAACGGTTTTGATCCAGCACACAGAAAAGGCGCTCGCGCGGGGAATAGGCGTCACCGAAGTGCGGGGCGATGACATCCTTCCACAGGTCCAGCGCGGCGAGTTAGCGGTTCTGATTTGTAGAGATGGGAGACTTCAACTGGCCGAGCCTGCTGAAGGAATGACAGAAAGCAGGACATTGGCTGGAAGGGCGCTTCGCTACCAGCACGTTTGCGTTCTGAAGGGCGCCTGATCTCCAGGTTTCCCGGTGAGAATACGCTTCACTCATAGCGTTTGGATCTAACTTCGCCGCATACTTCTCCAGCGGAACGGGACCGCCAGTTGGCGCAAGTAGGTCTTCGGAAAATCCGGCATTTCGAGAATTCCCAGAGTAGATGGGGTGGGCTCGGGCGGCGCATACCGCGTCCCGAACAAAATGTCCCACAGAAGCAGGTTTGCTCCATAGTTGTGCTTGGCTTCCTCCAGATCCGTCGAATGATGCCAACGATGCAGCTCAGCCATGCTGAAAATCCAGTTCAGCGGCCCCAGCCGCAGTTCGATGTTGCAGTGTTTGAACAGACCATTGATGACCGAGAACAGAAAATACATCGCCAGGCTCTCCTCATTACAGACCATCAGCAGGAGAGGCACAACCGAACCGCCGTAAAGGATAAACAGCCCCAACGGATGATCGCGCGCGGCATTGACCCAATAGAGCCTTTCGGCGCTGTGATGTGTGGCATGGAACCTCCACAGGAAATCCCGCTCGTGGGCCAGCCGATGCGCCCAATATTGACCAAACTCCGCCACCACCAGCGCCAGCGCGGTCTGACCGAGCAGAGGCCAGCCCGAAGGCCACAGATGAATTGCCCAATGCTTACTCAGGACCCCACTGAGCGGAAGTAACAGCGCAGACAAAAGCACCAGGTACAGCTGCGGCGACTTGAAATTTACGACAAAATGACAAAGATCGGTACGCAGGTCGCCGCGCGCCACGTTCCATTCCGGCCGGTGCGGCAGCAGGCGCTCGCCAAGAATCAGGATGACCCAAATCGCCGGACTGACCACCGCCAGCACCAACACGGGTGACCATCCCCGCTCGATTCCAAACAAACTGGCCGCCACGGCTGCGCCCATGACGACAGGATAGATACTCACCGACAGAATGCGCCGTGCTCGCTTGGAAATCAACGCGCTGTCAGTCATTACCGGCACATCGCTCCTCAGAACTCACGAATACGCTTGGCGGTTTTGCACGGGCTTTCTCGCCTTCACCAGCACGTAGTCCAGCCCTCGCAGGAATCCTAAATCAATCTGTAGCTTAGCCGCCATCCGCACCAAAGGGTGTAATTTCTTACGCGAAGCGGCCATGTCAAACCGCGGACGCTGAAACTCTATGAACGGTTCAAACACCAGGTCCGAGATACACCGTGTCTCCACGTCTTCGTATCCCAACCGGTGAAGAATGTTCACGTATGCAGGCAGTCCGTACAGATTGCCCGGCGGAATCTGCCACGCCAGAGTTCCAAATTGCCGGGCCAGCCACCCCGTTGCATTCAACCCTTTCCCGGAAGCCTTCGCCACCATGTCGGCCATTGCCAACACGCCTCCGGGACGAAGCACCTGGAATGCCTCGGTCAGAAATGCCTCGCGAGAACAGAAATGGAAGGCGGACTCCAGGGCCACCACCTTGTCGAAGCATTCCGCAGGAAAGCTGAGGTGGGTTGCATCGGCTAGAGCAAAATGGATGCGATCGGACCTGCCGCCCTGAGCCGTTCGCTTGTGCGCAACCTCGACGTGGAGAGGCGTCACGTTGATCGCAGTGATTCGGCGCGGCCCAAATCTCTCCATCCAATAATTGTCCTGGTCGCCAAAGCCGCATCCGGCATCCAATACGTGGTCGTTCGGGCCCAGTTTGGCCATCCTGCCCAACTCCTCGGCTAGATCCTGGCAGGCTTCGTCGAGAGTCTTCGCCTTTTCCCAGTAGCCCAGGTTTATGTACAGGCTCTCGTCGCACATCATATTGCTGTCGCCGAGCAGTTCATAGACCAGGCGTGGGGAGCTTCGAGTTCCGTTACAGCAGATGCGCAGAGCGCGCCAGCAGCCCGAGAGAGTCGATCGTAAGCCCTCCAATTCCATCCTGAGGCTCCGTCGTCTGCCAGACCCAACCTAGACCCAAATAAAGTATGGGATTGCGCGGATGCGCACCTGGCCGCGCCGTTTCTGGTAGCGTTTCTTCCATTTCCTTCCGAATCTAGTGTTCCGGAAGGCGCGTGGCCGCACCACCCGAAAGGCCCCGGGCAGGGTTACCCAATAAGGAACGATGAACGACTCGTCTACCCTCATCATCATTTCCAGCTTATCGGGAATGTCGGTCCAGTGAATCGCCGGATATCTGTGATGCACCGAGTGGTATCCCTGGTTATGAACGAATATTCCCATGAGATTGTTGACGTTGTTGATGGAGCCATCCAGCGGACCTTCTCCCGCCGGGGCGTGCGTGAGCCAAGCAAAGTAGCTGCAACTGAGGTGCGTTATCGCCAGTGGCAGCGCGTAAAAATACAGCATCCTATGGGGATTTACGGCAAGATAGGTCAGAAACAGTCCCGTGGTTACCAGGCTGTCGCGGGCATACTGCACCCGCAGTTTCCGCCAAAAGGGTTTGGCATCGGGTGCAAACAACGCGCGCCTCGTACGGGTGGTGCAGATATACCCGTAGCGAATCCAATACCACACTGCCCTCCACCCAGTTTCGTATCCGCGAGTAGAAGTAAAGTCCCCGGGCCCATTGTCAAATGTGTGATGAATATAGGTGTGCGCATATTTCATGACCGGGAAAGGCACACAGCTGGGGAAACAAAGCAGGAACTCCAGGACGCGGTTGCATCTCGCCGAGGCGAACAGCGCGCGATGCGAGTGCATGTGCATAATACCGTCGGTCAGGGAAAAATTGAGCAGGACAAAGGTGATCCACAGAAAGGCCAGCAGAAAGAAGCTGTGCACTTGCCAAAATGCGAAAAAGAAGAACAGCACGTAATAGAGAAAGACGTGCGTTAAGGGAAAAATATTGGCTTCGTGCTCGAGCTTGAGCGTCTTCGTCAGAAATCGTTCCGAGCGTGAGAGAACTGGAATGGAGCTTGTCATCTTACTTTCTCCATACAAGCTAGCTACTGCAATCGACTTTTGCTGCGCCGATAACGGGCAGGCAGCACAGAGGAAACCCTTACCACCCTGCCCGTCAGGCCAACCGTCCAGCGGTTCCAGGCCGATTGGCGGTCGCGAACATAAAGCTGTTGAGATATTCGACGATGCTCCTCTTCTGCCTCTCGCGCAGATTGCAGATCAACCCCGGTGCCCTGGCTGATCATCCGGGACAGAAAGGCCGCCGTTTCCCCCAGGGAGTCGCCTTCCGCCTCTGTTTTCGCGCAGCACAACACGAGCGCAACCATCATGTCGGCGAACTGTTCGACGGCATCGTTGCCCAGTTTCGACAAGCACTCCGCCGCCGATATCGCGAACAGATCGCCCGTCACCAGTTTCAAGCCAACGTGACGCGCGTCAACGTCTTCCCGTAATTGTATTTGCGGCAGAAAATGCAGGATATCCATGGAGAAATGCACCAGGCAGACGGTAGCCGCCAACGCCTCCGCTGCTTCGCGGCTGGGATGGCAAAGGGCAAGCCGGTATTCGTGCAACTGTTGCGCGCAAGTCCTTCTTGACCGCCACGAGTTCTCGGGGATTTCCTTCCCGGCACGCGGTTGGTTGGGGCGACGCTCCGACGTCACCACCTGAAAGATCCCCGCATCCGCTTCCGCGACGACCCTCTCGAAGGCTTTGCCGCTAAAGGAGCAGCGCAAGCCTGTCCACACTGGATGCAGCACGCGATCCGGAATGTGGACGCCGAAGTTTCTAAGATAAAAACGCGTTGTCGTCGAGACAATGATGGCCAGTGCTCCTCGCGCCGCGCATCGTGGCGGAAAAGACGCGCTAACCAACAGTTGCGGTATATAAGGCACTTCTTTGAGCGCTCGCAGAGTCAATTCATTGCGTACTTGGTCCACGCTGCCGGTTGATGGATTCTTTCGATTCCGGTGATCGTGCTCCAGGTCGCGAAGATCATTGGCGATGTGAAGCAGCCTTCCGGCTGCGGTCCGTCCACGTCCCAACGGACTCTGACCGGTCAGCAACTCATAGGCATACGTTACTGCTTCTCCCAATACGCCGTCGCAGTAACAATCGAATTTAGGGATCTTACCCAGCGCCCGCTCTTGTAACGCGGACTCCATAGCGATCGCCATGCGGCACACCAGCCGGAGCACTCGCGCCCGCGACGATCCTGGCAGTACCCTGAGAAGTTCGCGAAGCAATGCCAGCTTCGAGAGCAGGAGCCTCTCGATGCAATCCGATTCGCTGTGGGGAGCGAGGCTGAACCGTAGTAGCGGCTGGTCCGCACCTTCCAGGTATTTGACGATCTGGCGAAGTCCGCAGATCGCGTCTTCGCAGCTGGCGGAGAGGTCCTCGCATCCATCCAGGGCACGGCACAACAGGAACGCGACTGTACCCTCAAGCCGCTGTTCTTCCGGCAGGAACGCGGCGGCCAGCGCCAGGTGCCGTCCTGAAGCGGTCATGGCCAACTCGGCAAAACGGCGAGGATTGTTGGTCCGCTCCATCAGCGCCAGCTCGGCAGGCCGGTGAAGGCTGGCCACCACTCGGCAGATACACCCGGCGCGCCGCGCCACGCTGACTACATAACCTGTGAGAGTCGTGCTCATTCGCTACCGCGAACCTAAGAATGTCAGTAACTCCTCAAGTCCCTGTCTGGCTTCACTTGCTGGAAATGTCGAAATGACCCGTCGCGCAATACCGAGTTGCGACCTCACCAGCGATCGTGCTTTTTGTATGGAACCGCTACTCACAATATCGGAGTAAAGCTGCTGAATTTCCGCGCCCTCTTTGTGGGCCTGCCGCACGCGCTCCCACGCCGCCTCCGGCGCGGGACTGGAAGCGATCCACTCTAGAATCGGCCAGGTGGGTACTCCCTCGGCCAGGTCTTTCCGCCCCGGCTTGAGCAGCCCTGGATCCGCTTCGATGTCGAGCACGTCATCCAGCAACTGAAACGCAACCGCCAGAGAATCTGCAAACTCCTGGGGCTTTCGCTTGGGAACATTTCCGCCGTAGCGATTCCCGAGGCTTGATCCTAACTCGCAAGCCAATCGAAACATGGAACCCGTCTTAGACTTGACGATGCCAAAATAGTGGCTTTTCCCGGCTAAGTGCGGTGCACGGGTGGTCAAGCTCTCAGAGATTTGCCCTTCGGCCAACTGGCGGATACTCGCGAGGTCCAGCCCGAGGCCTTCGTTCTTGCAAATGGACGCTAACTCGGCCACGCTCCGAGACGCCAGAAATGCCCCCGTCAGCGCCGCGCGCCGAATTCCGAAATGCGCCGCCACCGAACTTCGGCCCCGCCTTTGCGTCGAGTTGTCGCATACATCATCATGAATCAGAGACGCTTCGTGCATCAGTTCGACGGCCGCCGCGGCCAGTCGTGCAACCTTCAGCGGTGCCGTCCGCCCGCTCCCAATCCCGTACCAGCAAAGCAGCAACGCAGCTCGGATTCGCTTTCCCGAGACACCCGTCACGTGTGTGATCTCTTCTTGGAGTGGATCGCACCCGATACACAAGTCCTGTAGCTGCGTGTTAACTCCGGCGAGCGAAGTCGCGAGCCAGTGGGTGGAGTACCAGAAACCGCTGCCCGGAGGAGTTAGACACGGAGCGCCGCCAACGGGTGCGGTTGTCATGGATTGCAGGACCTGCGGCAATATCGTCCCCCTGAGCTATGTCCGAGGTCACTCAAGCCGCCTAGCCCGGCTCAAAAGACCGAGACTCCTCGTCGAATCGTTTGCCCGCATTCTCGCCAGGGTAGGCTGGCAGTTCCCACACGCGCTGACCTAGGCCCAAAGTACTATGATCCCGCCAGATGAATTATCCGGGTAATGCCGGAAACTTAGCCACGGATTGTGATACGAGTCCGAAACAAAGTCAATGGGGGGCGAATCCTGCCATTAACTACCTTAAGGTAATATCCCACATGCAACACTAGTCAGAGACTGCGCAAAGAGAGCTACGGTTCATCCGATGAGACCGCAACATTGCCGTCTTCGATGGTGGGCTGGAAATAAGATGGCTGAATTTCGGCAGGTGTCGTAGATCATATGGGTTTCACAAGCCAAGCTGCGAAACGATTTACGCTGGTCGCCCGGCGAATCTGGGTGGCCACCCCGCCGACGCATGCGAGCGCCTCGGCCTTTGTAGTGGTGGCCGCGCAGGGCCTCATCCTTTTCGTGGCCTTCGGAGCGATCGGTCCGGAAGTCTTCGTGTTTGTCGTATGGGTTACGACCATGGCCACTTCCTTCCGCCGAGTTCAAAAACAATCCACCGACCCATCGGCTAGAACGGCTCGCACCTGGAAAAATGCTCTCGCCAACGCGGGAGTCGCCTGGGCTCTTGCAATCGTCACTTTGCTATACCCACGCACGCACTTCCGATCAGCGGCCGTGATCGGGTTCATCGCATCCCTGGCCGCCGCTTTGTCCGATACCGTCTCCCATGAATTCGGCGTTGTCCTGGGACCATCTCCCAGATCGATCATTTCTTTTCGAAGAGTCCTGCCCGGCGCGAATGGCGGGGTATCGGCCTGGGGATCGCTGTGCGGACTCGCAGCGTCCTTTGCTGTCGCCGCCCTGGCTTTTGGGCTGTCGGGTTTGTCTTTGACCGGGATGCTCATCGTAACCGTAGCGGGCTTCCTTGGGAACATCGTTGACAGCATTCTGGGCGCTACTCTGGAAGAAAAGGGATGGATCCAGAATGATCTCGTAAACCTGGGATGTTCGCTAAGCGGCGCGGGTTTCGGGATTGCCGCCTGGAGTCTGTTCCTGAAGGGATAGGGAGGTCCAAGCACCTGATGTTATGGCGCAAAGACCAAGGCACGCATCGATAACGGATGCGCGCCAGTCCAAGGACGATCACGATGGCTCGCAGCACGTTAGAACTAGGACACCCAAACGTTGTTTCGCATGCGGAATGGCTTGCCGCCCGCCGCGAGTTCCTGACCAAAGAGAAAGAGTTCACCCGCCTGCGCGATGAATTGAGCCGTCAGCGCTCGTCGGTCTTACTCCTCTCAAGCAGAGCGGAGTGATTGCAGATTCAGCAAGTGGGAAGCCACTGCCGGCTTCGAACGGGTGATAAATCCAACGGTAGACAGGCATGGGAGCGGCATTTGAGAAATCCGCTCCTAACAGACTACCCCGATCAAACCAGAAACTGAGCAATATTGCGCACCTTCCAAAGGGTAAGTTTTGGTCATTGTTGAATTGCCGCCATGGAGTCTTCCAATTCTTACAGATGAGCTGTCTCGCTCAGAGCCGCCATGCAGTGTGAACGTCTGAACTGCGGAGAACTTCCGTTCGCTCTGCGCCGAAATACGCGAATAATGCCCGTATTTTGCGATTGCGGTGAAAACGGCCTTGTGGACAAAAGAGTAAAGCCCCGGACTTCGCCGCTTCATCGGTTTCTGATCGCATTGCATTCGCCTACAGCTCGTCTCGAAACCGGACTGCGCATGTGCCCTCCGGAGAAAAGGCGGGACGAGGGCCCCCTTGCCGACGGGCAGTCCGTTCTCTGCAATCCGGTTTGAGGATGAAATATGCGGAATACGGGCATGTTTCGCGCATTTTGCGGGAACGGGCGGCGGACTTTGTCTGCAGTTCAGACTGCGTGGCGGAGCGAGTAGGATTCGAACCTTCAGTACCTTTTTGAATTTGGTAAGTCCCGACGTGTCCGTAAGTTGCAGATTGCAAAACACTGCCAGAGAATTTCACTCCAAAATCCGACACCAGATCCGTGCGATCGGTCCGGTTTTAATTCGCCGTTCATTCGAACCTCAACGGCGAACACCAAGCGATTCTGTGGCAAAAAGTGGTCACGTTGCTAGGTCGCCAGGCAGCCTGATGTAGTTCGCAGTGACTGCGTGCCTACCGCGCAGTCCGAAAGCGAAAAACTTATCTGCAGGGAGTGCTCCAAGAAAGGCAACCAAATAGGAATTTTCAGAGATTCTTGCTCATGCTTCCTGCTTCCTGCTTCTGCCTCTTGGTTAAGAATTGGAGACATCGTCATTTTGTCAGATTTTTGGTGTCGTCGGGGCACGCCTACACTATTTTTCTGGAAAACATTGGATTAACCAGAAGGTGAACAGTCGATCCACGTCCACCTACCTCAGTAACAATGTTTCGGTTACTATGTGTCCTGTTCTGTAGGGTGTAGACAATACTGGTGGTTCGAATCGTGAACTACTCTGATCTCACGTTGCATTTCCAGCAGTCCGCATCCCTACGGCTATTGCAGGCTCGCAACGCGCCACTGGTACTGTCGGTGCTTTTCACAGCTTTCAAACGCGAGCACTCGCCCAGCATCAACGAGAGCAGGCTGCGCGCGATCCTTGAAGCGGAGTTGGGTGAACTGAGCGACACCGGTGAGCTTGTTGCCGCAAAGCCAGCGAAGGATTACCTGGTTGAATGGGCCGACCAGTTTCATGGGTGGCCGCAGACGGGCTTACCCGGCGGTAAACGTAATTGGCGCATTGGCGGGTGCAGGGTTGGTTGACGAAGACACCGTCGTAGAGGAAGCCTGCTCGACGGTTTGGGTCAGCTTGGAGGAAGTGCTCGTGTTGTAGTTGCTATCGCCGCTGTAGACGGCTGTGATCGAATGCGAGCCGATGGCGAGAGAAGAAGTGTTATAGGTCGCGACCCCGCTGCTCAGAGTGCCCGTGCCGAGGGTTGTGGTTCCATCTTTGAACGTTACTGTCCCTGTCGCCGTCGTGGATGAGATGGTGGCGGTGAAGGTCACCGACGAACCATAAGCGGACGGATTTGAAGACGACCCCACTGTCGTGGTCGTATTGGCCTTGTTCACAGTCTGCGAAAGTGCCGAAGAGGCGCTGCCATTGAAGTTGGTATCGCCGCCATAGGACGCAGTGACTGAATGCGAACCCGCTGTCAGGCTTGAGGTCGCGAAGGTCGCTTTCCCGCTGCTGAGCGTGCCTGTTCCAAGAGTGGTACTCCCGTCTTTGAATGTCACCGTTCCTGTCGCTCCCGACGTTACCGTGGCCGTAAACTTTACCGATGAACCATATGTGGACGGGTTGGCTGAGGATGCGAAAGTCGTCGAGGACGCTTTGTTGACGGTCTGCGACAGCGCCGAAGAAGTACTGCTGTTATAAGCGCTATTACCGCCGTAAGAAGCCGTGATCGAGTGTGCCCCTGCTGTCAGCGTCGATGTAGTGAACATTGCCGTTCCGCTGCTGAGGGTGCTGGTTCCCAAGGTTGTGCTCCCATCCTTGAACGTGACTGTTCCCGTCGCGGCGGACGGCGAGACTGTCGCCGTAAATTTCACCGACGAACCATACGTGGAGGGGTTCAGCGAGGATGCGAGTGTGGTTGTAGTATTGGTTTTTGCTGAGGCTAGTCCGCTAAGGGTTGCGCAGAGAAGGATGAGGCCGGTCCATCGGGGGCTAATTCGGATCACGCTTTGTACCTCTTTAACGCTAGAATTTGAACAACTCGACTACCGAAGCGCAGCCGAGCCTAGCTCGCGCGTTACGCTCGCTGCTGGTTTTAGGGAATAGCTTTACGAAGAGCGGTAACCGAGCCCCCTCAGTTCTCCTCGCAAGGAACGCGAGTGAACCTACGGTAGATGGCCCTGTGATGTCAAGATAATAGTAAGGGGAATCTCCGCCTCCGGCGTATTCACTTCTTGGCGAATAATGGCTCGGTGAAAGTCGTTCTCAAGTTGGTTTCTTTAGGTCGGCCACAGAGTTGGCGTGTAGGCGGAGATTGGTGACGAACCAACTAACCATTCAGGTCACCGCGATGTCTACTCATCGGCGAGCTAGCAAACCGTACCCAAAAAGGACAACGAGATTACATTCTCGATGGACACGACACCTCTCGGTGAATTCAAGAACAGCTGGGCGGTATCGTTGTTTTCAAAGACTCTGCTGACATTCTATTTATCGTTGGTCGCGGTGATGATCGGAGTGATGTATCTCCTCGCTTGACACGCAGGCTGTGGGCAAAAGCTCAAGGTCAAAGCACCTTCGTGCTACACTTCCTCCGGGCAGAGCCATGGTTTGTGAAAACTTTAACTGAACTGCTTTGGGGCCAACTGGTCGATTAAAGGCTAGTCCGATTCCCACGGTGAGGGGTTTCTCCGGAGTGATGTCTGAATGCAACCCGTTGCTCGCATCCCGGTGAATCTTTTCCTATCGTACAGCCGGGCTGATTCTACACTCGTTGAAACCTTCCTCAAGCATCTCGCTCCTCTCAAAACCACAGGGCTAGTTCGAACATGGTACGACCGCGAACTGAAGCCCGGGGCGGACTGGGATCGAGAAATTCAGGAGCACTTGGAACAGTCGGATATTGTTGTGCTTCTGATTAGCGCAGACTTTCTTGCGACCGATTACTGCGTAACGCACGAGTTTCGTCGCGCTCTAGAACGTCATTCCGATGGAGAGATCCGTATTATCCCTGTTATTCTTCGTCCAGTTCGTTGGGAAACCACTCCTATTGGCCAATTCCAGGCGTTGCCAACGCGGGCGGTGCCGGTCAGCAGATGGCCTTCTGCGGACGAAGCCTTTGAGGATGTGGTCCGGGGCATAGAAGGGACGGTAGCGGAGTTTTCTGAGGCTCGACTGAGTGTGAGGAAAGCTCGAGAGAGTTTTAGGCTTAGAGTTGGGTTGAGCGCACTTTGTGACCGGCAAGATCAAGAGGCCGAGTTTCTTTTCACTTTTGACGAGGAAATGTCCGCGCTTGCTAGGCCTCAGATTTTCTTTACGTTTGGGAGCGATCTTGATCGTCACGATTTGCTAGTTCAGCGGTTGTTCAATCGACAGATAATAAGTTGGGTGAGCCTCAGAAACCGCTCTGCTCTAGGAGTGATCACGCTCGATCCTAGAGTGTGCACAGATATGGAAAGAACGAAGAAAATATTCACCGTCGAGCTGTACGAGGCCATCTACAGTCAGGCAAACCAAATCCTCCCTCAACCGAGCGCGTTTGTCCACGATTCAGGAGCATCTTTAGTCGCGGGCCTGCGAGAGCATTCGCTCATTGCACTGCAGCACAACGTTGACGGCGCAGCTCCTTTTGAGTGGATCACTGGTTTTTGGAATTGGTACCTCAACAAGTTCTGGCAGGATACCCTCGATTCGAGTAGACCACGCGTCGTTGTCTTTGCGAATATCGTTTTCCCGGTTGAAAAACGCTCTTGGTTTCGTCTCGGAACCAGAGTCGACAGCAGTCGTATCATGCGGCGCTCAGTCGTTAATGCGCTGAGACGCCTATGCCTAGAAATCAAGCCCAACTGCCGGGCGGTGTGTCTGCCCGAACTCACGCCTGTGCATCAGAAACACATAGAGGAATGGATTCGAAAGTGCGGATTCTATCGCAGCATTGACGCGATCTCCCGTCAGGCAAGCACTATTGTTAGCGAAGCGAGCCGATGGCCTCAAAGAACGGCACCTATGGACGCAGTTGTCCAATGCTTGGACGATTTTCGTAAATGCTTCGCAGAAGGGAATGCATATCCATGCGGAAGATTGGCGCGCTCTACGAAGGTAGGGGTCTAACACTCCAAACCAGAAATGGGTCCAGTGCCCCGCTTTTCGCCGATAATTGCAACATCCAAGATCCACATGGTTACCTTGCGGACGAAGGTCTTGCTGCTTCGGTCAATGTGGCCCTGGCATTAGGACAACCCTTGCTAATCACCGGAGAGCCAGGCACCGGAAAAACACAACTCGGCCATAGCATAGCCTACGAGTTGGGGCTGCGGCTGTTTGTTTTCAACACAAAGACCACTTCGACATATCAGGACTTGATTTATAAGTACGATGCGTTGAGGCACTATCAGGCCGTTCAGCTGGGCAATAGTGAAACTGATCCACGGAACTACATCATCTACGGACCGATCGGAGAGGCAATTCGGTGCGCGATGGATCGTCAGTCTCCGTTTTGCCCTCCTGAATACCGAAATACTCCTTGTGAACGATCGGTTGTTCTTATCGATGAAATAGACAAAGCACCTCGTGATCTCCCCAACGACGTATTGAATGAAATCGATCGGATGTCATTTGAAGTGCCAGAGTGTCACCTAAAGTTCGGGGCCGACGGCGCTTTTCGGCCGATCTTGGTCTTCACGAGTAATTTGGAAAAAGACTTGCCCGCGGCTTTTCGACGCCGGTGCGTGTTCTACCACATCACTTTTCCTAACGATCAAGAATTGGAAGCGATTATAAAGCGGAGGCTAGGTATAGATAACAACAATGTGATCCAGAATGCTCTAAAACATTTTAGGTCCATTAGGGACCTAGATCTTGAGAAGTTACCCGCAACCGCCGAACTGATCTCATGGATGGAAGTATTGAACGCTCTTAAGCTGGAAGATCAGGACTTCTCAAATCTTTCGCCCGAGCAATCAGCCGCTTTGGTAGCGAGTCTATCGGTCTTAGCAAAAACTGCTGATGATCTTAGGAGAGTGAAGGAACACTTCGCGGAGGGCCATGCGGGCAAGGGAAACTGACGGACCATTCGTTGGGTTTCTGGGTGCGCTGCGCTCAAGCGGCTTCGATGTTAGCATCGAACGCCAGATTCAGTTGCGCCGATTGCTGAATCAACGGAATTTTGTAATTACGGCTAGCAAATTGAAACTTTATTTGTGCCCTCTGTTCGCCGAATCCGAAGATCGGCAAAGGGAGTTCTACCGACTCTTCGACCTTCATTTCCCTCATTTTCACAACGACAGAAGTCCCGAGGCCGAACAGGTCGCTACACGCGCAGCCGCGCAGTCAAATGAACTCCGTTATATGCGTTTTCTCCTGCTGCTGGTAGTAGCCGCCGGCGCCCTTGGATTGCTATTCTTCGAGATTCAACACGAGTTCAATGGACGAGGCAAGAGTGACGACCATGACTTGGAAAATGTTCAAAAGCAGCCGGCGCCCAAAAAACCAGTGCCTACAGACTCGGAAAATCAGGAACCTCGGTCTACTAGGAAAGAAATTTGGTTTCCCATCGGACTCGCCGCTTTGTTATTGGCGAATGAGCTCGGATATAAACTTCACCGACGCAGGATAAAGAAACGGCCTGCATTGTCATACACACCTCCGTCGTTCGTAACGTTGGTTCCATCTGCTCCGCGATCAATGTCGTTGTTCTCAAGAGCTGAGAGTCGGGCATGTGCACAAGTTATGAGGATCCGAACTCCAGGAGAAATGAGGATCATCGATGTGGAAAAAACTGTGGCGGCTAGCATACGTGCGCTGGGTTTTCCTGAGCTTCGCTATCGGCACCGGTCGCGCCCATCGGAGTTTTTAGTCTTAATCGAGAAGCGCTGCTCCAGAGATCACCTGGCGCTGATGTTTGAAGAAATGATCGAGAGCTTGCGAATGGAAGGTACCTTAGTCTCCATTTGGTACCTGTCCCCACCTAGTTCCCTATGCACCAATGCTAGACAACGCCCGAGGTGCTCCTTGAATGAACTGTACGAAAAGTTTCCGGACCATAATCTCATCGTCATGGGCGATGTCACCAGCCTTTTCGATACGGTTAAAGGAGATCTTCACCCGTATGGAATTGACATGCAGCGATGGACGAACCGTACGTTCTTAACACCAAAGCAGAGACGACATTGGGGGCCTTTCGAAGTTGCAGCTTCCCAGGTTTTTCATGTGTCGACCGCCAGTTTCTCATCTCTTTCGAAGATCTTTAGTCAAGTTAACCAATCCTATGCTCGGGTGACACGCAATAAGCTTGCGATGAAGGAGATCGAATGGGCATTCCAAGACTACGAAGACGTAAGAAGCACGGCTACGCTTCGTACGTATCTTGGCAGTACCGCATTTGATTTGCTCGGTGCATGTGCACTAGCGCCGGAAATTCAGTGGGAGCTGACTCTTCGTCTCGCCGAGAGAGTATTAGGCGACGAGTTGGCAGAAGAGAGTGCCTTTAAGTTGTTTCGACTCCCGTGGTTTAGGCACGGATCGATGCCACCCAGACTGCAACAGCAACTCTCGATGGTGCTCCCGACCTCTGTCAAGCGTATAGCGCGTGACACAATCGTAGAGTTACTGCACCGTAGTCTGAAGACCGAGGATGTGTCTTTTGCTGCGATCAACGGCAGATTGGAGATCGTTGTACAACGGTGGGAATTGAATCCCATCGACAGGCTCGAAATCCAAGAAGACGAAGCAAAAACACTTATCGCCGCAAGCTCTCGAAAAGATGGGCTTACTCAAGTACTACCGCTGTGGTGTCGCAAAGTTGCATATCGGCATGGACTGCCGATGCTGGGAGTCACCGATTGGATGCAGGGGCTGTCTAGTGCGATCCTTTGCTATCTTGGGTTGGTGCGTCTGCTTGGGCCGACTCCGGCATTATGTACCGCGGCATTTGTGGCGGCTGTTATCGCAGTAAGGCCAAAATCGATGAGTCTCGTGAGTAGGTCACGGAGAGTGAGACGCTTGATCCCAACTCTCTATGAAGACTCAATCACTAAGCCATTTCTCCAAGAAGGCCCGGTCTCTGGCGTTGCGTTCAGCGCAGACGGAAAACGAGTTGTGTCCTGTAGCCAGAATGGTATTGCAAAGGTATGGGACATTTCGTCACGCGAGGAACTTTTGTCGATGTCAGGATTCTGGTGGCTGACCGACGTGAAGTGCAGCCATGACGGCAAATGGATTGCAGCCGCTAGCAAGAACGGTTCGGTGTGTGTGTGGGAAGCTCACAACGGCTCGGCAGTTCAGCTTCTGGTCGGCCATTCGGCAGGCGTAACAAAGATCGCATTTTCGAAGCGGGGGGACTTGCTCGCGACGGTCAGTTCAGATAGAACCGGCAAAGTATGGAGCGTCGCGCGCTGGGAGGAGATTCTGAGTCTATCAGGGCACGACGAGAAGTTATCTGGCGTAGCGTTCAGTCCAGACAGCACGGTTGTTCTTACGTCGAGTTACGATGGGACGACCCGGGTGTGGGACGTAGCAACGGGTAATCAAAAGCTCATCATCAATCATCACGATACAGCAATAACGTGCCTCGCAATTAGCCCGGACGGTAGATATTTAGCCACCGGAGGCTTTGACCGTAGGGCGATGATATGGGACTTGGCGGAAAATGTTCGAGTCGGACAATTCGTTGGCCACAAAGACGCGATTTATGATCTCGCTTATGCTCCAGACGGTAAAAAGCTTGCTACAGCAAGTCTCGATGGCACGGTGAGAATGTGGGACATAGAGACGGGCGAACAATCAAGGATATTGGAATACTCGGCTCCTGTCTCGTGCGTAGCTTTCAGCTCGGATGGTAGGAAGATGGTCGCGGGCAAAACGGATGGGTCCTCGACGGTTACCTACATTCGATAACTGCCTATCCAACTCATTTTGGGGTGAGCAAAGACTTTAAATCCGTGTTCATGCGATCTTCTCAAGGGTCACTTTCACTGCTCGTGTCCAGGCAATCGATTGGAACGGAGGCAAATAAACCCATGACCATCCGCCTCTCTCAAAACCGGCAGCGAGCCAAATGGAGACTCCGGCGATTTTACCCGACTGTAGTAAAACTGTAGTAGGTCCATGTTCAAAACGCGGCAGAACGGATCATGACAGTGGGAATCGGTAGTGCCTGAAATCTGCGGGTAGGGATATGGCCGAGTTCGCAGCCCTGCGAGCGTTCGCTGTTATGATGAGCGCATGAAACAGGAACTCGCCGCCCTGAAAAATATCCTCGATCAAGCCTTAGATACTCTCCCAGATAATCTGCCTCAGAACCGCACAGCCCGTTGTAGGGAACTTCTAGCGTCCGCTCTTGCCCTGACCAGCGATCTGCTCAAACAAGCTAAAACTCCCTCAGCCGTAGCCCTAGGACGCAAGGGTGGGCAAGTTAGCGCCCAGAAGGGCAGCGAATACTTCCGCCGTCTAGCGGCAAAACGCAAGACCCATGGTGGCGGTAGACCTGATACAAAGCAAAAATGGAGTACCCCGCACATTTCAGGCACCACCTGGGAATCGACGGGCTGGTAAACGGTTGAAGAATCAGATAGAGTGGAGAATTTTCCAAACGGTTCAGAACCCACTGTGGAACTCAAAATCCGCCACTACGAGAATCCAGTCACAGGTGGGTTCGACCCAGTCTGGGCAGAGCAGTCCGTAGGTCCCTCTGATCTCGAACTCAGGTGTATCAAGCCCTCGCTCACTGTCGTCTTCTCAGACCCTTCTTGCGAATAGCATCGAGGCCCCGCACAACATCGCACATTGGAACGGCGAACAAGCGGCAGATGCGAAGCAACGTCCGGAGCGTTATGGGCTTTCCGGCTTCGATCTTTTGCCAATAGCGCACGGAGTATCCGTGAGTGATCATGTCTTCCTGGCTATACCCTGCGCGCTCACGCAACGCCTTGATGCGCGTTCCCAATCCTGTGAAGAATACGGTTTCGTCTTGCACGTCCCGTTTGTAAGCGATTGAATACTATAAAAGCCACGTCCTATTTGAGACGTGGTATATTTAGGACGTAAATGTCAACCTGCCAGGACAAATCAGATGCCTCAACACACGATAGAATTTAAGGAAACCACCGGCAAGACGATTGAGAAGATTACGCTGACTAACGAATCGGATTATCGATCCCTGTCGGTCTGCTTTACGGACAAAACGGCTCTCCATGTTTCAGTGACTCCTCGCCTAGAGTTCGAGGCAGTGCTGGAGGACTGGAAGACCGGGAACCTGGAGCCGATCAAGGTCTACCCACATATCTACGAATCAAAATGACCAACTCAGGTTCGCGCTTCCTCGCGAACTTCCGTTGGATTCTACGCGCGATGCGACTTCGGAACCGAACCCACAGTTCCTCCAATTCCTCAATGTTGCACGAGCCGCCGAGGCTGTCATGAAATTGTAATGGTTGCACGATCACAGAAGGCATCGTTTCGATTCGAGAGGGCAGAACGGATTAAATCGACTGATTTGTAATCCGTTGAAAAGAGGAGTACGGTCAGTTCAGAACCCAGTGTGGAACTAGAATTCGCTAGTCCTCACACGAAAATCTCGTTAACCTTTTCACGCACCTGTTAACTCCGTGACGGCTTTAGATACCTCATCGTGCTCTCCATATCAGAGTGTCCGAGCCATTGCTGCACCGTGCGTAGATCGACGCCAGCCCAGAGGCACCGTGTAGCGAACGTCGCTCTAAACTTGTGAAGCCAGAAATCCTCCGGGTTCAGTTCCGCGCGCTCGGCGACCACCTTCAAATCATCGAGAAAATTCAACTTCGGGTTGCATCCGGCGGTGGCGAAGACCAGATTGCATCCCTTGTCGGCTTTTCCCTTCCGGACTTTCAAGCTCTTGACCAACTTGACGGGAATCGGGATCTCGCGCTCTTTGTATGCCTTCGGTGTCCAGCCACGATCTGGTTTGTGAGTGACGCGAACCGTAGCGGCTGCGAAGTTGACATCGGTCCAGTACGCGTACATCACTTCTTGCTCGCGCATCCCGGTCATCAAGAAAAACTCGTACCACAGACGTTCTTCTTCATCACAAGCCACGAAGAGCTTGTCGAGTTCCTCTTGCTCGTAAATCTCCGGTTCCTCTTCGGTGTAGCGCGGCCAGTCATTTTTGCCGACTAGACCGCGAACTCCTTGGACCTTGAGAAATGTCATTTCTTACTTCCCCCGAAAGGCGAATCGATGGCGATTCTGTGGCTTAAAGTGGTCGCTTCGGAACCTCTGAATCGGTCCCATTGGGGTTGCACCTGACTGCTTGCCTTACGGGCAATCATAAGATGGAAGTTTTCTCCGGCGGAAGGAATTGCTGGCGGGGCGGACTTCTAACAATTTCCGACATTTTGCTCGCGCTTTCTCTGCCGTTATGGCTCCAAGTCAACGAGCGTAATAGAGATTTCTCGCCAACTGACGAATTGTCTCAACTCTCTGAAGACCCATCCCACTGTGGCAACTAAGGCAGAGTGCCCTTTGTCGCGTTCTCCGGCGTTGCAACCGTATTTGCCGGAGGCGGATCTGTTCCGAACACGATTTGAATCATCTGATCGTAAGGTCTAAATTGATCGGTGATAATTTGCGGGCAGCGCTTGCAAATCGCCGGGCCTTCCTGCCGAAACCATCTACAAAGCGATCGTATCGGGCATTTTGGCAGGTTATCGGCGACGGCGTCGAGCAGAACGACGCTGCGAACCGCGAGCTGGCACTCCTCGTTCTTGAAATGCGGGCATTTGCCGGCGCGACATGATGAGGCGAAACGGAAGACCTCGCTGGGCGACACAGGCTCTGCCATCTTGAGGATTTCAGGTGTCACCGGTAAGGCGTTCTCTGTTGGCAGCACGCGCGGGCCCTCCGGATGATTCGTGACAACACCAATCAGTACCGAGTCATCCAGAGAACCTGGGGCGCTTGGACATAAGAGCTGGTGCCCTCCCAACTTTGTTTCTACAAGGTTATGCGTCACGGTTACCTTCCTGCTTTATGTTCCTCGATTTTCCCCGCGCGCAAGGCACCCTGCTGGTCCGCCAGTATTTCGACCTTGAATACATCTGGTGGGATCCCGCAGATGATGTGAACTGGGCCACGAAAGCTCGCGTCCCGGGCGCTCAAGGCAATTGCGACGCCTTCGGCCGCAAATTTTGCTATTTCCTTCGGCTTGATTGGATCAGGCATTGAACTATCTCCTTATCTGCAAAGTAGTTTCCCTTCAATCGGATCCTTTCAGGCCCTCTTAACAAGGCCCGAAAACGTATTCATTAGCTTGCTGGTGCCGGAATTCTGACTGCCGATGTTTGCTTCCGTTCGACAACCGAGTTCCCGATGATTGAACTGCAAACCTCCTGCTCGCTTATATAGTGCGAGCCTGAACGAAAGCGTTTCAATCAATTATGGCGTTTTCTACGGAGTCCAAGAAGTTGTCGGCAATCTGAGCTCTGCACACTTCCTGGTTCGCTTCTATTCGAACCCGCGCAAGACCCAAGCAGCCCCGGCCTGCCCTCAAACTGTTGTTAACAGGCGGCTGTTGAAAAACTCCATCTTTCTCAAAACAGCGAAAAATTGGGGGATGGAAAATGTCATAGCAAAGCGGAGAAAGTCGTTTGTCGGGCAAGGCGGTCTGGACGTGGCGCGGCAGCTGCGGCGGGAACTGCCGAAAGCGAAAATTATAGTTATGAGCCATCATGATCCGGCACATCTGCGGGCACGGGCCGCGGAGGCTGGCGGCGATGCTTGCCTGGACAAGGGCTGTCTCGCGACTGAATGCTTGAGACGATTAAGAAACGAACGTCGGATCATCACGGCATCTAATCGAGGAGCGCCGAAAAAAGAGAAGTCGCCATTAGAGTATCTGCCGTATTGACGGCGGCATCCGCCTTAGCCACTCTTCTGACAGAGGTCTGGCCATGTGACAGAGGTCTGGCCATGCTTTCCATCAGGAACTCCTGCCTTCTTTTTGCAAGTTGCGCGATTTTCTCCAGCACTCTCGCATTCACGTTTGCGCAAGTGGTTCAGTGGCCGGTTGCTGGCCAAGGAGCCACCAATCTTCGAAGCCAGCCAGCCGAAACGTATCTCGGCACAGCGAATGCCGCCTCGCTGATTCCCAAGTGGATATTCACCACGAGTGGTGACGTTTCGGCGACGCCGACCGTCGGCACCACTGCGGTGTTCGTCCCCGATTGGGACGGCAATCTTTTTGCCATAGATCTGGCAACAGGAGCGCAGCTCTGGTCTCATCAAATCTCGGAGTACGACGGCTATGCCGGCGCGGTCACGCGCGTCAGTCCTGCCCTCTATAACAGCTCCATTATTATCGGTGACAGTCAGAGCACTGGCGCTCCCCACAACGGTGCCAATGTAATTGCCGTGAACCAGGAGACCGGGAGCTTGCTCTGGATTACACAGGTTGACTCTCATCCGGCAGCGATTATTACTGGCTCTCCTGTCGTGGTTGGAAATGTTGTTTACCAGGGCGTTTCTTCGATGGAGGAAGCTTTAGCTCTCGACAAGAGCTACGCTTGCTGTACATTTCGTGGAAGCGTAGTTGCCCTTAATGCGGCTACGGGTAAAATCCTTTGGCAACAATACACAGTGCCAAACAATGAAGGTCTTACCGGAAATTACAAGTGGAGGACCGATTTGGCAGCCGCCCGCGATTGACAGCTCTCTGAATCTTCTCTACGTCGGGACAGGCAACAACTACACGGTGCCTAGCAGCGTGGAGACTTGCAGGCTGAACAATCCCAACGACAACAGCTGCGACGCCGCGAATGACTACTTCGATTCCGCGCTTGCATTGAACTTGAGCACAGGCGCTATCCAGTGGTCTCGCAGCCTTTATGGCTATGACGCCTGGAACGCTGCCTGTGAGGCGGGTTCGGACGACCCATCAAGATGTCCGGACCCCGAAGGGCCGGACTACGACCTCTCCGGATCAGGCCCTAATATAGTCGGCAACATTGTCGGATTCTCGCAGAAAAGTGGAGTGTACTGGGCGCTGAATGCCAGCACCGGCTCCACAGAATGGAGCGAGAGCGTTGGACCCGGCGGCCCGCTAGGAGGAATTCAATGGGGGACGGCGAGCGACGGTACCAACATCTACATCGCAAGCGCGAATTCAAGCAAGACTTCCTACAAGTTGATTTCCGGAGAAGAAGTGACATGGGGATTCTGGAGTGCGGTCCAGGCCTCAACCGGCAAGATTCTTTGGCAGGTCGCCGATCCGACGGAAGGTACCATGGACGAGGGAGCTTTGAGCGTTGCCAACAGCGTGGTTTACGCAGGATCATTTGATGCTACTGGACACGTGTACGCGCTGAAAAGCTCCACCGGCAAGATTCTATGGAGTTACGCAACCGGCGGGTCCGTCATCGACGGCCCGTCAATTGTGAGTAGCAACCTCTTCTGGGGCTCGGGTTATCACAAAATTCCTCCCGGCACCGCCAATAACAAAGTGTATGACTTTACCCCGGCTCCGGCAGTTACTGTGACTGTGCCCGTTAACGGCTCGCAAGTTACTTCCCCCGTCCAGTTCACGGCTTCCGCGGCAAGTCCAAATTGTGCCAAGGGAGTTGCGTCAATGCGCATCTACAGTGCTCCCGGTGTGGACGCATACACAGTCGATAGCTCCCACCTCAACACTTCCATTACTCTGTCGCCGGGAATCTATAACACCGTTGTGCAGTCGTGGGACAACTGCGGCAATGTAGGCAAAACGTTTGTGACGATAACCGTAACCAAAACCAATGACGCGATGTAATTCAATTTCAGCAGAGTTCAGCGTTGAAGTCGAAAGTCATCGCATCCCGCCGAATGAGCAATCACTTAACGTGAACTATCGGGTACTTCAATGTGTTTAGAACGCCGTCCGTGCTTTGTAAGTCCTTGAATGTTCGTTTCAGGGAGGATTCGCGAACAAAGCGGCGGACTTTTTATTTCCTCGCAGGCGTTCGATCACCCTGCCCTCGACGTTGTGAGAAAACACTGTCAGAGGATCGTAGTAAACGTGAGGCGCCCAGTTCATTGCAATGACTCCGGCTGAGGAGGCCGCGTCGAATAAAGTGAACGCCACAGCGGCAGGCCGTACATCAGCAATTGAGTAAAGCGATGGACTTCGCCGCTTCATCGGTTCTGATCGCGTTGCATTCGCCTACAGCTTGTCTCGAAACCGGACTGCACATGTGCCCTCCGGAGAAAACGCGGGACGGTGACCCCTTTTGCCGACGAGCAGCCCGTTCTCTGCAGTCCGGTTTGTCTGGGCATAATCGCGAAATTACGGGCAATTGTCGCGTATTTCGGAGGTAGAAGGGCCGACTTTCTCTGCAGTTCAGACTTGCTGGCGGGAGAGCAGGATTCGAACTCGCATTACCGTTTCGAATTTCGTAACTTCCGAGGTTTGCGTAACTTGCAGACGATGCAGCACTTAACCAGAGAATCAACGGGCGCAGAATCGACACAAACAGTCCATCTTTTCGTCCGCCATTCCGGCGAAGGGTACGCGATAGTGTGGCTGAAAGTGGTCAGAACACGCCCCGCATGGTTTCCCGAAACTAGTTCGCGACGACTGCTTGCTTGGGCGCGCAGTCCAAAAGCGAAAGATCTCTCCGCTGAGTGGCTCGCAAGAGAAAAATAAAACGGAAGTATGTACTTTACGCAATGCTCCGCCGGGGACAGCTCACACTCCATGCGTCAATTCTGAAATGCTGATCCCGAATCCCTTTGCAATCCGGTGCAGCATAGTCAAACAAGGTTCTTTCTTACCCGTTTCAAGTTCGCTTAGAAAACTCACGTTCATGCCGCCCGCCCGATAGGCGAACTCCTCTTGCGACCATTTCCGCTCGTTGCGTAATGCACGCAACCGCTTCCCGAACTTCCGCCAAAGAGTAGTGGACACCTGCCTAGCATTGGCTATAGCCTATGACTTGCACAATATGCTATAGCCAAAGTATTGAAAAGGGAATCAGCATGAAACCTAAACCTGTTCGTGGCTGGCGTACCTACCGCTCCGTCGCTGGTAAAGTCGTCAAAGAAGTCGAAATCGCCAATGACGAAATACCCGCTGTGGTTATCCGCTTTCGTGACGGCACCCAGTTCTATGTAGGAGTGCATCACCCAATCGAGTTTCAGGTCCGGCTGGAAAAACTGACGAAAGACGACATCCTGACTCTGCACGCCTATCCCCTTTACAAAAAAGTGAAACGTTAGCGATTCCATGCCGTCCCTATCTAGGCCAACCCTCCGCTGGCTTCTTCGCGAATCAGCCGCATGAAGGCGTCGATCTTCTTCGTAATTCGCGCCCGGTCGGGACCGAGGTTCTGCTCCAGGCAAATTCCGCTAAAGAACGTGATGACGAGGCCGGCGAGCGAATCATTATCGTCACGAGCTCCACGCGCTGCAGTTAGATTGTCAATGAGCAGTTGATGGGCTTTCATTACGCTCGCGACCATGATTTGGCGGGCTTTGGGGAGAGGTCTGCGAACTCGCGCATAGAATTTACCGAGAAGCAGCCTTTCTGCCCCCAACTCCCATAGCAGACCTTCAGAAAACTCTCAACATTCATCCAACCCAGAGGCTGTTTCGTCAGGTGTCCGCGTGCCATCAGGACTTCAAAATACCTGCGCAGGCTCTCCACGAACAGGTCTTCTTTGTCCTTGAATTCCGTATACAAGCCAGATTTGCGTACACCTGTGGCCTGTTCAAGGTCCTGAACACTCGTCTCAGCGAGGCCATGCTTCCAGAAGACTGGGATTGCTTTATCGAGGACATCTTCTCTGGTGAACAGTTTTCGTCGTCCCATTGCAACATTATCGGTCAATTCGACTGCGAGGCCTGCAAATAAAGGACCGAATGGTCCATTATTACAAAGAGAGAGATTTTCCCGGAGGACCCATGCCCCCTAGCCGTAAACAGCAGGTCGTCGATCTCTTGAAGTCGCTTGAGACTAAAAATCCAGTCCCGTTCGCGTATGTCAACCCGAACAAGTACATCCAGCACAACCTACAGGTGGGACCTGGCCCTGAAGGTGTAGCCGCCCTCATTCAGAACATGCCGCCGGATGCGTCAGTCAACACCATCCGTGTCTTTGAAGACGGCGATTATGTCTTCACTCACACTGAATACAACTTCTTCGGGCCACGCATCGGCTTCGACATCTTTCGCTTCGAAGGTGGTCTGATCGTCGAGCATTGGGACAATTTGCAGGAGACCGCGACCGAACCTAGCCCCAGCGGCCACACGATGATCGACGGCCCCACCGCGGTGTCTGATCTCGACCAGACACAGGCGAATAGGGCCCTCATGCAACGCTACATGGACGACCTTCTCGCAGGCCGTCGCGAGACCTTTCCGAGCTACTTCAACGGAATCGCATACATTCAGCATAATCCATGGGTCGCCGACACGATCCCGGGACTGGTTGCGGGCTTACAGGCTTTTGCCGCCAAGGGGCAGGTAGTCGTCTACAAGCGCGTGCATATGGTACTTGGTGAAGGTAATTTCGTCTTGGTCGTCGCCGAGGCTACGTTTGGTGGCGCGCCTACCGCCATCTACGATCTATTCCGCATTGAAAGCGGCAAGATCGCTGAGCACTGGGATACACTCGAAGCGATTCCACCTCGCGATCAATGGGAAAATAGCAACGGTAAGTTCTAGTGCGGTGCGAGGCAGAACATATGCTTCAAGGCATGTTTGGAAAAAGATTGGCGGAGCATTTTTCTCTGCTGGAGTCTTCCTCACTTGTGCTTGGTCCCAAGGGA
>Ga0307478_10000354_pt1 | contig 49112 bp, 63 predicted proteins | sample atmos_gasesECM4C_2_FD_203713 | JGI IMG/M metagenome (GOLD analysis project Ga0307478, IMG submission 203713) | Hardwood forest soil microbial communities from Morgan-Monroe State Forest, Indiana, United States - atmos_gasesECM4C_05 | ecosystem: Environmental > Terrestrial > Soil > Temperate...
TTTTCATGCGATCAATCTTGGTGATGACCGCGTGAACAGGACTCCCTTCCGTGGGCGATGTGGTGCGAGACTTGACCAGCGTTGGCTTTGCTGGACTCGGTGAAACGGTCTCCCGAGTGAGGTTGTGTTCTGAGGGTGCGGTGTTCTTAACGGCAATCGAAGCCAGGCGGTCGAGTAACTCGTAGGCGTAAGACGCGGTTTCCCGGTCTTGTGCCTCGTCGTTGATCACGCGCGCCTGAACCTCGACTTGCACGCTGCCTTTCCCGTCGGTCTGGACGGTACGCCGGATGCGAAAGATGAGCGGAGACACTTCCGCAGTCGCGGTCTCGAATGCCCTGACGGACCCGTTCCCGTTCGGGGGCGATGAGACTTTGACCTGCGGTGCCAACGAGGTGATCGCCGCCGCGGCAATGTGTTTGCAAATCCGCCCGTCCTGCGCAATGCGCACTTGGAAATCGGGACAGGTGCAAGACCCACTGCCGTGCGGATCGAGCTTCACCTTGTAAGCGGTTCCGCTCTTGTTGGTCACGATGAACTCCGGAAAATCGCCTGCTACGCGCAAGCGACTGGTTTTCATCTCTTCTACTGCCCGGGCCCAGCGATTACCTGCTTTCGACTGCAGCAGGGTAAGCGCCAGGGACGCCGATTGTGGATCTACGAGTTGTGCTGCTACTGACATATGGTTTTTCTCCTTTTGTGGATTGGTGGCTGGAATGGCCGATGTCGCTCGGGCGAGATCGGCTCTCCCGCAATCCAGCCGGTGTGGATCGGCGTGGGAGTGCCGCCGAACTTCTTGTGGATCAAGGTTTGTGGGTTAAGGGGTTTGTGGGTAAAACTCGATCAACACTAGAAACGCAACGGCATCAGCAGATGCTGGTAGCGGAAAGCGTCAAAGAGAGCTACCTCGCAGACCGCTTCGGGAAACAGCTTCATCGAGACCGTATCGGTTTCAACGCTTTTCACATATTGGGTCAAGTAGTGATGGTTGAAGCCGATGTCTCTGGCCTTTCCCGAAACGCGAGCGTGCTCCAGCGTGATGCTGCTTGCGGTGCCGTCGTTTTCGGTTTTGATTGAAACGGGTGAGTGCGAAAGCTCTAGCTTCACCGCCGGGACTTGGGCCTTGCGAGCGGTGGGCGAGAGTTTGGCGAGGCCTTCCAACAGTTCTTCACGCCGGAAGACCACTCTGGTTTCGAGCGGTGCCTTGGGCAGGACCTTCTCGTAATTCGGGAACTGGCCTTGCCCGCGGCGGGTGATGAGTCGCGAGCCATCCGGCAGCGCGAACAGATTGAAATCCTGTTCGGAGCCGCAGGTGGAAAACTCGACCCATCGAGGCTCATCTGCCAAACCCAATCGGCTCAGGATGGCTACGGTTGAACGGAGCAGGAGCACCCAAAATGTCGAGTCTCCTGTCGTTCTGGCCGTGCCTTCGACAACCGATAGCCGGTGACCATCGGTTCCGACTACCCGGAAGATCGAGCCGCGCAGTTCAAGTTTGAGGACATCGGTGCTATGGCGCCCCGATTCAGTCGAGACGCAGAACAGAGCGCGGCGCAGTGCCCCATCGAATGCCGAACCCAGGATTTGGCCTTGCGGCTTGGCTTCCCCATCTGAAGCTTCGGGGAAACTATTCGGGTCGGCACACGAAAGAACGACTATGCGCTTGCTGGCACTGACCTCACACTTGCCATTGCGGATTCGAATCTTCAGGCTCGGAGCCGATTCGGTTTTGACGAGTTGGCAAAGCTCCTTCGCCGGAACGAGCACATCGACATCGCTGTCGACGGCTTCACCGACGAAGGGGATCGAGATGTGCAGACGGTTATCTAGGTCAGTGGCGGTCAACTCCAGATGGCCGTTTGTGGCGCGCCATCGCAAGTTTTCCAGCACCGGCAAGGTTGCTCGCTTCGGCACTACCAGGCAGAGCCTTTCGAGCGCCGATTTGAGCTGATTGGTGTTGATTACACTCATAGCCGAGACTCCTTTTTTGTGGATTCCGACACCCGCGCGATTGCTCGCGTGAATGCGGTTGTGGTTCAGTTCAGGGTTTATGGGTTGAAAAAGGGTTTGTGGGAGTAAAACCGAACGCGTGAGTTACGCGATTTTAGGCCGCCGTTGCCGTTTCGGGCGGCAGAGGGCTTCCGGCGGCGAAACCCGAAGGTTCGAAAGCACGATGCAGCGCGAACTGCGCCAGGATTTCCAGTTCGTAGAGCTGCAGGGTTGAGAGCGGAATGCGCTCCATCGATTCACCGTAGTGGAACTCGGCGAGGACTTGCCCGTCATTGCGCTTCCGCAAGCCGATGTGATTTCCGTCATCTCCAAACCGGATCGGAATCGTTTTCTCCTGATTGATGGCGCGGCGCTTGAACACCGCGAGCGTCGCCAAGTCGTTCGCTTTGCTGATGACGAACTCGGAGCGCCACAAGGGAGTCTGCACGCTGAACCGCAAGCCGTGGCAGGAGACGTTAACGGCGACGCTCAACGACAGGTCATCGCGCAAGAGCAGATCAACCTGCTTGCAGGTGAACAGGGCACGCCTAGCCAAAGCGTGCATGGCCTGAACCTCACCAGGGTGGAGGTCGAAACGAGCGACGCGCTTAGCCTCATCGCGAACGGCAAAGAAAACCCGGAGCCGGCCTTGGTCCACCTGTTCGTAAACGAGGAACTGGGAAAAGCGACCGTAAATTTTGTTCTTCGACGCGGCGCCATTCGAGCGAAACAGATCCTCTTCTCCGCAGATGGTCTCGTCGAAAGGACTCTGCGGCTCGGCGGACTCGCCTGCCTTGCTGTCGCGCAATTGGAACTGCTCGATCCGGCGCTCGACAGCGCGCAGGATGGCGAGCAGATGGAGCTGCTGCCCGATTGAGTCAACGCGCGTTTGGAGCTCGACCGATTCCCGGCGCGGCGTTTGAGCCGTTACGCATAACGTCAGCCCGCAGCCACCCGCTTCGCCTTGGACTCGCCCGTATTGATTTGCAATAAGAGTGTTCATGTCTTCTCTCCGTGATCCTCAGCCCTCGACAACAGGCGTCGCTTGGGCTGCAGGCTCCGTATCGATTTCGAAGTGGGTGCGCTCCAGGTCGGCCTGGAGGAGTTTGGGTACGACCGTGTCCGCCGACGAAAAGATGAGGGCGCTGAGCGGGATCATGGTGGCCTGTCTCCCCGGCACCTTGATCTTTCGAACGCTGCGCCCTCTTTCATCAGCATCCACGAGGCGAGCGTTGCGGAGGATGTCGTAAAGGTCGTTGTTGGGTGGAAGCTTGATTTCTCTGCGACTCAGGCGATCTCGCGCTAAATCGATCGCCACCGGCACTACCACGGCGGCTTTGCGGCCTTCGACATAAACCTGACCGCCGGGAACGTTGACCCCCATCTCGCCGTCCGTGATCAGTTCCCGGAATGCCTGCAGCAACAGGCCGGCTTTGCTGTCGGGCCGGGCTGCGATGGCGGGTTGGGCTTGCTCGACACTCGCTTGGTCAGCGCGGCTGACCGCCTGCGAGAGCGGGCTTGCGTTTGTGGTGCGGTGGCCCTCCGCCAAAGACGCGAACAGGTGCCACAGTCGCGGCGCGCCAAGGTAGGCCACGTCTTCGCACGAAAGGACGTGATGCAGAAGCGCCAGCGAGGACCATGCGTGTGCTCCGTATTGCCGGTCGGGACGCCAACTCGCGACCGGGGTCTTCGTGCGCCGACCAAATCCATCGTAAGGCTCATGCAAGGGGCACCAGGTCTGGTTTTTCCCCCGTACTTCCAAGTCGAACAGCTTTCCCAGGTCATGGCAGAGGGCCGCAATGAACGTGGCGTATTGCCAGAGCGAACGGTTGCGCGAACTGCGGAAACTATCAACACTGCCGTCTGGCCGCCGTTCCATCTTCATGCTGCCCTCGAACTCTTCCAGTGCTTTGAGCGCAACCTCCAGCGAATGCCGGTATAGCCCGCCGGGCTCGGCGTGGTGGTGCGCGGCGCTGGCTGGCAGATCGCCCACTGTTACGGCAAACCTCTGGAGCAGCCTTTCAGCCAGTGCCCGCACCCGCAGGTCTAGCGAGAGCCAGTACAGAACCTGTTCCTCTATCGTTATCGACTGCGGCATTGCCATGACGCTTCCGAATGGGGGTAGGTCAGGTACCCCCAAGAGCTACCCCCGAGAGCTACCCCCGGGGGTAGCCGGTAAAACGGAATGGTAAAGGGAGGACGTTCGCGACGCCCTCCGGCGGTGAATCTCAGAGAAGATTCACCGCCTCACTCTTTCGCCTGCGGCAGCTGCGGCAGCGGGAACCACCTACGCCGCAGCCCGAGTTTCCGCAGCCGGGGCCTCCGCCCCGGCTGGTTTCGTCGGCCGCGCCGCCATGATTGCTCGCAAGGCGGGTACCCCGCCGTTTTTGTTCACGATGCTGATGACTGTCAATGCGATCTCGGACATGGGTATTACTTGGTGGGGCTTGTCGTCCCAAACCTCGACTGCATAGTTGGTGCCGCCGCTGTTCTCCGGGTCCAGCACCAGCAGGTTGGTGACGTAGGTCTCCTTGCTGCTGGAGTTGACCTTACGAGAGGAACACCGCAAAACCGTGCCTGTTAGCTTCATCAGATTTTCTCCTCATGCGAAATTTGGACTTGTGGGATCAGCGCTTTCACCCGATAGGGCTGAAGCGTGTCGTGGGTAAAAGGAAGTGCGATGGGTTGGGCGGCCCATTTTTGATACAACTCCGCCCGGTGGTTGCTGGCGACCGCCACAATCAAGCCGAATTCGGAAGGCAGGTGCTCAAGAATCCTTCCATACCGTCGCGCCAGCGTTGTCGTCTGGTACATCACGGTGTCGTGCGCCCGGTCCACCGCAGCGGCACAAATTTTGCCGTCGGCTCGGCGCAGGACGAACTCTTGCCACAGGAACGGCTGGCCTCGGAAGTGCGGCAGCGCGTCGCTCGGGCAGCCAGCACAATTAAGCAGCGCAATCTTCTCAGGGTGGGGAAGGGTAAACTGGGCTGGCCAGGCCTTCGCCTCCAGATAGAAGTTCACGCCCAACAGTTTACAGCGGACCGTCATCGGCGAGTGCGGACGGCGAGCCATGAGGTCAGACCCAACTAGACGGGTGGCGGATTTCGTCACCTGGTAAATCACAGGGTAGCGGGCGATTTGCCTCAGGAACCCAAGCTTCTTGAGTGCCTCTAGATGGGCAACCACACGCGTCGCCGAGTTGGCGAGGCCGAGCCTCTGTGCCTGCTCGACGGTGCAGTAGCCGCCAAGATGCACCAAGGCTTTCAGGAAATGGTTGCTTCGTTCATCCAATAGGAGAAGCCGTTTCGAAAAACGAATGCTCACGAATGTCCACGCTCCAATGAAGTAGTGGGTGTGCATTGGGAGATTGGAAGTTTGTGAGCGGCGATTCATGGCTAAAACTGTGTCGGTGCGTGGACAACCAGGTTGCGAGTGCTGATGACGGCGACGGCGCCGATTGTGAAAACAAGCAGAGTAGTTGGTATGGCTACAGGAGCAGTGATCCACAGTAACGCTAGGAGCGGCATAAATCCCAAACCCATCAGCGCCAGACTGAAGCGCATTGGCGAATACACCTTTACCAGCGACTTTTGATTGGCCCGTGCCCACCGGCCTTCGAGCAAGCCTGCGATCATGGCAATCAGGAATGCCGGTATTACGTGCCATAGCACGAGGGACCGGAAGATCATCAGCTCCAAGGCCTGCCACATCTTGCTGGCAAATTTTTCGCGGAGTGGCTCCGGCAACCGAGCGAAAATCTCTGCCGTGTAAGCCGGGGTCGCTCGTTGAAGTTCGCTTAGTTTTGGCTCGGACAGGACATGGCTGGCGGGTGTCCAGCTCTCGTCGATGAGCCTGCCGGTTTGGCGATTCGAGATCAGACTCGCCACCGATGCGATAAGCAAGAGTAGAGCACTAACCCAAACCAATCTCATGCCGATGCCTGCAGTGGGAAGCGGTGCTTCGGCTCAGGCATCAAAGGGAACCGTGTTTTGTAGGTCTGTCCGCTCGCGTAAAGAAAGGCCTGTCCACGCGGCAGCTTCATCAGCCAATCTTCGCGGACGAGATTCTCGACGACTTCGGTCGATTGCTGAGCGAAGGTTGCGTCGAAGGCCAGCCGGTTCCGGGCAGGTTTGCCTGGAACTACCGGGCGATAGGCAGCCGATTCGCGCCGGGTCAGCACAGGACCTTGTCCCGCTATGTCAGCGAAAGTCTTGGCGGTCGCGTGGTCTGTTGCTCGGAACCAGAGCTTCGTGTTGGTGTTGTCGAGAATCTGCTGCGCCCCTGCTGGCCCTAAGCCACTCACCAAGTCCGCAACGCTTTGGAACGCGAGCACGGCCATGAGGCCCTGCCCGCCAGCCTGAGCCAGCAAATCAATGAATCCCGGAAACGCGAGCCTGCCTACCTCATCGACGATCAGGCGGATGGGCGTTTTTTCAGGCTCGTAAGCGTAGGCCCGCCCGATGAAATTCAAGAGGTCCTGCAGGGCCAGCATGCCAATCGCATACGCCGTCTCCTTAACGATCATGGAACCCATAAACATGTACACGATTCGCTTCAGCCGGATGGCACGATCCCAATCGAGCTGCGGCGTCGTAACCGACATTAGGTTCCTGAAATCGGGCGTGTCGAGCTTCGACAGCATGGGCTTGAGGGAAGAGACCATCTTGTCGTAGTGGTCTGGCGGATGCTTGATGAGTCCTTGCAGGTATTCGTATTCCGGTGTGCGCTCGGGTACTTTCGGAAGCAGCTCCTCGAGAGAGCGATTCACCTTGGCGTATCGCGCGATCTTCGAGAGCAGCGGGCGCTCCCCGGCGAGCAACATCGCCTGGGCGATGACATTGATGACCTCCCAGGCGAACGCCTTAAACGGCTCCGCTTGCCCCCCGCCTGGGAGCAGGCCCGACAGGCGATCCGGCACTTCCATTCCCAGCACGAAATTGTGCAGTGGGTTGTAGGTGCAGGAGAGGTGGGGAAAAGCCAACGAAAAGAATTGAAAATCTTTCTGGCGGCCAGTGCGAACGGCGGCATCGTAGGCGCGGTGGAGAACGCTCAGATCGCCCTTGGGATCAATAAAGATGACTGCTTCATTGCCACGCTCGATCGCCTGCACTAAATCAAGCTGCAAATAGTAGGTCTTGCCGGTGCGCGTCGCACCGGATACCAGCATGTGCCCTTCAAGATCGCTGAGAGGCAAGAAAACGGGGGCTTCTTCACGATAGCCAACCGTATGGATGGTCGCTACTCCGCCACCGTCGCCCGGCTTACGCTTGCGTGCGACCAGAGCCTTACTGTCGCGTTCAGCAGCAAGCATCTCGTTCGCATGTTGCGAATCCCACGAGAAGCCATGTCCCACATATTGCATTTGGCTCTGCTGCGGCAGACGTGACAGCTCTAATACGCCAATCTCGGAAGGCAGTTCTCGCGCAATTTGACGCGCACCGCGCAGCAGAGCCACTCCGGTGAACGCAAGTCCGAGCCAAAACCCTTGCTGGTGAGTTACGTAGAGTCGATCTGGAGCCACCAGCGACAGAGTGCCGAGCAAAGCCCAGCCGATTACCAGGTACGGAAATCGCCGAACTGTGGGAGACCAGATCATGAAACTCCTAACAGGCTCGCTGCAGAAGCAAAGCGACATTTCCAGCAGCACGTTCGATGTCCTCGCGTGTCTTCAGCAGCACGGGCAGGGTTTCTGAGACGACATCGGCGGTCAATTCGCTGGCTCCGAGTACGCGCAGTGCATCAATCCAGTCAAGCGATTCACGAATGGCCGGCGGCTTGGTCATTCCCAAGCGGCGCACGGCCGCGGTGAATTTCGCAACCTGCAAGCTGAGTCGACATTCCAGATCCCGCGAGCGGGTGATGATTTCGGCTTCGAGTTCGGGTGCCGGATAGTCCATCCAAAGCAGGAAACAACGCCCGCGCAGCGCTTCAGTCAAGTTCCTTTGGGCATTCGAGGTTAGAACCACTACTGGGCGGTGGTTTGCGACTACAGTGCCTAACTGCGGAATCGAAATTTGAAAATCGGACAGGAATTCCAGGAGAAATGCTTCGAACGCTGGGCCAGTCTTATCCACTTCATCGATCAGCAAGATCGCCCCAGTTTCGGATTGAAGCGCCTGCAGGATTGGACCTGAGATCAGGAAATCGGTGCTGTAGAGCTTGCGTTTGAGTCTTGACCATTCTTCCTGCGGCCCCGTCGCCGAATTCTCGTGAATAAACTCAAGCGCCATTCGCTGCAGAGGCTCATTCCACTGGTAGAGCGCCTTAGCCTCGTCAATTCCTTCGTAGCACTGCAGGCGAATCAACGGCATGCGAAGGGCTTCTGACAGAACTTTGGCGACCTGTGTCTTGCCTGCCCCCGGAGGTCCTTCGAGGAGCAACGGCTTCCCCAAGCGGAGCGCAAGATAAATGACTTTTGCAGACTGTGGCTTAGCAACGTAGCCATGTTGCGTCAGGAGCCTATGCAGGTCGCCCTCCGAGGAGGCAACCGACCCGAATGTTCTACTGGTGGTCATTTGAGCTCTTTCCAGCAGCCTTCATTTCCGCCAGTTGCGCCTCAAGGGCTTCGATGTAAGCTGATTCCGCTGTTGCCAGCGCCTGGTCGGATGGTTGGCCCTGTTCTGCAGCAGCGCGTGCAAAGGGAAGTTGCGACGCCGGGGTTGCGCTGCGAGTCGCTTTTCCCGAGATAGTCAGAGGGTCCAAGAGGAAAATCGCTATTGACCGGTTGGCGTCCACTACGACAATCGGAATGCTAATCGGCTGCTGCAACCGATTGGAAAGCTGGTTACCTTGAGACGCCACCTCCGCGGCCATTTGGTTCCGGAGATAATCACCCTGGGAAAATGGCTGATTTGGCGAACCCTGCCCGGCGAACTCGGTCGCGACGACAGCGGCGCCAGTTCCGATACGCGCAGCACCCGCAATGGCTGGATTGCCCTTTCCTTTGACCTTCCCCACCAAACCCGCGCTGCCATCCTTCATCAGCGCCAGGCCGGAAATCGGCATTTCTCGGTCATTGGGCAACACCACTGACGTGAACCGCACGTTCACTCGGTCCCTCATTGCTCCAGACGTGCGGCCGATCACGTGTGCCCCCTCGGGAATCACTATGGTGTTGCCCATCTGAACGCTTCGATCCACGACTGCCACAACGGGAGATTCGAGTCCGCTGCTGATGGCATTCGTCGTATGCGCCACGATTTCAGTGCCTACTGGAAGTTTAAGCTCGGGCTGAGACGAGGACTGCGTGCTGAGGTCCTGCTTAAGAATAGGATTGAGTGTGGAATCGGCGACGAAGACCGTCGCGGGCGTCGCAAGTTCACTGGCCTGGCTCTGCACCCCTGCTTGGGTGGGCGTATTCGCATCTACGTGCTCGCTTTCCGCAAAAGAGAATCGACGCGCAGAGGAGTTTTCCATGGCGTTCTTTTTAGAGCTGCCATCAGTCGGTCGAGCATTAGCGCTAGCATCTCGACCGGCAAGCTGGTCCTCGGTGACTGGGGCTTCGGTCGCGGTGCTCGCAGAAGGATTCTGACGATCGCTTCCGGTAAGTCCCACAGCCTGTCGAAAATGGCTTGGCACAGCGCTTTCGGGCTTCGACAGCAGGAAAACCAAGCCAGTGGCGAACAGTAGCAACAGGCCAGCCGACATCATGATCGGAGCTACCTTCAGATGTGATAAGCCCTGCTTTGAATGCGAAGCCTTGGACGCTTGGAAGAACTTCTGAAGCCTCGTCACGAATCGGCCGAAGGAACTGAGTCGCTCGGTACTGCGAATCCCTTCGAGGGCTTTGGCCGTCAGTTCCCCGTCAGGCGCTTGCCCGACATTTACTACGGCAACATTCGGCTCGGGCTCAACAACTTCAGTTTTGTATCCGTTATTCATCGCCATTTCGTCCTTTATTCAAGGCGGTAGGTAGCGGGCTTATCGGTCATTGCTCGATTTGAGATCGAGAGGACGACCTGTTGATCGGAATCGTGGACCGGCGGCTTGAATACGACCAAAAAGGCCGAGCGAGCGCCAGGCGCGAGCTGCTTTGAAGAAACAATCGATTGGGTGAGTTCTACGGGCTCGACCTTCGCCGGCGGCTTCTTGCTGTCTTTGGTTTTGTCGGCGGCGGTGATGAGATTGATCTGTGGGTCCTCTAAATCCACGATCTCCGAGGAAGTGTTCTCGACATCGAACGAGACCAGCGCGATTGCGTCCAGACGCTTGATAGCATAGAAGCGAAAGTGCAGCGCGCCGGCGCGGACGCCCAGCTGGGACTTCGGATGTTCCTTTACTTCGGCAATCATGTTCTCGACAAGCTCTAAGCGCTCCTTTTCGCGGAGTTTCTTTTCCATTTCTTCGGGCGATACCGACGGCGGATCATCTTTTTTGGGCTGCGGATCTTTGGGTTCTGCTTTCGGAACTGCATAGTCAATCGAATATGCTGTGCCTTCCAGCTTTCCAGCCTTCAGCGTAATGTCCACCACACGCCCTGAGGCCATGTACACCAGCATGTTCGTTTCAACCGGCAGCTTGGCTTTTGGGGTCGGCGCTTCGATTTGCTTGACGATGGCGTAGTGCGGATCGGTCTTATCGGCCTCCGCCAGAAAGTAATTGCTGTCGCCGAGGGCTATTCGTCGGATGGAATCCGCCTTTGGAAACTCGACGAAGACCGCAAAATGGGGCTCCGTCGAAATCGAATATGGATAGGCCAGGGGTGTGACGCCGGCATCGGCTGTGCTGGCGGCTTGCTCTCCCTGCTGTTGCATCACAGCAGCCGTCGATGGTGATTGAGCGAAACAGGCAAAACAGCCTATACCAGCCACGCTGATGAACAGGGCGAATCGAGCTATGTTTCTCATGGTTGCAGGACCTCTTCCTTGTAATCGGCAATTTCCAGACCAGTCCACCCGTTCGACGCGACCCGAGACACAGGGGCCATCCGGATCGTGTATTTCACGAGCAAGTTCTTCTCGTTCTCCTGACCATTGATGAGAGTCGTGATCCGCTTTCTTCCGAAGACGATGGCGGTATACGGATCACCCGAGACCAACTCGGCCGATTTAATCGCCAGAGTGGAAGTCACGTTGTTTTGCCGGACGGTATCCACAAAGTTTTCTTGATTGAGCTGCGCCAGAATCTGCTGGCGCAGGCTGGATGTCATCTGGTTGAGCGCCAAGGTGGTGTCGCGCTTGACTGTAAGCGGATCGATGTTCACGAACCGATTCAGAAACGTGTTCACGAACGCCAGTTTTTCAGCGCTATCGGGCTGCTGCTGCGCAGTAGTTTCGGCAACCTGGACGCTTGATCCGTCTAGCGACGAAACGTGGCCGTCTTGTAGACGGAGCAGGATAGGCGGGCGTAACTGGGCAAGAATGGCCGAGGCGACGGAGATCAAAGCCACCGCGCACGCGACGAGTGCCACCCGGGACGCTCGCCGTGCTTGGATTGCCAAATGGCTGTAAAACTCGGTGTAGTCGCCTAGCTCGAACTTGGCGTTCTGACTTTGTTCAAGCGTCAGCGGGGTTGTAGTCATGCTTTACTCCTGTCATGCCGCTTCAGGTGGTGGAAGAGCCCGGAAATTGGTTTGTGGTGGTGCAGCTGTTGTTTCTGCGCTCCGGCTTCTCGCGAAATAACCGATTGCCTGTGGAACCGTCACTGCCGCGCCTCCTGTGGCATACGCTATTGCGGCTGAAGTTCCCGTCTCAACGACGCGATAGGACACGTAAGCCATCCCCGCCGTAAGGAGCGTGGACAGTACCGCGCCCGTCGCATTCAGAGCCCCGGTGGTCAGGTAGCTCGTGAGACGCGGAATTTGGGTCAGCAAAATCGCCATCAAGACTAGGAGCATGGCGGGCACGAGATTGATACCTGGACCCGCGACAAACACCTGCAATAGCACACCCGTGAAGAGGGCGAACATGATGCTCCATACGGCTGGCCACAAGAGCACCTGGAGAAACGCTCTAACGTATCCATATGTCACGGAACTGAGCTGTCGGCTTGGTAGGAGAGCGATAAGAAGCGGCCCAAAAACGTACAGGAGAATGACCGCAATTGCCTGACCTGCCACCAAGGCTATATAGGCGATCACCAGGATGACTGCCGACAAGAGAATCAGCATTGCCACGATGCTTGATGCCCAACTCGTTGCGAAGGCAAGCACTCCACTCAGGCTGGTGAATTGCGACTGGACTTGGTGGAAGAAGTTCTGAAAGCTATTCGGATCCGCAAACCGGTGCGCAAGATCGGAACTCATTACATTGAATTTCGTGAAGAGATCTCGATAATCACCGAGGATTGCCAAGGTAATGCCGAAGCGGGCCATAATGCGGAAATAATCTTCTTCGGGGGCGTCCTGGAAAAATGACTGCAACATGCTGAACGTAAAAACCAGCGCGGCGAGTGGAAGGGCGATCGTCATAATGAGCGACAGATACTGCTCTGAACGAGTCCAAAGCCCGCCGAGCGCCGCGAGGAACCGCCCGATGCTGCCGAGGTCAAGCATTAGTGTCCAATCCTGTCACCGATTCCATAAGACAGTTGCATGCTGTTGACCAGGTTCGAAACCGCATTCACTTGGTCCACACGACTTTGTTCACCCTCTTTTTCAACGGAGTTTTCGCGTGCGATATTTAAAGCTTCGAGCCTCATCAACCGTGCTAGCAGTCTTTGGTCGTAGGCTTGCGAGCGGAGCATCGCGCCATTGGCAGCAGCCGAAAGTTTCGCTGCACCACCCGGACTAGCCTGTGCTGCACGCGATTCGATGTCATCCGCATCTAACTCTTCCTGCTGAGAAACCAGTTCTGCGTGTGATGATTCCAACAGGCCGAGCGTGGCGGTGGCATCGGCTGAGTCCATTCTCTTCTTGCGGCTGACCGGGAAATCCGTCGACGGGATAGCCCCGTACGTTTCCTCTAAGTCTCCTCGGAGAGTCGAGGGATCGATCAACGCAGTGCCGAAATCACGCTGGAGTTGCTGAAATTGTGGAAATTCGCTGCCGACGCCTTGGTTCAAGATTCCTTCGAGTTGTCTTCCGCGCACCAGCCCGATGCCTTCCTGACCACCCGCGTTGACGCGGTTGTACTGCTGGACATACAGACCCAGCGTATTCAGCGTGTTTTGGGAGATGCCAATCTGTTGGCCGATGCGAACCAGGGCCGTCCAGTCGATGACTGGCATGGTACCGATAAAAGCCCGCGCGGTGACCGGTACAAGCAGAGCCAGTGTGGCAATCAAACTGAGAACTGCGGCTTTTTTAGAGTGTTGTCGCATAGATTTCTTTTCGGTTCTTCGACGGCACTGATGCCAACCCCTTCGGGTAGGCCGTACCTAGCTTGTAGATGACTTCCAGGACCGAAAGTCCAGGCTGCTCTTTGGCAAATTTCTGCTGGAATTCGGTCTCAATTGGATGGCTCGTGCTGGCCCAATAATCAAATGGCGTAGCCGTAATCTGGAGTACAGTGCTCGATTCAGAATGATTGCCGAGGAGCAAATAGCTCTCCGCGAAATGGCCGGGCACGTTGCGCAAATCCTTGACCGCCTCGACCGCCGGCTCGGAAAGATGCAGGACATCGCGCAGCCGCGAGAGCTCGCCTCCCTGCGCGCAGAGGAACTTGGCCTCGGTGTTTTGCAAAATGGCGAGCCCCACTGTATGTGGTGACTCGGAGGTGCCGACGAAATCTTCAATTCCCTGGCTCGCAGCAATGATGGCCCCGTACCGTTTCCTGGCTGTGCGGAACGCATTGAGAATCTGCGCGCCCAGTACTGGGTCGGCGAGCATTGCCCACACTTCATCAAAAACGGCTATCGTTGGACGAAGATTGCGGTTTGCGTCTTTGCGGCCAATTTGCTGATCGATGGCTCGCGCAATCGTGAACGCTACAGCGGTTTGCAATTCCGGTGATTCTTTTAGGCCGTCGATGTCGTAGCAAATGACGTCTTCAGTCTTGTCCAGTTCAGAACCCGTTTCGCGGTCGAACAGTTGGGCATAGACGCCTTCACCCGTCCAGCGGTTGAGCTTCAGGGCGACCAAATGTGCCAGTTGCTCGATTACGGCGTTTTCAAAGGGATAATGCTCCAGAGTCCATTTCAAATCGGAGAACCTTGGCGTTTTGCCGATGGCGAGAAGGCGCTCGTAGGTCATACGAACGGCCTTCTCCAAGAAGTTCAGCGTGATCGCATCGTCTGTGCCGGTCTTGCCTGCCATATGAGCCCCAAGCGAGGCGACACCTGCGATCTGTGCCGCGTCAGGCTCTATGCTGTTGCCCTGTAGGTCCCAGGGGTTCTTCACCAGGTTGGTGCGGAGGCTGATTTCTCGGTATTGCCCGCCAAGCAACTCGACAAGGGCGCGATAGTCGGCGCCCTTCGTGACGATGGCGATTCGTGGGTTCAGGACCTGCAATTGAAGAAGGAGCTGCTTTATTAGGAAGGATTTGCCTGAACCAGTCTTACCTGTGACGAGGATATTTCCGTTGGGTAACTCAGAACTGAACGGATCGAAATGCAGGAAGGTCCCTTCGCGTGTCCTGGTTAGAAAAGCCGGTTTGCCGTCGCGGGTTCCAGTCCAGGGAAGCTCAATCGGAACGAAATCGGCCACTTGTCCCGATAGCAGCGTGAGTTCACGGCTCGTCTTGCGGACTCCATGAACGCCAGGCAGGAAGGCAACAAAGGTTGGCAGCAGCGCTGTCTCTTCCCGATAGCCACGGGCGCCGTTCATCTGACCGAACGCCTGTAGCGTAGATTCGACTCGCTGCGCTAGCTCTTGTTCCGATTTCTCTCGCTCGGCTGAAATTCGTGCGACTGCCGAAGTTGAAACAATTACAGCTACTTCGATCTCAACAATCCGCTGTGATGACGTGATAGCGGACGCCAGCGTGTCAACAGTGTCCTTCTCAAGCGCGGCTGCCTGGAAATCGCGGCGGCGACTGCCATCTTTCCTTAGTTGAAAAGCCATGCTCTTTTTTAGGAGCACGCGCAGTTTGCGGACCTTCGCGCCCTGATCAGGGACACGCACGTTCAAAACGATCTCGGATGGGAAATCAAGCGCAATCAGAGGACGTAGCAGCGAGGCAAATGTGGCTTCCGGCAATTCCGAAAGCGTTACAACCGCCTTGAAGACTCCACCCAGATCAAGGAACCGCACTCCTTCAAACCAGTCCGTATTTGTGAACGATGCACCTTGCATGTTGACTTTCGGCACTTGCCGATCACCAGGGTTCAGAGCACGATAGACCACTTCAATGAGTTCGGGCTCACTGAGCCGACGAACAGAAGTTAAGGCTTCAAGACCGATGCGGTAAGTTTCGAGGATTTGATTGAACTCGGCGACGAGACGATTGTGTTCCTGTCGATTACGCTGCACGAGTGCCCTCTCGCGCATTTCCTTCAACGCCGACTGTAGAATTTTTGAGAAGCTTCCGAAGCCGTCCTGTACGAGTCCTCGCCAGAACGCCGTGGCGAAACGCGATGCACCAGAGCGCGTTTCCCAGCCGCGCTTTGGCTTCCAGAAGAGAAATGCCAAAAGCCGGATCGAGCGAATCTGTCCAGCATCAACGGCCGAGCGCCAGAAAGAGAGGCGGTTCTCTTCGAGCCAGGCAGCAGGCGAATTGGAACAATTGCCTAGCCGCTTCCGTTCTTCAACGAGCCGAGCTGTCTCGTGATCGATGACATATCGGAACTGAAGCTCGATTTCGGGGTGGCGGATGCTCTTGATAAACGCATCGAGCGCGCTGCTCACGGCTTCCAGGCGCTCAGCATCCGCAAACTCTGTGGCGACTCCGGAGCATTCCCATCCCGCACAGAAAGATCCGTCCCGCCGCACGATCAAACCGTCCCGGATTTCCGAAATCGGAACCCGCGCCGCGAGTGAGGAAGGTCTTGCCTCGTCGGCTTCCGTTCGGATCTCTGGGCGACTATGTCCTGGGGAAGCCTGCGGCAAGAAAACTGCGAGGGCGAGTATCACTAGAGCAAACGCGCCGATGAGCGCAGCGATGAGATGAATTACCGAGGGCTCGATCATCGTTCATCCTCGATCAGGTAAGGAAACCCTGGAGCACCGCAACGCGCACTGTGCCCCTTTGGGCGGAAGTAGTGCTGAATCCACGCGACCATGTATCCCCGCTGTTTGCCGTGTTTCGCCCATCGAATCAGCAGAACCAAAATGGCAGCCGAGCCGTATGTCATCACAGTCGAGACGGGCACAAAGCTGAGGAACACACGATGGATGTTGTCGCCAAGCAGGCGCATCAAGATGGCCCAGGCAATCACAAATCCCCAGTCCTCGAGTTCGAGGCCGAAGAATTCCGCTCGAACTGAGAGCGATCGCGCAACGGGTTTGAGTCGAAGCGGCATGGTTCAGCCTGCGAAAGTGCGAAGGAGTTGCAGAACCGATGACAGCAGCAGTGCGCCGCCAGCGCCAGCCCACTGCTTACCGCTGGGTCGCTCGCGAGCGATGTTTGCCACTGCCCAGATGACGAGAAACCCAGCTGCAAAAATCCCGAGGCCCTGCGCATAACTGAGGGCATTCGAAAGGAACGAAGTCACGCGGTCGCCGCCAAATTGGGCAAACGCTGGCGAGCTAAGCAACAGGCTGGCGACAGCCGATCCGATGGGGCGTGCGAACCCACGCAGGTTGATCCGCCGTTCGCGGCTGATGACGTAGAACATCGGCATCCTCCTAACGACAACAAATTGGGAATCTGCCGGAGCAAAGGAGGTGGGAGCAGAATCAGCAGCAGGGTGGGTGGCGTTGCTGAGAATCCTGCTCCCGGTTGGTTACATCAGCGCTCTATTCTGGGCCTTGTAACGTTGCCCCGAGTCATGCCGCAACTGACGGCACCTCGGGTTCAAGCTGCGGCCCAGGGCGGGATCGCTCCGGTGAGTTTCCCTTCTCACTCTTACTAATGCACATCTCCCCGGAGAATTCGAGCGCCTCTGACGAAAGATTTTCTGATTGAGAAGAATTGTCCCCATGAATGTTCTCATCCTGAGACGGTGGAATACTGCTCGTTTTCGCCGAACCGGTTGCACCGACGCGACGCAGGCGATGCACCGCCCTCTGGATGCGGTAATAGAGCGCGATGGCTGATGGGCCATCTTTGCTCTCCCGCAGTTCCTCGGGCTGGAACCCTTCGCAATGGAACTTGCGAACAAGTTCGCATTCGCGAGCCGACAGGATGCCCTTGTGCTGCGCTTTCGACAGAAGTTGTTCTAGGACAATGCCTTCCTCGAAATTGCGCGCCTGGGTTTCTGGAATGTTGCTGGCAATCTCCTCCAACGGAAGCGATTGCCGCAGTTCGCCGAATGCCCACCGAAAAAGGCTCTGGCGAAACCTTCTCGACAACGCGGCGGGCAAATGACCATTGAGAATCTGCATCTCCGGTGATCTCGCAGTTTCCAGGAAGCACAAGGCCGCCTGTTGCGCGATGTCCTCGGGACACAGCCCAGGAAATTTGTGGCAAGCCTCCCAATAAACCTTGTGGATAGCGGGCATATACGCCAGGAGGAGCAATTGCTGCCCGATTTCTTCGAAAGTCCTGTCCGCGATGGAGCCAACCAGCGCATGCAGGATTCCGTTCCAAGCTTTGTGATTCACGGCTTCCGTCCGCTCGTGCTCGTGCAACTGCACGATCACATCAGCGGGCGAATCGAAGTGGTTCAAAATTGAGTGGTTGCGGGCAAGTGCTTGGAAGTGGGTTCGGGCTGTTTGTGTGCTTAGCGAATTGAGCAAACTGCGCTCGACGTCACAGACAACACATCGGCAATTGTTCTCCTTTTGCATGGGGACTTGTCTCCTGCAGGGGGGATCGCGAGGAGCCTGACCGACACCGATGCAGGTCGCACGTCTGACCTCGCTGCTCGACTGTCGTTCCGACCACCCATTTCGAAATTTGCCCCCTCATTATCTATGAGGCAAATTTTCGGGAAAAACTCACAAAGAATTTTCAAAAACTTTTTGGTTGCCAGTTTGGGCCGCCGCCACGATGAACGGCGCGGAAGCTGGCCGGAAAATTTCCCTCGACGCGTAATGGCTGAATGTGAGGCTCGAATGATCTTGGTTGGAGAGAAAAGGCAAATTGCGGGCGCCAAAGGAAACGTAACTGGGAACTGCTAGGGGTAGGACTTGTACGAGCGGCGGGCGAACATTTGACTGCTGCTAAATGCTGCTGCTAAATGCAGTTGGGGGATTCAGAGCTGTCACGTCGGTATACTGCTGATATGGCTGACGAACGAAAAAAAGGTTGCTCCGATCCTGACCTGTTCATGAAATTCGGGACTGTCTGCTGGAAGTGCCGGAAAGCTTGTCACCTACGGATTGGGAGCGGCCGACTGCTGCGCCGCTTTGGTCAACGAAGGAGGTAGCGCTGCCTCTGCTCGGCGGCGACCTGGGAAATCTGTCGCGCCGTCGCGGCAAATCTTTTCAAACCGAGCCTCTTGCCGATTCGGTTCCCTCAACCATTTCGACTTGAGTGAGCCGGTAAGCTGGGCAGGACCCGACCCTGCACGCGTGTGGCTCGACGTGGCCCGGGAGTATACGGAACAGTGGCATCATCAACAGCAGATTCGCGATGCAACGGCCAAGCCGCCATTGTATCTGCCTCGATTTTTGCTCCGGTTCTCGACACCTTCATGAGGGCAACACCGCATTAACGAACCCGCCCTTGGCGGGTGGCGCGGATGAGTCATCCGCGTCGATTGCTTTGAGGATCTGGGTTGCGAGGCTCTCGGTGAGGAGTTTCGCATCGCCGCCTTACAACTCGGTATGGTCACCTCAGACCGCTATCCCGCTTTTCGTTTCAGGCCAGCCAAAATCTCCATGTAGTGCCTGAAGCAGGGCGAACAACAGGTTAAATGTTCGCTGACTTCTGCGTCGCGCGCCTCCACGGGACACTCAGCCATCCGCTGGAGGTCGGAAACGGGGGGGCAACCAATACGCTGACGGTTGGGAAAGGATTCTGAAAGGTAGGTCTTGAGGAAGTCGCGGAATTCGACTTCGTTAAAATCGTCACGCTGAGGTCGCTTTTTTCTTGGCATCGGTTCGCATCGCCGGCTTCAGTTCCTCATTGGGATCAGCCCGCGTCGTGCGTAGCAAGGATTTCCTTCCTTTGGCGAGTCGTGCTTTAATGCGTCGTACCGCATTCCAGAATCTTACCTCCGCAGCATGTCCGGAGATTCCGTGAATTTTTCCTATTTCGTCCCAAGAGTACCCTGCCGTCCATCGCGAGCAAATGTCTCTCACCTCGAACTCGAATCGGGCCAAGCACTCGTCCGACAGAACGTTCATTTCCAACTGGCGCGACGGATCAGTCCACCTCTGCGCCAGTGTGTGTCTTGCAATGTCATCGTCCAACAGCGCGACTTCTTTCTGCTTCAAGCGATTAACTTCCCTTTCGAACGCGCGGAAGACATAGCCCGCCAGATTTCGGATGGGCGCAGCTTCACGTACCCCGGCTCTCCGCGTAAGCTGCAATGAGGCCTCTGCTGCAACCTCCTCAAGCACATTCGCGACAACCGCCGAGTCGACGAGCAAATTTATTCCGAGCTCAAGCGCCCTCGGAAAAACTGCCTCAGCCGCCGCAAGTGCCGCTGGATCGATATGTCTGCCATGCCGATCTACAGAATTGAGCCGAAGAAAATTTATGGACTCGTCAGTCGCCATTGTGGTTCGTCCGGAGCCTGGAGAAAGTCGCAATTTCGTTTTTGGGCCGATTTTGTGACTGGACGAAAACCGTATCGCGGTCGCCAGCGAAGACCTCACGCGACGCTGCAAACGGTTCTCAGGGTTGCGTTTTTTTGCGACAAGGCCGGGGGACGAGGGCCTAGTCGGCGAGAATGCTAAACGTTTTTCGAGGTAAGATGCGGCCATGACCTCGCGCTAGGCCGAAATAGCACACTGACCCAAGGGTCTGGCAACGCTTTACTTGGTCTGGGCGGCTATATTCTGCCTCAAATACGCGCAATAGGGGAATTGAAATGCGCGACAAACAACTGTCGGTTCTACTGATCCTGTCCTTCGCCATCCTTTCACTTGCCGGCGGCTGCGTTTCGCGCCCGAACATCTCTGGGTTGTGGAAGGGGACAATTCAGGCGAGCGGCGCGGGCGGAAAAGACAAGTGGCAAGGACCCGCGGAGTTAACGCTCAACCAAAATGGCGACGCAATATCCGGAACGCTTGTGTTTACACATCCGCAGGCTGGGCGCGTCCAAGTGCCGATCACCTCTGGCATCCTTTCGAAGGATGCAGTGACCTTCTCGGGACAAAACCAGTTCCCAATGGGTTCGCTCGAAATTACATTTCACGGGACGCTTGCGAGCACGACCCTCACGGGAACAGCAGACATGACCTCACGTAGCGTGCTGATTGGGCCTCAAGCGAACGTCGCGTCGCTCGATCTGAAAAAACAGTAGCTTATCTGGCGTCCGCCGGTGTGTCTGTCTCTTTGGTGCGTTTTGGACGCTGAACCTTTCCGAAAGTGTGCCGACTGGCACCTGGACCCTTGAAGCCCATGTGGACGGCGAGATAGCGGGTTCGCATAAATTTGAAGTTCTTGGTCCGGCCCGACCTGCAAGCAAGTCTCGTCGTGAGCTATCCCTCGCGGAGTTATATGACAATGCTGTGAAATCTAGTGTGGCTATAGAGAAACTGAACGCCCGTGGCGATCGACTAAGTCAGGGTCCAGGATTTGTGTTGAGTCCAGGCTGGATCGTAACAGCATCAAAGAACGATCCCACGACTCACATTCATCAGGAAGGCCGAGATAGATGGCGGAGAGGGTGGGATCATACCCGATGTAGATTTGCGCTGATCAGTGTTGGATGGCATTGAGTATGTACTTTGCATGCGTCACTTACGCGATATGAAAATTGTCCTAGATTTAATGCGGGTTCGAAACACATGGAAATCGCCATCTTCTAGTACATTTAGAACAGAGACTCAGCCGCGTCGCCTTCTCGTAAGTGTTCCAAGTGAAAGTCCCGCAAGTGTTGTGAATGCGCACTTACGAAAATGTTCACAAAAGCTCAAAGGTTAAGCATTGGACCTGCACTCGCCTACAGCCGCTGCCACTCACCAGACTTCGGTAGACCCACATGCTTTATTAACCCCTGGTCTTTCGCATCCCGTAAACCCCAACGGATTCCATTCTTCCATTTAGGTTCTATCGGGGCGCTATTTGTGAATCCGAGTCCCTGGCACTCTGTCGGCAATTGCGTATAGATGCCCGTATACAGACCCTGAGTTTTGATGACGGTGCCCTTTGACACGTAGTCCTTGATGAACTTCACAACCAAATATCTCATCGGCGGGGTCCCTCCGGTGCGGCGGATTCTACACCGTGCGCGGGGTAATTGTCGTGACTGCGTTCGACGTGTTTTTCGGCACAGTTTCACAACTTGAAAGCTGTAAGGTCTTTGGCACGGAGCCGAAGATGAAACGATTATGCGGAGCCTTGGCGTTGTTGTGTTTCGCGTTGCCCATGCTACAGGCGGCTGATGACAAGTCGAAAGCGGATCAGATTCGTGTGTACGTGTTCACGACTGGAATTTCGGACGCTGGATTCACTGAACCCGGCCAACAGGACCGCGCCGAAGCAGTTACGGGATTGAAGAAAGACTTGGCGTCCAGAAAGTTCGTCGTGGTGGATGATCAGTCGGCGGCGGACATGACCGCTGAAGTCATTGATCGCGGAGAATCCACGGCACCGCCGAGACGCACGCTCGCAGTCGGTGGCGGGGTGACCGTTGCCGGAAAACTGTCCGACGTTCACGTCAAGATTTCCGCCGGTGACTACTCAGCGGTCATCGATGGCGAGAGCGACGGCAGGATATTAGGCACAAAAGGAGTGGCGCTCGGGAAAGCAGCCAACAAGATCGAGACCTGGGCTAAAGAGAATCGCGCGAAGTTACTCGCAACTAGGCCGCACTGAGAGTCAGTTTTTGTTTCCCATCGTGTCCACCTAATCGATTACCAATCCGCCCTGAGCCGAACGAATCCGATTCTTCGCTGCGATTGCCCAACGAGGCAGTTTGCCATCATGATAGAAATATTCAATGAGTTCGAACGCTATGGTCGGGAATTCTATTGGTTCTCGACGAAAGAACTGAAAGAACAATGATTCACGGTCAACGGTAATGTCGGTTTTGGTTTCTGTAGATTTGCAGTGAATTGTTGAGTCTCGGGCTGCTTTTAAATCCTGAAATCTCTCCCACAGTTTCATTCCCTTAGGACCTTCGATACCCAAGAACGATGGCAGGATACTGCCCAACTTCTCCTCCGTCGATGCTCTTCTTTCTAGTTCTTCTCCTTTTACTGTGATGACATCCTTTCCTCGCTTCAGATTGAAACCAGATTGCGCCTTTCGCGCGATGATCTCATTACAAAACATTTCAAGCGATTGGAAGCTGCAGGTAACTGCAATCATGCAGTGTTCAAAGAAATCGTAAAGATGTGGGAGGTTTTCTGTGGCAACTTGTTTCCCGCTTCCCAGCGGGGTTAGGGTGTCAGTGAGCGCGAGAGTATTTCTCAATTCTTTGGCTCGAAGAGCATTTCTGATCGCGGCATTCAGTGCCAACGCTGTAGGACTTGGGGTTATGAATCCAATCGCGTTGTGCTGTTTATCTTTGGTCAGAGAACTAAGATATACAGGCGTTCCGGCTTTGTGTGCAGGCCCTCTCGGAAATGCGGCGGGTAGGTCTTTAAGGAGCGTCGATACTGCGGCAATTCGCCAATCACCAAAATTATCACCTTGCACTAGCTATCCCTCCGCAAAAGTCGATTCGTTTGCACAATTGCGAGCACTTCTGCCGGGCCTTTAGAGATCAGGCCATGACCATTTATCGCCGCTTCCCCAACATTCTGACTGTCACGGCATCTATCCGGCGTGGACCTGCCTCCCGTTCCTTATAAAGGCAGAACTCTAATGATCTCTCAAACGCTTTCCTCAGTTCACCCGCTCTAGGCAATTCCAGATAATTTCCTCCTCTGTTGGAGATCGTTTCGACGAGCAAGTATCCCCCCACGATTAGGGATCGTTCAAAAAACTGAAATAGGGAGCGATCAAGAAAGTCCACCAGCACGATCCCTCCAATGGTCCGCTCCCCGAAGGGCCAGGGATCAGCTATCAAATCCATCTCCATGAGCGTCAGATGCTTCGAGATTTCTCCATCCGACCATCGGTCTTTGAGGCGACTCAAGTCTCGATCTATGCAGATTACCTTGCACCCAAGCTGTGCCAGATAAAAGGCATTTCGGCCCGCCCCACAAGCTACATCAACGATGGGGGAGCCAGAGGCAGCGTTTAAGATGGTGTTCGCAAATTTCTTTAGCAGAGGGGAAGGCTGGGATCGGTGAGAGCGGTCTGGCAATTGCTGTTTGGTCAAGCAAAAGGCCTGATGTACGCGCTATGTTTGTACGTCTTAGAGGATGAAAAGAAGCCGCCGCATTCAGCTTTGCGCGTACAGGGAGCGCACGCATCCAGATATTCATTCTTCCAATCACTAATCGATTTGCGGTAGTTGCCTTCGATATCCTTGTTCACAACGCACAACTGATGGTTGTACACAGACGCATTCATGCCGTAGGAATTTAAGACAGACACGGCCTCGCTCAATATTTCCTTATAGTTGTAGGGATCGATCCAGAGCAGGTCTAGATTGGGTCTCGTGAATCCGGTGATCTCAAGGCCCATCAAGGCTACATGATCAGCAAATACGAGATTGCGGCAGATGAACTCGCATGTGCTCACAAGCCGATCAATTGTTTGCTTATGCAGGACGATTCTGATCTCCACCTTCTGACCAAAGCGTTTGAGATTGAGAATGCCCCGAATCGTTTCATCGAAAGCTCCGTGCGCTTGCACCACATAGTCGTGGCGAACGGGGTCGTCAGAGTAAATCGGTATCCCGAACATGCAATCGGGGTGCCTGACTTCTCCGAATCTCCTGGCAAACTCCTTGTCCTTAAATCTCCGACCATTGGTGAGAAGATCAATCGATGTGCACGGTAGCTGCAATTTCGTCTGTCTAATGAGTTCGATCAGAGCCTCTCCGTACAGCGTCGGTTCACCGCCCGTAAAGCCAAGACTCCGAGTATCCGTCGGAATCAGTTTTATTAGTTCGAAGGTCCTCCGAAGCAAGTAAGAGTCGTCAACTTTCTTCGGTGGTTGTGAGCACATCAAGCAATAGTGGTTGCACTGTTCCGTCAGCAGAATCGAATTGTGCCGTGACTCCTTTCGGAAAAGCGTATGTAAGAAATCTCGTTTGCTGTTGATGAAGACGATGTCGCCGCTTTTCAAGTACTTAAAGTGATTGGGGAGGCGATAAACCGTGGATTCTGCGGGAAAGTGTGTCCCATCTTTCTGGCCATCGCCATTCACCAACTGGACCCCGTAACCCGCGACATCAATTGGCCGCTGACTCAGCAGTGCGAATCGATTGCGAACCGATGCAGGTAAAGATGGATCAGTTGTTATTGTGAACAGATCATCACACACGCCCGCCCGCTTGATGGGATCGATGTTTCCGCTCAGCTTTAACATCTATTCGCCCATTTCAAAAATAATTGCCTTATGAAACCGTCGCCATGCATCAATCCAATCAAGTGCTGAAAAATAGCCATGTTGCGGCGACAGAATTCCGACTCTGGCTTCCGGCCAATGTAATCCTTGTTCAAGGCCCAATGAAAAACGGGATCGGCACCGCAGTAAGGTTCAAAGGCGCAGTCGTGGCACATGGGGTTGCTGTATGCGAATGAGTCTTCGATTGGCTTGAGCAACTTCGGTGAAAGGAAAATGTCGTCGTATGAGTTTTCTCGAACGTGCCCCAGGCGGAAGTGTTGATCCCCCATTTCCGCAAGCATTCGACTCTCGTCGGATGCGTAGACGTACCCATCGTAGTTGTACACAACAGCAGCGATTCCGATCCCGGACGGGCTCATCAGGTCAACATAACCGGGATCGCCGCTCGTTAACATCTTTGCGAGAATCGTGCTCGCATAAAATTCCCTGAACCCAATGCCTTGCTTGTTGAGGGCAATTATGCATTCCAGGCCTTGCTTATAGAAATCGAGCCATCGTTCTGTGTTGTACTTCATGTACGATTTGGTTCTGATCGCGAAACCGTAGGGCGATAGCGGTCTCAAGAAAATGCCGCTGAACTCCTGAGCCAGGTATTCGTCAACGATGTCCTTGACTCGACTCAAGCTGGCTTCGGTAGTCGTCATCAATGCTGAAACTTTGTTCCGACCCAGGGCAGCCCGCACCACTCGAATACCATTAATCGTTTTCTCGTAACTGTCATTTCCTGGTCGAGGCCGATTTCTATTGTGCAAATCTCGCGGACCATCCAAAGAGGTCGAAATCTTGATGTCGTGCTCGCTGCAGAAGGCCAGGAACTCTGGATTAATTAGAGCCAGATTCGTTGCAATAACAAATTCAATTTCCTTATCCGCTTTGCGCCGTTCGGCCTCGGTAACGATGTGGCGAATCAGGTCGGTATTGAGGAGTGGTTCGCCTCCCTGAAACTCGATTTTGATATATGGAGAAGGAGATCGTAGTGCGAGGCCGAGAGCGGCGTCGGCATCGGCCAACGACATATCGAATTGCAGTTTATTGTCGGATTGCCGCGACACTTGGCAATACTGACAGCTATGTTCACATCGCAAGGTAACAACGAACATATGCAAGCTAGTGAAATTGGCCAAACGCTCGTAGCGAGTCCGCACCTTGATGGCGAGTAGGTCGGACGCAATCGCTGTAGTGTGGTCAGTCAAAAAATGCCTAGCGCGTAATTCCGTGTATAGGGGATCGTCGGTTGGCAGCTGGTGGTTTATCAGCTTTGGAACCACATCCTTAGCAAGAACGAGATACTCTCCTGCGAGATTCGTGGCGACGTAATCATGATCATTGAGTTCGGTAAACCGGAAGGGCAGAAGTCGGTAATTCGGGGATCGTGGTTTATATGATGCGATCTGATGGAACTCACTCATCAGCGATCAGGCCTGTCTTGGAAAAAGCATGAGCCAAAATTAGGTTGCGAATCGGCTCGGTCTCAGCCTTGAGCTTAAGGCGCAAATCCTGATCGAGCACCTCTTTCTTGAAGCTCTCCACGTGGGCGTCGGGTGACGGCCCGGCGAGTTTGTCGCCAAAGTCTAGGTGACAAACGATCCTGCCCTCCCGCAATTCGATGTCTGAAGTAAATCGGTCAAGGAACCTGTAGCAGGCCATCTTGACTGCATCAACAGAGAAGGCGGCTGAATCGAAGGTAACGTCTACTTTCATAGAAGTCTGCTGAAAAGCTTTAAACGACCTGAGCGATTAACACTTATCTCAAGCGTTGCCAGCCGATTTAGTTTGTTCCTTAAGACGCGGAGGACTGGTGCGACGTATGAGACGCATGGGAAGCGTGCGATTCGTGTGATGCATGCGATGCGTGCGACTCATGCTGCGCATACAGAACGCCCTCATTGGAAAGCTTCATGAGCAGCGTGTGCTCTTCGCCATCGGTCACGTACTTCTTCCTGAAAGCTTGGTCAGCGGGCGAAGCAGTCTCGGCAAGATTTTCTATCTTCGGCTGGCTCTTAGTATTGACACTGGCCTTGACCACATTCCCGACGAGCGCGGCTGCTGCCACACCAACGGGCACGAGGAACTTGAAGGGCTTCATGACTGGGCACCTTCCTTGAACGGGGATTCCGCGAAGACTAGCTACGATTTATACGTGGAATTAATACCATTGTCACTTAATATTCTTTGTAACCCACCCAATCTACCAATCCTACTGCAACGCCTCATTGAGAATAAAAGCTAATCGGATTCCCGCCTTCTGAAGCTGCAAGTCAACAGCCGTTGCGGCCCCCTGAAGGTAATCTACTCCAAGATCGAGAGTCTCTCTGCGGGGCAGCCCACCATAAACCACCTTCTGAGCCACGGCATGGCTTTCGAGTGCCCAATCTTCGACCGTTCCCTCCGCGAACGCTCTGATGGTCGAATCCGTCAGACACCGTCGAGCCGGTTGGCGTAATGCCCTGGATCGGAATCAATACGCTCGATGAGCAATGTATCCCAAACACTGTGGAGGTTTGCGTTCTCGCCGAAAAACGTTACATGCACATCGTTTCCACCCCTGTCGTGGTCATCCGCGCAGTGCAGCGGCTGGTGCCGCACACGCTCGCGAGCCGTCGCGGTTAAGTGCCTCTCAGCGATTGCCGCAACTATTTCATGGCCCTCCCGCCCCCAGCCGAGAGCATTGCTCGCAACGAGCAGCATGAGGGCGAACACAGCAGCCGCTCGGTGCACCGGGAAAGCTTTGCCTTTCATCTGCACCCTCTTCCAGTTACCGCTGATCGCGATAGCTTGACCAATAGCCTAGATGAGCGTATGTAGGGCGCAGTAAACACCGTCCCTGAATACCTGCGAAGGAGCCGCCATGTCAATCACACGCGCAAGGTGCTTGGCCGCGATTTTGGCCATCTGCCTGGTCGTAACAAGCGGCACACTCTTGGGCCAGGGCAAGAAGCTCACGACGACGGAAGCAAAGACTCACATCGGCGAGCAAGCTACGGTCTGCGGCAGGGTGGCCGGTGGACGCTACGCCGCAACCACACGCGGCAAGCCGACTTTTCTAGACCTCGACAAGCCCTATCCCGGCCAACTGTTCACTGTACTAATCTGGGGAGACAATCGCGCCAAGTTCGGAACGCCCGAGGAAACATATCGAAACAAGAGCATCTGCGTTACTGGGCGGATACAATCCTATCGCGGCGAACCGGAAATCATCGCTTCTGATCCGGCGCAGCTATCGGCGAATACCCCGTAGCCGGAACGCCGAATCGTGAGCCCTAAGCCGCTTGTCGCCAATTCGCTTGGCACCTTCCTTTCTGTGGTAATTGAGTTACGAGATCAGTGGCGCAAAGACGATCAAGAAAAAGCGAAGAAATGTGAAGATAAGGGTGATTTTGAACCGAATCAGTATTGGTATCGTGGTGTATCGAAAACCAACTACGAATTGAAACCAAAGGTGTACCGCAAGTCCGAATTTGTAGGCATCAGGAAATTCTCGCGCTCAAAACCAGATGAAGAGGAAATCCGCAGAGGATTTAAAACTTCTGCCCTGCAACTTATGGCAGAAGCACGCATACCCGAAGATGAAAAGGATTGGTACTTTTTGATGCAGCACTATGGCGCTCCCACAAGACTTCTGGATTGGACCGATGGCGCTTTACTCGCTTTATATTTTGCAGTCAGAGAACTAAGGAAACCACGAGACGCGGCAGTCTGGGTATTAGACCCATCATGGCTGAACGATAAGGTGCTTCCTGAAGAGATGAATCTATCGGGGGTCGCGCTACCAGAATGGAAAGAAACCGACCCTTGGTTTCCCGAGCCATTTGAAGAACCACTTCACCCCAAAATGCCGTTAGCAATTGACCCGCCACATGTGGCCCGGCGCGTAGCTGTTCAACGAGGCCACTTCACAATTCACGGAACCGACAAAAACGGATTGGACAAATTTGCCGGGGAGAAAGGCGCCAAACTAGTGAAGATAACCATCGCTCAAGCCGGAATCATTGACATACTGGATGATCTTGGGACAGTTGGGATTTCAGAAACAACTGTCTTTCCCGATCTTGAAGGTCTATCACACGAACTGTTTCGCACATGGGGCGGCTAGAAAGAAATGATCCCGCTCAGTTTCTAGTGTTCAGTGTTTGCTTCGATGGTCTCGGTAGCTCCTTCGATGGAACTGACATCACTTTGAAGTGAGCTTACGTCACTCTGGATCGAACTGATGTCGCTCTGTATCAAACTAACATCGCTCTCGATGGATTTAATTGAACTGAGATCATCCAGGATTATAAGCAAATAAACAACGACCAAAACATAGAGCAGAATTCGCCCGCCTTTTCGCAAACGCTGATGCCATTCCTCATTCAGCATTTTCCTCTCCAATCACTGATCTTTCGGGTCACCTGGTCTTTAGGTGTGCTAAAAAATTACTACTCAGTACGAACGCGACTGTGGATAGCATTGGCGCGGGATTCTATCACTATTTGGTATACAATCCGCGCCACTGGAGGGTCCTGCCGATGCGAATTCGATTCCTGCTGACCTTGCTTCTGGTTTTTGCCCTATCTGCACAGCCCGGCCAACCACAAACTCAACCGGAGCGTGTTTCTTTAGAAGTGGCATCACAAACAGTGTGGCTAGGAATGCCCAAGGGAGAAGTCATCAACAAATTCTCCAGTGCAGGCTATCGAATAACTGACACAGGCAAGATGGTGATCGTAACGTTGGGTGACGAAGCTCATTCGTTTCAATTCACAAATGACCGATTGGCCTATGCGGATAATGAGTGGTATAGCGCCAACACCGAAGATATCGACGCCGTTCTTGGCGCTCTCGGAGCCCTTGCCGATAAAAATGCATCTCGACCCTGTTCGATTTTTCACCAACCAGTTTCAAAACCAGACGCCATGCTCAACCGTATTTTCATCGTCTGCGGCGATAGGTCAGTACTTATTGCCAATGGGAAGCTCTTTGGTAAAGCTGCCGTAGATATATCTGAACGAATCGGGGACATTCCAAGATAGCACTCAAAAGTAACGCTATCCTACGAGTTGACTTCACACCATGGACGACGAAAAGAACAAATTAGATCAGAGCGAAGAATTGACACCGGAAGACTTGGAACAACTGATCCCAGATAAGTGTGATCGAGACAATTTCTTACACCTGATTGAAAACTTGGCCTTAGACAAGGTCGCGCTCATGGTGCTAAAGGGCCATCTCGTCATCGAGGAAAAGATTACGGCTGCCATCGAGAAGTTTGTGTTTCATCCTGAACAGATGGAAGAGGGGCGGCTGACCTTTGCGCATAAGCTTGCCCTGGCTCGATCCATGTCCATGGATGAAAGCAAAAACACGATGTGGGACTTAATTGCAAAGCTCAACACACTTCGAAACAAACTCGCACACTCCCTTAAAGGCGAACCGCGTACCAACGCAATGAATGCGGTTCGCGCTGCATACACGCGGGAACGAGATGGAACACTGGAGAGTTGGGAAAAGAATGATGAAGGGCTGCTGCTAAGCGTAATCTCAATGTGTCTTGGATTTGTGGGCAACTTTGAACAAGAGATCGAGCGATTCAAAGACTGTGTGAACCAACTGGACCGAGTGGTTAACCCGCACCATCACGAGAAGCCGCCCACGTAGCGACAATACACGCCGACCTGTAAACTTGAAGTGTGAATCTCCCACGTATCCAGCCCATAGCCCCGACTCGAATTCGGGCTGCTTTTGATGATGCCGACTTCGTCTTCGAGCTTAACTGAAATGGGCAGACAGGTAGCTGTCGTGCTTTACGTGGTGGCGATGGCAGCCGTCATAGTCAGTGTAGATTTCGTGTTCTTCAGAAACCGATTCTGGGAACGACTGATAGTGAATATTGGCATTGCCGTGGTGTTCGCAGGTTTCTACTTGAGATTCCTCAAGCCGTCCATGAACAAAGCGCGATAGCGTTTAGTGTGACTGTACTAAACGTTCATTTCGGATGCCGCCTTCGCCACTCGGCCTTCACTTCCTGAAGCTGAATCACAAACACCTTCCGAGGCGGTTTCCCGAAATTGGCCATGGAAGAGCACATGTAGCGTCCCGCCTTGCCCTCCCGAATCAATTCCTCATCGGTTAGCTTGCGGAGCCTCGCTCGAAAGGCTTCGATATCGATCTCATCGCTCGTGAATTGGGTTGAGTCCATGGTCATCGTTTACGCCCTCTGTTTTCAGCCGTCATACTTAATCCATGTCATTTGACCACGACGACTGGTTCTTCGAACTAAAGCCCAGCAGCTAGTTCTTACACGTGTTGCAGATGTGTGTCGTTAAAACGGGTTGCGTACTTAAGGCCATAGCCGAGCATTCGATCCAGGCCGATGTGCGCAGTCCATATCAACCCGTATGGCAGCAACGAAAAGTGGGCTGTGAAGATGGAATACCCAATCAAGACGAGCGGGCCTGTCAAAGTGTGAATGAGGTTGTAAAGCAGTGCCCCGGTCCTGATGCCCGCCAAGTAGCCTGCCATCGAAAGGTCTGGGACCAGCAGCAGCGCCACGAACACTATCCAACTTGCGTGCGATTCCCGATAGCAGACAAAGCTTGTAGCCAACAGGAAGGCACCTTCGATGCGAAGCAGCAGAGCTGGTCTAGTCATGCGGCATCCTAGCACGGCTCAGGTTTGACTGCTTTCCGGCAGGCCGCGATAATTTAGGTAATGGTGCCGCGCATCACCCCGATAGCGCCGACTCGAATCCGGGCCGCTTTTGATGATCCTGACTTTGTCTGGGAGCTAAAACACGATGGCTTTCGGGCGCTGGCCTACGTTGAATCCGGGTCCTGCCGCCTGATCAGCCGCAAGCAGATTCAGTACAAGAGCTTCGCCGGGCTCTCGCAAGCTTTGGCTGCGCTTCCGGTTACGTCCGCGATCCTGGACGGTGAGATCGTCTGCCTGGATCAAGATGGAAAGAGCATGTTCCTCGATCTCCTGCGCAGGAAACGCCAGGACGCGGCTTTCTATGCCTTCGATCTGCTCTGGCTCGATGGTGTCGATCTCAGGCCATTACCACTACTCGACCGAAAGCAGAAGCTCCAGTGCCTTCTCAAAGGCCATCCGGGGCTGCTCTATGCCGTGCATGTTCCGGTCAAGGGTGTGGAGTTGTTCCAGGTAATCTGCCGTGAAGACCTTGAGGGAATCGTGGCCAAGCACAAGCTCGCACCATACTCCGCGAAGCCGCAAACTTGGTTCAAAGTCTTGAATCCTGACTACAGCCAAGCTCGGGGGCGCAAGGAAATGTTTGATCGATTCCACGGGCGCGGCGAGCAGCTTCGTTCAGGAAGGATGACCGATGACGTTGGCCGGGTTTGAATATTCGGCAACGTTTGTGGGGCAGGAGGGCGACACCTGCACGTATCGCGTAGAGGAGTGGAAAGCGGGGCGAGTGACGCGCACGGTCACCGGAAGGATACCCAGTACACAGCGGGCTACAGCGCGAGGATCAAAAGAGCATTCTGATTTACGTTTAATCGAACGTTGGTGCGAACTCTATCCCAAGAAGTTGCCCGAGGACGGCGGAACTGTTGATATTGATCTGTCTTCCATAGCACTATAACCACTCGCCAAAGGAGCTACCTTGAAGAAACTGTACGTGGGCAACTTACCATTCCAGGCTACGGAACAAGATATAAGCAATTGGCTCACGCAGGCCGGTGCAACAGGAGCGAGCGTGAGCCTCGTGACTGACAAATTCACAGGACAGCCGCGTGGGTTCGCCTTTGTTGAAATCAACAACGATGAAGAAGCGGCCCGCGTTATCCAGTCCCTCAACGGCCAGGATTTCATGGGCCGCAATGTGGTAGTCAATGAAGCCCGGCCACGTGAAGGTGGTGGTGGTGCTGGTCGTGGCGGCTACGGTGGAGGGCGCGGACGTGAGGGCGGAGGGCGAGGCGGTGACCGGGGTGGAGGCGGTGGCCGAGGACGCTATTAAAATAACACCAAGGAATGCCTCTATGGAGGATTCAGGCGGCTCTGCCCTTGGTCATCTTGCGTGCCATCGCCAGCAGCAGTTGCCGGTCGCTCTCTTTGGTTCGACTCAGTGCCCGGCGCATCTGCACTAAGAATCGAGAATCCGCTCCACTGATGCCCCACAAGTGCGAATTGGCTTTGATAGACTTCGGCAGTGCAGGTGGGTTCTCTCCTTCATAAAAGACCTGATAAAGCTTCACCTCCAAAGCTCGACACCATTTTTCTAAGGTCTCAATGGTCGGAACGGTATGCCCGTTTTCCACTCGCGAGATATAACAACGTAGGAGACCCGTACGCTTCTCGATGTGACCTTGGCTTAGATTCTTGTGCTCTCGAAGTTCACGCAGTCTGTCGCCAACAAGCATCGGGCCTCCAGGTGGGGGGCTGGGGCAGACTACGCCACTACTCGCTTGAAAATCAACAGGCTGAGCCACGGCCCGAAAGGTTCCAGCGTTCATAACCAACACCGGAGCCCTTATACCTGTTATGCTTTGAACCTGCCCCGGAATCCCTTTCCTGGAAGCGTGCGGGACATGAGGCCGAAGGAGGCCCTATGGACCGCGACAACATTTACGGAAAACCCCTGCACGAACAGGATTTGGCTGGATTGGCGAAACTCTGCACAAACGTCGCCCATAATCTTTCCGCCGACCACAAACAATCAGATACGGCTCATACGCTGCGCGTGGAATGGCTTCACCTCGACACCTCGCTGGACGGAGCTAGGACAGAAGCGGAAGCGTCATTGCGAAAGCGCATGATCGAATTCCTAGCGGAAGTACCTACCTGGATGTCGAAGGGATTATAGAGACCGAGTATTCACCGCAATCGCACTGCGCCGGGGCCACAAGGTTCCGGGCCTTATTTATGCTGACCATTCCTCAACTACGTTGCCACCTGGGTCACAGATTCTGCCGCTGAATTGCCTCGCCAAACGTTCTTTGATTAACCGAACAAGTTCAAGAGACCCAACTCTACTGATAATTCGCCTATCCGGCTTGCCCGGATAGATATCGATGAAGTATTTGTGAAACTCTGGAGGCACTGGAGCCGATGCATGCGCATGTCTAGCGATTAAGTCGCGTTGGGCGAGGTCGAAAGCATCTTCGATAGCGCGATAATCCGAAGCCTCAATCAAGACAACGTTGTGGGCAATTGCGCCGTTGCGAATCAACTCCTCGACCATAGTCACGGCCTGTGCGTAGCCAAATTCCCCTTCTACGCCGGAATGCCCAACTCTATCTGAATCGCGCACTACAGAATTGCTAACGAGAACAGACCTAAGCCCCGAGTCTCCGGGGTCGCCGTTGCCGAAGCTGATTGAGACCAGGTCGTGGTCAGCGAACTCCTCTCCAAATCGCGCCCAGGTTCCGTCCGCGAGCTTGCGAAATTGGACCATAAACCGTCTCCTGGCGGCAGCGTAAGGTGCTCACGGGCCGTTGTCAATGTGCCGAAAGGTTCCGACCAATGGCGGAATTTTCCGTCTCGCGAGAATTGGAGCCCTCGTTGGGAATCTGGTGAGGACCTCACTCGATCCCAATCTAGAAAACCGCTATCGCCTGGTGTTGATTTGCCGGTCTCGAACAGCCGATCCAATTCTTCAGGAGTGAGGTCAGTGTTCGACGCCGCATTCCTGGTTCAAGGTCTTGAATCCTTATTACACCCAAAAGCGCGGCAGAAAAGAATTATTCGAGGGATTCCCCGAGCGCAGCACCTGGGTGCTTGACACCACTACAGGTTCAAGAAACGATCCAGAGCCTCCTCCGTTTTCCACATCCTCCGTTTTCCACATCCTCCGTTTTTAGTCCCTCGTCATCAGAAACCTAACAGCATCATCCACGTAGGGCATCACTCCAATCCTCGTAAAACCTGTGGGAATAAATGAAGTTTATTCGCAGTCTATGAAGATGGAACCCGTTATTGCGTCCCGAACCTGAAGACGAAAACTTTGATGAGGAATTTGAGGAGGAGTGATGCCACAGGGTACGATCCCTATTCTTTTAGAGCCACAAAGATGGGAGCGGTTCGGGCGCACGGGTCTCAAGCACTCTAGGACGGGCATGATAGTTTGGTTCCACGGAATTGATGCGGAGACCAAAAGGGACCAGCACTTGCGCAGGCTTAGGCAGTCTGCCACCTCGTCCGACAAATTTAAGCTCAAAAATATCGAGGTGCTTTCGTGTTTAGGCCGAGCTATATCCGCATTTGTTCGCACTGTTACTTTGAGCACTTGGAACCAGGAGATGTGCTCCGAAAACGCTCACGGGACACTGCCTTCGTGACAGTGGGCAAGTCTACGACCTGAAAGCGTGAGAAAACCAAGAGAAAGATGGCTTATCCGAGAAAGGAGCAGTGATGTTTTCTAGGGTGCAGCAAAATCAACACTATTCAGCAGCCCAGCGGCCAATTGGACCTAACTACAGGAGAGTACGAAAGGCTCTTCCTGTCCTGGAACCTTTGGGCGGGGTGACGCTCGGTGTGTTCATCGCCGGAATCCTAGTTCCCAGCTTTCTTCGATCTGGAATGGCCGCGCACCATGGGTTGACAGTTGGTTCTCTCCACACCCTCACCATTGGCGGAGTTAGACTCTTCTACACGCTTGAAAGCTTCAGTTTTGCGATCTTGGGTGCGATGTTTGGCTCGCTCACAGCCCTGGCAATTGAATTTCCCGCTACGTTTGCCAAGACAACTAGAAATTTTCTTAAGTTTCGGCAGGTGGATTGGAATAAGGTTGTGGAGTGGGCGGATCATCAACTAAGGGGAGCGAACATTGATCTACCTTAAGGATCCGCTGAAGAAGGTCGATCAGGGATTGCTGCTTGTTGGGGTCCTTGTAATTGTCGCCGTAGTTGTGCTCCTGTTCGCACAACTTTGGGATTGACCACACAACGGCTGGCAGTGAATGTTGGCATTGTCTTGGCGTTTGTAGCTTTCTACTTCAGATTCCTCAGGCGTCCATGAACAAGGCTGGCCCGTCACGTCCTCGCAATTGTCATGTGCGACCATGAATGTTTAGCGGCGCGCGAGCAGTGGCGCGGATGCAAATACAGTAAGTAGCCCGAGGATCATATATCCCGGACTTACCGTCTTAACGCCCAAACCTAAGACGGCTATACCTAAAAGCGCGATTAGAAATGAGCCGATGGTTCGTATTCTTCGGAAGGCGTGTTGCATCGTGGAAGTCTACACCAGCGCGCCACGTGTGGCGTGCTAACCGCGTTCGATAGCGATCACTTTTGTGGTAAAATCTGACCCGTACCAGTACTTAACCAAGGGCGTAAGCCTTCATTTCCTTGGAGACTTCGATGAGCAAGAACGGCCTTCACTACCACATTAAATGGTCTGGGAAGCCTGCTCGGGATTGGGAGCGATTCGACACGAGCGCGGAATCGGAAGCGAGTGCAAGGCAACTGGCGCGTCCCGGCGAAACCTACACTGTCGAGGAACACGGCGAGTCCTGCCCGCAGTGCATGAAATTCATGAAAATGGTTTCGGGGCGCGATAACAACGAAGCCAGCACGTAACCGATTCGTCTGGTGAAGGAATCGCTCAACTGAGTGGGGCGCTTCCATTCTGGCGGTAGCGCTCGTGGTCGCGATTGCTTTAATAATTTCCTAGTTCAATCACGTCAGCGCGGACGCTGTCGTCGCTCGTATGAACGTATCGGCTTCTGCCAAGCACCTGAAGCAACTCCAACTCCACTCATGCCAGGGGAAAAGACTGTAGGGAGTCATTACTTTTATCCGTAAAGTAGGGTGTGTGCCCGATGGTGGAGACAAAGGCCGACACGTACCTTATGAGTGGCAACACGGAAGTCGTCCCCACCGACCTCGTCTTGCTCGGGAAACGTGCTTGCCAACACCCGCCACAATCCTTCTCGTAGACGATCAGCGATTCGTCCGACATACCTTGCATTTGCTTCTTGCGCAACAGCCGCACTGGAAAATCTACGAAGCTGAAAATGGTAAGGTAGCTCTGGATCGAGTTCGTGAGATTCACCCTGATGTCGTCGTGCTCGACATTGTCATGCCGGAAATGAACGGCATGCAAGCCGCCTACGAAATTCACCACCTCATGCCTTCCCCCAAGATTGTTTTAATCAGCAGCCATTACACGCCGCAGGAAGCGGCGATGCTTGCCCGCTTATTCGGTGATGGTAACTTCATTCCTAAATCGGAAGCTGGAAAAGCGTTGGTCCCCGCAGTCAGCCGCCTCTTGCCAGACGAAAGCAAAGCAACGGTCTACTAGGCGAAGCGAGGAAGCCAGGAAGTGGTTGTCCGGTTCCTGTGAATATCACTTCGATGTACGAACCCGGGAGGCTTGTTTCGCTACGTATGGTTGAAGACCCGCGATCATGAGCGCATTCAAGCCCTTGGTAAGTTTCATGAGGTCTCCGGTTAATCCGACCGGAGCAGCGGGCATTTTGTCGCTCGTCATCAGTTCACAGATTCGTTCGTCGATCAACTGAAATTCCCGCACAAGCATTTTCGCGTCATAGCCTTGCTTTTTTCGACGGCTTCCGTGCTCAGCCGCGAGCTTGAGTGCTTGCGGTTCCAAGCCGTTACGCCCAACCTCCACGTACTCAATTAGCGCGTCCATGATCTTTGGAAGATCGTTTTGATGCGAGTTGGATGAGGCAGCAGAAAGGAGAGGATCACCCTTGGCAGCAGACGCAACCATCGCCAAGATATCTGCACAATTTTCGCGCAGGACCAATGCCAGACGCTTATAGGGCACTGGCACTTTCGATCTGCGGGCTTCGAGTTTGTTTTTGATTTTCTCGACGAGTGTATTCACGTCTGTGGGCTTGGTGAAGAATTCATCCACCTGATGTTGGATCGCTTCCATTGCGTTCTCAAACGATGGATAGGCGGTTAGAACCAAACTGATGCAATGCGGCTGTGCATAGCGCATCGCGCTGATCACGACGAACCCGTCTCCCGGCTTCTCGATATTCAGGTCGCAGAGCAAAACGTCATAAAGCATGGAATTGATGTTCGTGAGCGCATCCCCAACAGTCGCTACCGGGGTCACATCAAAGCCATTCTTCGTGAGCAGCGCACCGAGGGTGACCCGAATACCTTCCTCATCCTCGACGAACAGAAGACGTGTTGGCTGAGATTCAGTCGTAGATACTCCTTAGCCCTACGGGGTCTTGGGTTTCGCTGAGAATAGGCTACTAAACGGTCCTACTCAATAGGAATCGCCACATCTCACGGAAGCTAATGTGGGTGAAGTGACAGCGTCGTAGGAACGAGTTCGTTAATCGCCATCCTTCCGGGGTTGGGCCAACACGGGTATTGTGCGTTCAAGGACAACAAGCTATTGCGAACGAGATTTCTTCCAGGTCAGCGCCGGCACTTCTAAATTAGCTAGACGTTTCAGGTAAGCCCTCGCGTGTTCTGCGGCTCGGTCCTTGCCCTGCTCGATATCATCTACTGAGTTCCTGAGCCCCGTTGCCTTATCCCGGCGCGGGGCTCTTTTGTCTGCTCGATCAGCCAAACTTTATCATCGGCCAGTCGGTTCGGGTCTTTACGTAACTTTTTCAAGCGCGAACTTTGGATTCTGCTTTCTTCCCAACCGCCTCATAGGAGGAGAAGGGGGCACTCGAGTTTGAAAAGCTTGCCGAGCAGAAGAAACCAGCGACAGAATGACCGTGAGCATGCCGCCGAAAAGCTACAGCGACGGCTGCCTAAATTCAACCAGGTGAGTCAGAACGGAGTTTTTGGTAGGGACAGGTGTTAAATACACCGTCTCTGAATTCCAGCGTATGACTGAGCTTTCCATAAACGCGGGTTTGTTTTGAAGATACAGGCGCGGTCTACTCTGCAATCGCATCATACTTTTGCCTCGAAGGGCTCTCACAAGCCATTAAAGACGATTTCACTCCTGGCACTCTTTGCAACGCCACAGAACAGGCGCTTTTGACATTACTCCGCCGTCGTGCCCTGGATCATCTCATCAAGATCAAGCCTTTGCCGCCATTGGCTCAAGAAGAACTGGATGAAATGGCCGGCATCGCTCCTGCGGGCCGTCGATTCCGCAACTGAAGCTCGCCAGCGAGAAGTAGCGTTGATCAACGAGTGCGTCAGTGACAATCGCGAGGGGCCGACAATGCTGTCGATAGTCTACTCCCGCGCCAGCGGTCCTAGAGAAATAGCGCTGACGTACTATGGGCTTTTCGCTTGCGGCTGTTAGGCTGTGTGAAGAGGAAAAGATCAGCGTTGTGCGTGGAATGGCCAGCAAGAACGTCAGACGCCGCGGGCTGCGATAGTGTGACAACCGTAGAGCCATGGATGGCAACAGGTGAATGCGGCAGTCTCGCCGCCGACGAACTCATCGCCGTTCTGCTCGATCAACGACAGCATTGGACCGATCGAGCCTGGTCGGCGATGCTCCTGGCCTCCAGGAACGAGAAGGCGGTAACGGAAGCTCTCTTCCACGCAACCCAGCGTGACCCGGTGTATTGGGTCCGCCGGGACGCGCTGCGATCGCTTCGACTCTGTATCGGAGACCTGGAGTACGAAATCTGCCCGGTATAGTCCCCCGATCCCACGCTGGAATATCGCTGGTACGGCGGCGAGAACCATCTCCCGATTCCAGGTCCTGAAAAGTTCTCTTTTTGATGGAAAGTGGATTAAACGCCTAAATCCCAGTTTCTGGAAACACGGGAGCTGCGGCGAAATTCGCCGAAGAGGGAGGAAAGAAGGGCGCTTGTTGAGGAGGGACGGCTACGGCTGGTTGCGATGGATTGGGCGGGCGGCTTTACGTTAACCCCACCAACCTGACCGCGACCCCTACGAGACCATCTTCGATCTGATCCACACGTACTATCTGCCCAATGTATTTGGAATTAGGGGCAAAAAGACCTGAATGGCGTAGGAAGCTGATCGTGAGACGCATGCCCTCGCTGTAGCTGAGGAGCCCACTCTTGAAATAGAGACCGTCACGCGAAATATTCTGCGTAATGCACACATCTCTAACTTCACTCGCTGACTCCGCCGCTTGGCGAACTTGTATAGGCAGGAAACATTCAACTCGACGAAAACGGCGGGGCACCCGAGGCAGCTTTCGTTCGGCGGGATGGCCATCTTCAGGAGGAAACACAATACCCCAAAACCCTGGGACGGGTTGTGTGAACTCCAGTCTCACCATGGGCGGGCATGGCTCAAACCCGGCGATGCGACACGTCGCCTGTACCTCGTTCCGGGGATTAACTAAGAGCAACTCCTGTCCCAACCTCACGGTCGCACCTAGAACCAGGACACCTCCCTTTCGTTACGGCCCGATAACTTGCTCACCATCCCATGGATGGCTTTGTCAAGGTTCTCCGGCAGCAACTCGCCGTGATCAGTCAGTCTGCGACGATCCACCATGGATTCGTGGGGAGCCCCAAGGCGATCGGCTGTGAATCGCAACGGCGTATATAGTTGAAATCACAGGCGCACAGAATTATGGCGAACGACAGGTCTCCCGAGGTCAATTTCGGGCGTTTTGCAGCGGACCTCTGATGCACGCCGATTTGGTGGCCTAGAGCCAGGTTCTCGAGTTCGAGAGCAGCACGCGAACAGAAGATCGAGGACAGAGTTGCGAGGAGGTCGTGAGAGAAATGAGCATCGGCGAGAATTATGAAGGAAATATAACTCCCATCCACTCAGAAAGTTCGACATTTTCGAGAGGCACAATCCGAGAGTTATCGCGTGGATTGCTGATCTGTCAAGCGACCCGGTTTCGCAACAGCCTCAGTTGAAGCGAGAAACGAACGCTAACCTTCATTCAAGGAATGCTGCGATAGATCCGATGCCCGTTCTGAGCTGCCTCCAAGCCAAGTTGAGGTGCTCTGTCCGCTAAGTAAGCGCAGCTCGAATCGTGCAATACGATCCAAACATCCCGGTAGCAGCGGTCGAGGGAAGCAGTCAATTTATTGAGGACCTTCGCCATCACCTCGCTTCCGAACGGATTAAAGAAGAACAGGACTAACTTCTCCTTTGGAAATTCAAAATCCGCGGCATCCATATTGAGTGACTCCATAGTGCAGCTATCCACTTTCTGGCACTGACGAAAGTTCTTGCAAGCTTGGTCGTGGAGTTCCTTTCGCAATTCGATTCCACAAACACGTCTGAAACCATACCGAGCCGCTATCAACAGCGCTCTTCCCTTGCCCGAACCGAAGTCGATGAACGTGTATTCGCCGAGTCTTTTCAATGGAAGATTCTGCAGAACTCGGCGTGCACACTTCGGACGTATCGGGAGATAATCGAAGTTCAGGTTGTCCTTCGGCCAGCCTCGATTCTCTTGCTCTCTGACCTGAGACGAAGTATCGACACGATGATAGAAATCAAACCACCAATCCTCCAGGACAACGTTCAGATCAACGACGCGTTGTACGCCTGGCATTTTCTTGATTGCGTGACGCAACTTCATTGAGTCCGGGAAAGTCACCATTGATTGTTGTGCTACGCGTTTCTCTTGGCTGGAACAAGTGTAAGCGGCAAACCAATGCACCAAAGTGCCTTCAGATAGTCTGGAAATCATGACTATGGATTTTTTATATCGACTGAGGTCACGGCTTCGCCAGCTCCACTTAGATATGTCCATTGGGCTGGTGCCGCGTGCGGGGCTATTCTGCGGAGGCTGAGTCGGTCCCGTTATGGCCTCGCACGTTAGATACTGTAGCTTTGCTCCTGTTTAAGCAAACGCAAATTTCAGATATCTAGAATCTCAAATTTGAATAATAAATAGATCGCTTACTCTTCACATTTTCCTGCGGGTGAAAAATGATTTAGGAACGGCAGTCTTCTGTGTCTTGCTAAATCTCTGTCACCTAACGATCCACTCAAAAGGAATATACCGTCGTCCATTTTATCCCATTTAATGCAATCATTCCGCCAGGCCCTTCATGTTGTTTCTCTTGGATTCTGAACCTAATGCCGTCGGGGCGTGGTCAGACAAGAGAACTTCGATGGTCACACGCCGCCGAAGAGAGAAATATTTATCCTGTATTCGGGATCTGGATACCTCGGAATAAGTTACTTAAGTTACTAGCGAAGGCGGCAGTGCAATTACGCCAATTCGATGTCATATCCTTCAACTCGAATCGCGACAGATCGCTGGAGCAATTCCACCGATACGACTAGCTTTTGGTCCCGACCTTGGCGTACAAGAATTCCCTGGACGCCATCAAGAGAACCTCCCAGAATGCGCACACGCTTCCCGGCACTAACGAATGGATGCGGCTTGATTTGGGCGCCGCGGTCGACAGATCGCTGAACGGCCTCGATCTCGGCGGACGGAATAGCTGTGGGCCGACCCGCGTTTGAGACCAGAGCATATATCCCTGGAGTCGTCAAGATGTCCAGCCGACGTTCAAGACCTCCTCTGATAAAGACATAGCATGGGAAAAGTGGCAGACAGAGCATTTTAGTTCGGTCCTGCCAACTATGAGCTGATTGGTAAAGTGGGAGCAAAGTTTCGAACCCCTTGCTCGCGAGAATCCGAGCTACCGTCTTTTCGTGCTGGTGCCGCGTATAAATCGCATACCAGGCGGACAGGGTGTTGTCGGACGGCGAGTGGGTTTCGGTTGAGGTCAAAGGCATATAGCTCCGCCCTGTGACTTACACGATCCATTACGACCAGAAAGTTGTCTGAGCCGAAAACCTAAAAAAACCCGTTCGGCTTGCGTCTAGCCTCGATAAATGAACAGCCCCTCATTGCGTCCTTACTACTCTTGGTCATCGGGTGACGCGAAAGATTCGAAGCCTGTTGAAACTTTGACTGACAGGCAAAAGACAGTCACTAATTTTCACCTGCCAATTCTGGAATGTCGAAGCCTTCGCTGATCACAGCGAAGCCGTCTCGAGCCGTTTCCGCGGCTGGATGCTCGATACGAATCACTCGTCCCTCAGTCAGTAACCTCACGGATTGCCCAGCCTCGCGGAGAGGGGGAAGAAAAATTTCCATCCTTACCATCACCTCTGCCGGCGGGCACGTGGGTGTCAGGATGAAGGCACCTCTTGCACTGATGTCTCGAGTGATTCCCTCCCCTTGCAATTGAGCACCGCGTTGACCTCTCCACGAGAACACCACGGACGCGCCCAACCGATAGCGGACAATCGTTCTGAGTTCCACTTGTTGGCACGGCCTCTCGGTGCGCCCTTCGAAAGAGTTCGATTTCGTCGCCGCCTGCACGCTACGTGTGAACATAAAGATTCCTTTACGGTCACGCAAGAAGCACTAAGTCACATCGGATGGGATTTAGCTTCCGTTTGTCCGGAGGTTTTTCTGGCAGCGGGGTACGTGCTGAATCCTGTTGCCAGTTCGGACGGTGATGGAAGGCCGCAGGGCAAATGCCCTTGCGGGTGACGAGGCGCTGTTCAAACTATTGGTGATAAATGTCACCATGTGTTGGATGTACTAGGCGTATTACAGCTTTCACCGGATTGATTTTGTGTCTTTCCTGGCCAAGAATCGCCCCTTCCTGCGCGTGAAGGTTATCAGCTGGTTCGACTCTCGCCGAGCTGCCTTTTACCTCTCGAACAGGAACGCATGGCGAGAAATTCAGTGCAGACCACCGCAACGGACACTGTCCTCGATCGAAGGGTGCCGGGCTCCGGTGGAAAAATCCGTGTTTTTGTTGCTGAATCGAGTCACATGGCGAGCCAACTCATTGAAGCGGCCTTGCAAAAGCACCATCAAAAGTTTGCAGTTCGCTCGTTTAGCGCCGGATCCTCTGAAACATTTCGGAAATTGGAAGAGAATGACCCTCACGTTGCCATCATTAGCGCCGACCTCCAAGATGGCTCGTTGACGGGCTTTCAAGTCCTTCATCGGCTGCGGGATTCGAAGTTGAACCCTGCTGTCATAATGTTGTTGAATTCCGCCGAGCGCGATCTTGTGATCGACGCATTTCGCGCTGGGGCCAGAGGAATTTTCACCCGAGCGCATTCGGTTGATGCTCTTCCGAGATGCATTTACGCCGTTCACCAAGGACAAGTCTGGCTTGATAATGATCAAGTCCAATTCTTACTCGAACTAGTCATGCGCCTGAGGCCGTTGCAAAGCGTGAAGCCTGGTGGAATAGCGTTGCTGACCCAACGTGAGCAGCATGTTGTCGCCCTGGTAGCCGAAGGCATGAGGAACGAGGAAATCTCCCAAAAGCTTAACGTCACCGAACACACGGTTAGGAACTACCTCTGCCGTATTTTCGAGAAGCTGGGCATCTCGAGTCGCGTGGAGTTAGTTCTCTACGCTCTCAGTCGGTGAGAATCAAGTCGTTATTTCGTCGCCGAATAAGTGCAGGCCGCGCGTTCATTCCTGAGATTGATGGACTCCGCTTTATTGCCATACTATCGGTCGTACTCTTTCACGTCAACGCTCAGATGCTTCGGTACTATCCCAGTCGATTTCCTACCGTGCCATCGATTCTTTTGGACAATGGGGACCGAGGTGTACGTCTGTTTTTTGTCATCAGCGGGTTTATTTTAGCTCTTCCTTTTGCCCGATATCACTTCGAGGGTGGCCCCCCCTTGTCTCTTAAACGATATTTTGTAAGGAGGCTGACGCGATTGGAACCGCCCTACCTCGCATCGCTTCTCATCCTCAGCGTTCTGGCCGCCATTGTCCTACACGATAGATTGACAACTGTCGTAGTTCATTTGTTAGCCACTGCGACATACTGCCATAATCTCATTTTCGGACAACTAAGTACGATTTCAACTGTGGCCTGGTCTCTAGAAATTGAAGTGCAATTCTATATCCTTGTACCGATGATGGCCAATGTATTTGCGTTACGCAGCCAGTTTCTTCGCCGATCCCTGCTGGTTGGCATTATTCTTATTTCCGGTGTTCTCCAAGCAATTTTCCCCGGTCCTATGAGATGGCAGTTAAGCATAGGGTTTTATATACAATTCTTTTTGGTTGGCTTCCTGCTCGCCGACATCTACCTCGGGTCTGCTGTAAAGCAAAAAACTTGGGCTTGGGATGCGGTGTCTACAATTGCGTGGCCGCTCGTATTCCTGTTACCTAAGTCCATGGTACAGTATGTACTCCCGTTCTTAATTTTACTGCTATACTGGGCGGCCTTTAACGGAAACATTGTCAATTCGCTCTTTCGCAACACTGTGATCGTATCGATTGGAGGTGCTTGTTACTCAATTTATCTCCTACATTTTCCCGCGATTGCATTTGCCTCACGCATTGTGGGGCACAGTAGAACGCTGTTGTTCTGGTTATTCTCGCTGATTCTGATACCAGCGGTGAGTGCTCCTTTCTTCCTACTAATAGAGAAACCCTGCATGAATCCAAACTGGCCCTTGGACTTGGTCAATTGGATTAGGATCTCGCGCGGAACTGGTTCACTCGGATGGCAGAATGAGCCTTAACCAGCCGAGCACATTGCGAGGCAAGCCGTCCATCGGTTGGTATTCGGGCTATATCGATTTTCCCAATCAATTTAGAAGTAGAATGCATGGTAGTGATATCTATGTGAGTTTCAATTTCTTGGCCTCATCTGACTAATTAATTTAAGAAAGTGAAAGCGGGATCCATTACGATTGCCAGACTCAAGGGCTCCATGCTCACGACGCAACCTGTGCCTCCCGAAAATTCTGTGCAGCCAACGAGTCTCCAAACGAACTGCAAAGCGATGGACAGTCGAAGTTTCCGGCTGAAATTCAAAGACGCGCGGCGGGCGCACGCCGCGTCCACGTTGCCCACGGCACCTGATCTGACAACACTCGTGGCGGCACCGTCTGCCGAAATAATCCGGACGCCCGAGATGAACGAGATCAGTGCGGTTCTTAATGATTATCTGACGAACCCCAATCCGAACCTCCAGCGGCGCCCCGTACGGCATACGTCGCCGGTGTCTGAAGTTTTAACCGGCGCTATAGACAGCGATTCTGGTTTGAACGCTTCGATAGTCCTCAGCCTTTTTGCTCTTTGTTCGAGGACCAGGATATGCACAATCAGGAATTTTGTGGCGCAAAGCCAGGGAAGAACCCTATTGTACGCAACTAACCTCCAACCTAGCATCTCGGCGTCAAAACAGACAGTCTGTTTGACATCCGAACCAGCTCACGGATTTCCAGCCCAACCCAAAAAGCCCACCCGAATCGCCTGAAAGGCGGCCCGACCGATTGCCGCTTCATACGGTGGCGTCGCGAGTCGGGCCGCTTGAAACTCAAACCGGAGAAGAGGAGAAGCGCAAATGAACACGAAGAAGAATGCGACGATTGCGATCTGTCTGGCAGCGATTTTAGCTCTCAGCCCTGTCGCCAACTTTGCGCAGGCTACTACCACGTTCAGCGGTGAAGCCGTGGCATTGCGGGCAAGTGCGGTGGGGATCCACATCCACGACCACCTCATGGATCAGCGTTCGAACAATACGTTTCTATCGGCGTCCGGACAATTCCACACGGCCTCCAGTTTGGCTGCAAGATCCTCAAACTCTCCTCGTGTGGGTGTCGTCGTTTTCCCTTGAACTTGGATATGCTGCTCGGTTCGCAGTTCGATCTCTTGCACTCGCTGCAAGGACCTTCCGCCAACGTTTGTCAAGCGCCGCGAGAAGATCGAAAAGCGGCGCCAGGAGATTCAGGCGGAACTTACGCGGCTGGCGGAGCAATCGAAGGATTATGTCCAGCAATAGCATGCGCCGAGTCGCGCAAAGCTCACTATTCCTTATAGCGATTTGTATCCGGCGGGAAATGTTCAACAGGCCAAAGACCAGGGTCCCACTTTATAGATAGCCACCGGACGACCAAGCAAGTTGTAATCAATGTAACTGCCTCACCGAATAGCATGGCACTTCTTAGGAAGATTGATGAGATAACAAGCATCAGCCCAAAGTTCGTCAGCACTTCGATCAAGATCATTATGGCCCTCTAACCCGCACATCGCATAACGGGTCACGACCGTCACGCTAGTCGAACTCCAGCAAGCCCTTCGGCGGCCTCCATCCTGGTTTGAGAAACACGGCAACGCTGCTGTTCTCGGTCGATTTTTCCGAACCTTAGCGCAGCCCGTGTCTTTTCAGGAGGGCCATCTCAGGCCCCGCCCACAGGACAAGCCCGAACACCGCTAGAATGGCAATCGTCACGGCGACTCTCTTCCCTGTGCTGGTTGAGGACTTCTGCCTGAAATAGGCTCGTCATTGTTTCCCCCCGTTGCACTGAGATTCGCCTGAAGGGCGAATCCAATTCGTTGCCCTGGGTCAACAACCGTGGAAATTATTTTGATGGGCGCGCCGAGATACTCACGTGTGTAGGCAAAGCAGCGGACTAAATGGCGAGAACCACGCGCTGGAACAGCAGTGGCGGTGGTGCTGGAACGAAACGGTGTCGCTTCATGGCGTGCTGCTGACGTGAGCGAGTCTTTTCACCTTACGGAAGGGAAGTCGTCGAGCTCTTGGATTCAGGGGCTCACCAACAAGGAGATTGCCGGACGGATGAACATTAGCCCAAATACCGTGAGGGCATCATCAGGATGGTTATGGGCAAGTTGGGAGTCTCGACACGTTCCGGGATAGTCGGGATCGTGTTTCGCGGCATCTATACTGCAAGCTATCTCCGGCCTTGAGCCCCGCGTCGCGTACCTCATCTTATTACGTAAGGCGACTGCGCGCCTGCCGCCGATAGTCGCCCTTCTTGGTTATTGCTCTGGCTAACGGTAGTACGAGGGTTCCATTGGCAGGTGCTGAAACTAAGTGAAAAATGAGGCATGGCAAGAAGCGGGTCTGGGTGCCTCGCGGATACTCTAACTATCGAAAAAGCTCCGGCAAAAGCCCATTCCGAGTCGCCACGCCTAGTCGAACACCGCAATGGTGTTCCCATCAAGAGGAACCAGAAGTTACGTCTCGAACTGCCGGTGTTTGTTTATAGCCGCTCGACAGATCAGGAACCTTTGCACGAGATGGCACGCTCTCTGGTTGTCTACGCCCGTGGAGGTGTCCTGGTTCTAGGTGCCACCGTGAAGTTGGGACAGGAGTTGCTCTTAGTTAATCCCCGGAACGAGGTACAGGCAACGTGTCGCATCGCCGGGTTTGAGCCATGCCCGCCCATAGTGAGACTGGAGTTCACACAACCCGTCCCAGGGTTTTGGGGTATTGTGTTTCCTCCTGAAGATGGCCATCCCGCCGAACGAAAGCTGCCTCGGGTGCCCCGCCGTTTTCGTCGAGTTGAATGTTCCCTGCCTATACAAGTTCGCCAAGCGGCGGAGTCAGCGAGTGAAGTTAGAGATGTGTGCATTACGCAGAATATTTCGCGTGACGGTCTCTATTTCAAGAGTGGGCTCCTCTCCTACAGCGAGGGCATGCGTCTCACGATCAGCTTCCTACGCCATTCAGGTCTTTTTGCCCCTAATTCCAAATACATTGGGCAGATAGTACGTGTGGATCAGATCGGAGACGGCAGCGTAGGGATCGCGGTCAGGTTGGTAGGGTAACGTAAAACCGCCCGCCAGACCCGTCGCGGCCATTGCCCACTGACACCATTATTCTTGCCGTAGCCGGCGCCTCCTCAGCAAGCCGCACTTACTTCCTCTTCGGTGAATTTGAGTTCCAAGGCCCGAGAAACGGCATTATTGATTGGATACTGGCTTTCGGCAATGGGTCAGGGTGCTTCGTCTAAGTTTGAGGGTCGCCGTGATGCGCGAGCCCTACTGATGCGCCACTTATTTTTCGCGGAGGATTCCCAGAACATCGAACGGGGCAAGTTCGACGTTGCAGATCCCGCCATCTCATAAAACCTTTTCCATCAGAGCCGCCCGAAAGCTGTTAGCGGAATGCAACACTGCCGCTGAAGTTCGAATGCGATGAACGGGTAACGGGTAACAAGTCGTCGGGGCAGCCTAACTGAGGTTTCGGGACTGGTCGGTCCACAACTTCGCCAAATCTGCAATCGCTTTCGGAGCCATCTCCAAGTTTTGCCAGAACTGCGGTATCGCAGTGGGAAATTCAACCCCGACATCAAAAACGCGCTCCTGCTGCACCCTGACAGATAGAACGATGCACTGCTGGCTGCTTTCCTCTCCCTTGTTCAGCACCAGCAATTTCTGGCCGGGTCGGACCGCAGTCTGCATAGAAATCAATCCGCCGTGTGCATTGATCTCGACGGTGCAGGCTTCCTCATGGAACGGGTTGTCGCCGGTGTAGCCGTAGACAAACAGCGGGGCCTGGACACGGATCCGGGACGTGCGCCGGCGCTCCGGTTGCCCGGAGGTCTCTGTCCCGCTCGCTGGCGAATCCTTTCGATCCATGCGGGCCAATTGGGCCCGCTTCAAAGCTTCGAAGATTTTGCTCAAGACTTTGTTCTGGAGCCAGGTGCCCGAAGCTCCTCGCTAAGAATATTGCACCATGGCGGCCCAAGCAACCCGTTGTTCTTGTTGAGTCCGAAGCGGGGAGCGGCGGTCTTGTGACTAAGCCTCCACGAGATGATTACGGACGGCGTAGCGGACTAATTCTGCGACCGAATGACAATTGAGCTTACGCATCAGGTTCGTTCGGTGCGTCTCGGCTGTCTTAGTGCTGATTCCGAGAATTGTCGCGACTTCCTTACTGCTTTTGCCTTCCGCCAA
>Ga0307478_10000355_pt1 | contig 48888 bp, 35 predicted proteins | sample atmos_gasesECM4C_2_FD_203713 | JGI IMG/M metagenome (GOLD analysis project Ga0307478, IMG submission 203713) | Hardwood forest soil microbial communities from Morgan-Monroe State Forest, Indiana, United States - atmos_gasesECM4C_05 | ecosystem: Environmental > Terrestrial > Soil > Temperate...
CCAGACCATCGCATCATCGTGTTCATGATTTCATATGCAGGATTGAGCCGTCGATGCTCTGGGGCAACCGCGTGGCGGAGTACGCTGTACTTAACACAGCACTCGAATCCAATGATCCTACGGGAGCGGCAAAGTGGCGGTGTCCGTGCGGGGGTGTCAGAAACTCGGTTTGGCGGGGCTTTGACTAATGGTATTGAGATCGTCGCAGTACACAAAAAAAGCCCCGGGACCACTCGCTGCCCGGGGCTTTGTGAATCGAGCGAGATTCCGTCGCCGAAGGCCTTCCTCGTTCGATTTCCTTGTTTAAGGAGATCTTAATTGCGCAAAAGTAGGCGGTCACTGCCTCAGAGCAATCTTGCGTAGGTAACCGCGCCAGTCGATTCGGCTCAAGAGATAACGCTGTGGGGCAAAGGAAGACGCCACAGGGAGGCAAACCCACGAGGCACCGCCGCGCCGAAAATCAACTACTCCCCAGCCTCGTGGATCCCTCAAAGCCCACGCAATGACACAAACAGGACTCTTCAAGAGCGCCGAAGTGATTGCCGGAACGGTGGGATTGAGGGGCCAATGCAGCTGCTCGACGCTACACAGTTTTACCACATCACGGCAGGTGGAACGCGGGAACCGTATCGATACTTCCTGAAATAATGTAGGAGGCGGCCAGTCCTTAATGGGGTTTGACTCTTGGGAGTTGGAGAGTGACTGCCTCCTCCTTCAGATTGCAGAAACCACACCCCAAGCCTCTCCCGGAGCATTTGTTGGACCTGTCAAAACAAAAGAAGATCAATTCGGGATTCGGGAGCCCGTTTTGTATTTCCTGAATGGAGGAGGCGGCTGGCCCTTTTCTATTGGGGGTTTTTGTCGCCTCGGAGCGAGTGGCCGCCTCCTCCGTCCAGATTGCAGACATTACGAAAGAAGCCTAACTCTCCTGGAGCATTTGCCGGAACTGTCAAAACAAACAGGGGGGCAAACCATTCCAACCTGCAACAGGGAACTAGCAATTCGCGGCTCTGTGGACAGCGGCAACCTATTCGTCGGCAGCGGGACTCCTGCTTCTTTGAATGCGGGATCGCATACAATTGAGGACGTAGGAATGACTCCAAATTTCGCGTAAGAGACACCAGAAAGGGCGCTTAGAACTTCCAACCCATCGGTTATTATTTACCATCTGCTCTGTTCTGCTTTCCTCGATCACCAGTTTCACCGCCGAGGTCCCCCACCTCCTCCTCCCGGCTGCGGCCTCCGCCACCTCGACCGCCACCACTCCTACCGGAGCTCTGCCAGTTTCGGGTCTGTGCTTCTCCTCTCTACCGGGTCCGAGGGAGCCTTTCCTTTGTTATTTCACGATAACCGTGAGTTCGTCGAGTACCTGACCACCGGGTACTAGCGGAAATTAGCGTATGCGTTTGCACGGCCGAGGAATTCGCGCAAAGAGAACTCATCATCGCGTCCCTTTTGATGAAAACGCAGGCTCAGGTTTGCATCGCATTCCTCCAATGTCAGATTTGTAAGACAGAGAGGGAAAGATGAGGCTTCGATTCGCCGACTTGGCGTCATGTTGCTCTGTTCCTTCCTACGCATTGCCGCACAGAAACCGGTGGCGGCGACCATCATTTCCTTGCAGTCCGTCGACTGCGGTACCAAAATAGAGGGGAAGAGGAAATCCACCGTATTAGTGTGCCAGCAATACGTAGTGCGCACAGCGACTACCGAATACCGCATTCGTCAGCAAGAGCCCTCTGGGCAGGACGTCCTTCCAGCCAATACGCCAGGATCTGCTTGGAAGTGCGCAACGTTTGGCATTAGGCTAGGGTCTCCTCAACTCTGACGCGCACTTCACCTTACGCCGCAGTGCCTCCTGCAAGTACTGCCAAAAGTCATCATTCAAGGGTTTTCACGTAGAGCTGCCCGCTGCGCCGGCAAGGGAAGGCCGTCGATCGCAACATCCCCGTCTTTATGCTAAGGCAGAGTACACGAAACTAAAACTGGAACAGTCTTGCTCCTAAGATTCTTGTATGGCTGACTGACACTTTTAACAGCTGCCAAGTGACTTTCACCGAGGCAAGCTGGCTTTGCTAACCATCCTCGATGCAAGGACAACGCCTACTTGGATTGGAGGCTTAACATTCGAAATATCGCACTTGGCGTCATTCTATTAGGCACTGGGATTGCCTCGCCAGCACAGACTTCTCAACCTCCCCAAGCCGCGCCTTCTGCTGCGAAGAGCATCGGGATGTTCACTTCTCCCAAAAATGGACAGAATGCCGAACAACAACCCATGGACGAGAATGAGTGCTATACGTCGGCGAGACAACCGAGCGGCGGGGACCCGCTAGCCCGGCCTCCCGCTGCGAAGTCGGCCGACCAGAAAGAAGCTGAGCAAAGGGCTGCTGTCGACAACGCGAAATCGGCAAAAGGCGGTGGGCTCGAGGAGCTGCTCGGGGGGCAGCAGCCGGAGGCACAGTCGGAGCCATTGCAGGAGGGAAAGGGCGCCGCCGCCGGCACTTTGAAAGGTGGCATGCAACAGCGACCGGCGAATGCGGCCACGAAGCAGCAGGCCGTAGCCAACACAGCAGCCCAGCAGCAACAACAGGAGGCGCAGGCTAACGCTGCCCACGCCCAAAACCTGGACGCCTTCAAGCGTGCTTTCTCTGCCTGCATGGATGCTCGGGGCTGTTCTGTGAAATGAGCGAAACGCCGTGGTGGGCTTGGATACCCCCTTGCCCCAGTCATTTCGGCTATTCCGTAACTTTCAGGCCCAGCGCTCCATTCGAGGCCATTGAAGCCTTCTCCCTGGTCACGACAGTTTTGCGGTGGTCTATCACGCTGAAGTGGTGGCGCATCGAGTCGGCGAACGTTGGGTTCCCGCAGGGGCAGGGCCCTCTTATGCGAGTTCGAATTAGGATCCGAAAGGAGCGAAGAAAAATGAAGAGAGATAAGACCGCTATCGCGCTAGTCGGCGTATTTTGCATATTGGCCCTGAGTGTGCGGCTCGTTCTTTCGCAAGAGAAAGCCGTCCCGGGCACAGTTCAGGTCCACATGGTGATTACGGACCAGGCATTCAACGACAACAGCGAAGTCCCCGCTCTTCGGCAAGACAATGTGCAGGTGAAAGTGGGCAAGGATGTCGTCAAAGTCGAACACTTAATCCCTGCTCAAGATGAAAACGCCGCATTGCAACTGTTTGTGCTGATTGACGATACCTGCGAGACGACGGCGCTCGGCAACAACCTCAACGACCTGCGGGACTTCATCAATGCCCAGCCAGCTTCTACTATGGTTGGTGTTGCCTACATGTCCAACGCCACGATCCAGGTCACTCAAAATCTCACTGTCGACCATGCTCTCGCGGCTAAGGCTCTACGCCTTCCCCGAGGTAGTTCATCCGCGATGGACAGCCCCTATCTTTCGCTTATTAGTTTGGTGAAAAGCTGGCCTCAGCAGAAGCTCCGACGCGAGATCCTCATGATATCGGATGGAATCGATCGGCTCCGCGGCGATACAACCGGCGATACAGGGCCGAGCCCATTTCCCTCGCGCGGCCGCGGCGGTCGCGTCACCACAATGCCCACCATCAGCTCGGACGCGGACACCGTGAGCAACGTGAGCCAAAGATACGGGGTCATTGTTCACTCCATCTACGCGACTGGTGTCGGGCGGCTTGGCCGCAACTCTTGGGAAGCACAGCTAGGCCAAGGTGGCATCGCTAAGATTACGGAAGAGACCGGCGGAGAGTACTTCGCGCTCGGGACACAAAATGCTGTTAGTTTCAAGCCTTACCTGGATCGTCTTCAGAAGATTTTCGGCAATCAGTACTTTCTTGTATTCCAGGTAACACCGCGAAAGAAAGAAGGTTTGCAACGAGTACGCATCTCAACGGAATCTGCGAATGCAGATATCGCGGCAGCGAACAATGTCTGGGTGCCTGGTGCCGCAGGGTAGTTGCGCATGCACAGGTCAAGTAATTGGCACCGCAACGGGGGTCGAATTGAACTAAATGTCTAAAACTAGACTCCCTAATCGCCAGCGTTTGTTGACGACTCTCCTACCATTCGTTGCAAGCGGCGGCGCGTTGCAACCGTTCGTGCATTGAGCCGCATGTGCAAGTCAGAAGCTCCGAGCCTTGCCGTTGGGCTTCGTGGGAGCCGCACAATTCGTAAGGAGGATGCCGGGAAGCCAGAGTGTTGTAACAGTGGGAATTCATGGCATCAGCAAACTCAGCAAGAACGCCGCGGTGGGCTTGGACCTACCCAGTTTTGGCGTTAATCGTTCTGGGTGTCCGGATAGCCCTCAGTCCTGGGACTTCATTCGCTGCCGTTGAAGCCTTCGCTTTGATCACTACGGTTTTTTCGGCGGTCTACCATGCCGAAGTGGTCGCGCATCGCGTCGGCGAGCCGTTTGGGAGCCTAGTGCTAGCCTTGGCCGTCACCATCATCGAGGGGGCACTCATCGTCTCGATGATGATCACTGGTGGAGCAGACACTTCCGGGCTGGCGCGCGACACTGTTTTTGCCGCAGTCATGATTGTCTGCAACGGTATCGTTGGGTTATGTCTTCTTGCCGGAGGCCTTCGCCATCGCGAGCAGGGCTTTCAGCTCCAGGGCGCGAAGGCCGCGCTAACCGTGTTGATTGCGCTTACAACGCTGACACTGATCCTTCCGAATTTCACAAAAACAACGCCTGGACCGACGCTCAGCCCCTCGCAACTGGTGCTTGCCGCAACTGTTTCGCTTATCCTATATGGTTCTTTCCTGTTTGTGCAGACCGTGCGCCATCGCGACTATTTTCTTCCCGTTGGAGGCAGCCGCGAAGAAGCACATGCGCTGCCTCCCTCGACTAGACTCGCGCTCTTGAGCGCTGGATTGCTGCTGTTCTCGTTGGTCTTGGTCGTGGCGCTCGCAAAGACGCTCACGCCGACGGTGGAGCGCGGCATCGCTATAGTCGGGGCGCCGAGAAGCGTTGTTGGGATCGTCATCGCGGGGCTGGTTCTGTTTCCCGAAGGACTGGCCTCCTACCGAGCGGCGAAGGCGAATCGCCTGCAGACCAGCATGAACCTGGCCCTCGGGTCGGCGCTCGCCACAATAGGGCTGACGATCCCAGCGGTGACCGGTGTTTCAATCCTTCTCGGTACACGCCCGACTCTGGGTCTGGGCAGCCAAGACCAATTGCTACTCGGCCTGACCCTATTTGTTAGTGTGCTTACCTTGGGGACCGGCCGCACCACTGTGCTGCAGGGGATCGTCCACCTCGTTCTATTCGCCGTTTTTCTCTTTCTTACCTTCGTGCCCTAGCGTTGATGCGTGTTCTCTCCATCGGCGTGAGCCGCGTGCGTCAAACGGCGTACGAAGGGCAGTTTGGTTCACCGAAAACGCGCAGCAGCAAGCGAGATGTAGCGATTAGCCAGCCAATCCATGATCGGTTGCTGAGGATTGCCGGCAACAGTGATAACGTCCACGCAGAGATTCGGAACGCTCCCAGCAGTCTCCTATGTCAAGCCGGATGGCGTCACGGACGGCCACCCCGCCTCTTCGAAATGGGCCTCTTCGAGGCCTTCGCCAAGAACATCATCGAACTCGCGCAAAGCAACCAAAAGCATTGGGCCGAGACCGCGATCTTTGTCACCGTGGACGAGGGCGGCGGGTTCATGGCCTCGCAAGTTGAGCCCCTCGTCGCCGCCGAATGCAGTGACGCTGGAGAATAAGTCTTGAAGTGACTGGAATTGCAGGAACATCGGATAGGAAAACGAACAGCCGTGTTCCCCGCCAATGCTTGTCGGCGGGCACGACATGTAGCGGTATTCTCCCTTGGTATTTGGCGAACGAAGGGCGGACCATTGGAAAACGACAAGGCGCTTCGCGCAGCGGCAATGAACGAAGCAGGACTGCATTGATCAGACTGAAGATGGCGGTGTTGGCGCCGATGCCGAGAGCGGCGCGTGAGGACAGCGACAACCCTGAATCCGGGGGACTTGCGTAGCGTTCGGGAGGCGAAGCGCAAATCCCGCCAGCACGTCTCCACGAAGAATTCCCAGCCGCCAGAGCGAGCGATTTTCTTGGCGATTTCGACGTTGCCTCCAAGCGCACAGCGCGAAAGGCAGCGTTTGGGTTCATCCCCTGCTTCATCTTTTCTTCGGCTGCCATCTCCTGGTAGGCGCGAAGCTCCTCATCCAACTCACGGTCGACCTGTTCCTTTTGGAGCAATGATCGAAGGTCGCTCGTAATGTTCCGTAAGAAGGGCATGCGTAGCCTCCTACTCGTAGCGCAAGGCGACCATAGGATCGACGCGCATCGCACGGCGCGCGGGGATGACTGAAGCCGCGAGCGCAACCATGATTACGCCGAGCAAAGCGAGCAGAAACGAGATCATATCGCCGGGCTGGACGCCAAAGAGCATGGAGCGCATGAGGCGTGCGCCAGCAATGGCAACAGGAACGCCAGCGAGAATGGCGGCCCCGCTGACCAGCAGACTTTCACGCAAAATCAACCACAGCACTTGCCCACGCTGTGCGCCGAGAGCCATGCGGACGCCGATTTCCGAAGTGCGGCGGTCGACGCGATAGGCAAGCGTCCCGTACAGGCCAGTGGCGACCAGCAACACGGCGATGACGCCAAAAAAGATGGAGAGGCGGGCAAAGAGGCGGGCCTGAGAGTAAGACTCGTCGAATTGGGCGCGCTGGGTCATGGGCTTCTGTATGGGAAGATTGGGATCGAGGTCGTGGAGAACGGCATGAACGCTGGGGAGGAGAGCCTCGGGATTGCCGTGGGTGCGCAACTCGACTTGCATATTGGGGATCGGAGTGTGTTGCGCGAAGGGGAAGTAGAGAGTGGGCTTCGATTTTTCGTCGACACGCTTATACTTGCTGTCGCCGATGACGCCGACGATGGTGAACCTGTTCTCTGGTTTGTTTTTTTCGACGGAATGGCCCAGCGGATCTCCCTTGGGGAAAAAGCGTTTTGAAAAGGTTTCGTTGACGAGAACCACTTTGGGCGCGGACCGCGTGTCGGCTTCCGTAACGTCGCGGCCGCGGAGAATGGGGATGCCGAGAGTGTGGCAGAAGTCGGGGCCGACGTGGTTCGCGCTCATGCCGATTTCAGAAAAAGGCCCTTGGGGCTCCACGCCGTCGATGGTCCAAACGCTATTCCAGCCCCAGCCGGAACCTAGGCGGTGCGAGACGAGCGTAGCGGACTCAACGCCGGGAGCTTCACGCAAGTGGGCAAGCAGATCTTGATAAAAGTGCTCCTTTTCCTCGTCGTTGTGCACTGAGAAGGGATCCGTGCCGAACACGAGAAGCCCGTCCACGCGAAGGCCCAAAGGCAAGGTCTGATAGTTGCGTAGGGAACGCACGAGCAGTCCCGAGCCAATCAGCAAGATGAGGCATAAAGCCATCTGCGAAGCGACGATAACTTTTCCTGACCAGGAGCTCCTCTGGTCGCGATAGGTGGTGGCGTTGGAGGTCTTGAGTGTAACTCCGACGGGGACGCTGACAGCCCTCCGAAGCGGGGCCAGCCCGAAGACAATGGCGCAGCCGATCGAGATTGCCAAAGTGAAGAGCAAGACGCGCGAATCAAGCACGAACGGAATTTCCATGCCTGACCAGGCGGCGAGCGCGTGACTGCCGGAAATCGCAAACATCCAACCGAAGGCCGCCCCACCGGCGACTAGGAGGAAGCTCTCCGTCAGCGTCTGCCGCAAAAGACGGCCGCGGCCAGCGCCAAGAGCCATGCGCACCGAAAATTCGCGGGCGCGAGTGGAATTGCGGGCGACGAGGAGCATCGACACGTTGGCACAAGCAATTGCAAGAACGAGTCCGACCATGGCCAAGAGAATCCGGATGGGCTTTTGATAGTCGTCGCGCAGACCTTGAATTCCCTGCGTGGAACTGAGGGCCAAAATGCTTTTCTTCGCCTTTGGATCGGGAGTGCCCAGGCCGATAAGCGCGGCGCTTTGAAAGGCAGGATCTAACTTCGCCAGTGCCTGAGATTCCGTGACACCTGGAACGAGACGGCCGATCAGCTGAATGCACCACCACTTTGGAGTGCCATAGAGAGTGTCCAGCGAGGGCTCCTCGTCCCAGGCCGTGAGCTCGGGGCGATTCTGAAGCGGAATCCAGAAATCGGTGGAAGAGGCAGGCTCGACACCATAGAAGCCCTGAGCGGTCACGCCGATCACGGTGAATGGAACGCCTTTTACGTAAATGGTTTGGCCGATGGCGGAGGGGCTGCGGCCGAAGCGCGTGGTCCAGTAGGAATAGCTGAGAACGACGACGCTGGCGTGCGCGGTCTCGTCTTCGAGCGCGAACCCGCGGCCGCGCGTAAAGGCAACGCCGAGCCCAGAAAAGAAGTTGCCGCTGACCATGTCGCCTTCCGCTTCTTCGGGATCCTCGCCGATGCGCACGGCCACTTTGTCGACGGCTAAAGGCACATAGGCCATCAAGTCAGAAAAAACGGCGTGCTCTTTGCGAAGCGCTTCAAACACCGGGTAGGAGAAAGACCTGTCGCCATCACCGGTGCTGCTCACGCCGTCGGGCGCCGCATTGGGAAGGCACAAGAATACGAGTTGCTGAGGGTTGGGCAGAGGAAGGTAACGAAGCAGAACGGTGTTCATGACGCTGAAGACCGCGGTGTTTCCACCGATGCCAAGAGCGAGGGTGAGCATCGCGACGAGCGTGAAGCCGGGGCTTTTGCGCAGCATGCGGGCGGCGAAGAGCAGATCCCGCCACAACGTGTCCACTACGGACTCCCAGCCACCAGAGCGGACGATTTCTTTCGTGCCATCGAGACTCCCACCCTCCAACCGCACTGCCCGAAGCGCATCCTGGCGGCTCATGCCCTGCTTCATCTTTTCGTCGGCGGCCATTTCGAGGTATTCGCCCAGTTCTTCATCTAACTCCCGGTCGACCTGCTCCTTTCGGAAAAGGGAACGCAGCCCGCTTCCAAAATTTCGCAACAAGGACATAAGCTCACCCCTACGATGCCTCGAGAATCCTGGCGATGGCTGCTGCCTGCCTTCCCCACTCACGCGTTTCGCTACTGAGTCTCTGTCGTCCCTTCTTAGTCAGAAAGTAATACCTCGCGCGGCGGTTGTTCTCGGTTGCCTTCCATTCGCCATCGATGAGTCCGTCGCGTTGTAGCCGCTGAATTGCGAGAAATAACGACCCCGCATGGGGACGAAAAACGCCCTTACTCATCTGCTCGATGCGGACAGATCTCCCGTATCCATGCATCGGTTCCAGCGCGAGCGTCTTCAGAACAAGCATGTCCAAAGTCCCCTGAACGACATCGCTTGACTTATCCGGCATCAGAGTTCTCTCTTCCTACTGGCATCCAAGTGGAGCATACGCTTCTCCTACTGGTTGTCAAGAGGAGGAAACCTGAGGCGAGGGCAAATTGGAGCAGGCGCTTAGAGCGAGTTTAAGTTGGAAGATTCCGGCAGGGTGGGGATGAACTGCACGCAGAGCAAAACGAAAAAACCGAGAGGCCAAGCTGGAAACTTGAGCCTCTCGGGCCTTGCTTATCCAGTTCTACTTCGACCGCTTGTGACGCGCCGATTTAGCAGTCGTCGGCTTGTTTTTGGTTTTTTGACAATTCAGCTCCGACAGTCATTGATCGCGCCGCTGTGCGGGTGAGGTTCGAGTTCTTCTCAAGAGATTGCCTCAGGTTGTATCCGGGGCAATACAGGTCGGACACCAGAGGTACAAATACGGGACTTGCCGGTCCCCGAGGCTTGCCCAGTGGAATTCATTGAAACATTTTGGGAACTGCTATCGTATTCCGATAAGAGGACGCAATGGGTGAAAAGAGAACCGATCTTTTGCGTGGGACGCTGGACCTGCTGATCTTGAAAACGCTGTTGCTCGAACCTTTGCACGGAGTTGGCATCTCGCGTCGCATTTCGCAAATCACCAAGGGAGCGTTCCAGGTAAGCTTTGGCTCACTTTTCCCTTCCCTGCACCGCATGGAAGAGAAGGGATGGGTGGAAGCCGAGTGGCGCGCCTCGGAAAATAACCGCCGCGCCAAGTACTACCGGTTGACGAGCTCGGGACGAGCACAGCTCAAGGTCGAGGAACGGGATTGGAACAAGGTAGTCAAGATCATGACGGCGGCGGTGGAATCCACTTGAGTCAGAAGGGGGGAATCATGCCGGGTCGAATCGTTTCTCTGTTTCGGAACCTCCTGCGCAGAAACATGGTTGAGCATGCTTTGGACGATGAGTTGAGTTCCTCAGTGGAACTGTTGACGGAGACGAAGATGAAGGAGGGACTCTCGCATCGAGAAGCCCGGCGGCAAGCTCTCATTGAGTTGGGCGGCTTCGAGCAGGTCAAAGAAGAAGTTCGTGCGATTCGGCTCGGCCGTTTCCTCGATAATCTCGCCCGGGACATGCGTTTTGCGGTGCGCCAACTCAGGCGCAATCCGGGATTTACCACCACAGTCATCCTCACGCTGGCACTCTCGGTGGGCGCTAACACCGCCATCTTTTCTTTGGTGAACGCACTCCTGCTTAAGAGCCTTCCTTACCCGCATCCGGAGCGCATGGGCACGATTTACACACGTATCATCGGCTCTTCGGCAGCGTCCGATGAACGGCACAACGAAAATGGCGAGCAATGGGAGCTGCTACGCGACAATGTTCCCGCTCTGATTTCTGCGGTGTCCTCAGTCGGCACATCCGGAGTGACCCTCAACGCTGCTTCGCACGTTGAATACGTGCACAATGGGCGCGTCTCGGCGCATTACTTCGACGTGCTAGCCATTCAGCCTATCCTGGGTCGCAATTTTTCTGAAGACGAGGACCGTCCTCACGGGCCCAAGGCTGCAATTCTCAGCTACAGCCTTTGGCGCAACGTCTTCGCCGCGGCTCCCGGCATCGTTGGCCAGTCCATTCTCCTGAGGAGCGAGCCGTACACCGTTGTCGGCGTCCTGCCGCAGGGCGCGACGACTCCCTTGAACGCCAACGTGTACACTCCAATTCAGCCGAGTCGCGAAGGCGAAGGCCGTGGAACAAACTTCACGTGCATCGTACGGCTCCGTGATGGAGCCGCCTGGCAGGAGGCAGACGCCCAGATCAACCGTGCTTGGCTAAGTCGCGCCGGGCGCTATGAATTAGCCGCGAACCCCCGTGCGAACGTAACCTACCACTCCGTGCCGCTGCAAAAAGGACAGACCGACTCGCTCCGTCCGCAAGTGCTCGCGCTGATGCTCGCTGCGGGTTCCATCCTGTTAATCGCCTGCGCAAACCTTGCCGGCTTGGCACTGGTGCGTATGCTTCGCCGCACTTCGGAGGTCGCCACGCGGCTCGCTCTCGGCGCGTCGAGTTGGCAGATTCAGCGGCAGTTCTGGATCGAAAACTTGCTGCTCGCCTTGGTGGCCGGAGCGGTAAGCATTGGCGTCGGCTTTCTCGCTCTCAAGCAACTCTTCCTGCTGCTGCCCGAACATTTTCTTCCCGTTGCCAGCGTGCCCCTTGACGGCCGCGTGATGGTCTTCACGCTGCTCGTCTCCGTGTTGACCAGCCTGCTCTTTGGCATGCTCCCCGCGCTCGTCGCACGCCGTGTGGATTTGCGCTCCTCGATGGTCAGCCGCACCGTCGCGCGCGCGGGCAGCCTGCGCTTGCGCCAATCGCTAATTGCTGGCGAGGTCGCTCTCACCGTCATGCTCCTTGCGGGTTCTGGCCTTTTCATTCGAAGCCTCATCCATCTTGAAACGCTGCCACCGGGATTCAATCCCAACGGCATTATGGTGGCGAAAGCCTCGCTCGACGATGTCCGCTACCACGATCCGGCAACCTTCCGAAAGCTCCTGGACGAAAGTACGGCGGCCATGCGGCAGATTCCCGGGGTGCAGAATGCTGCAGTCGGATTAAATCTCCCTTACGAGTTCGTTGGGAACGACTGGGTTACGCTCAGCGATGGCAAAGAGGCCGGCCACCAGGGCGGGACGGATTGGGTCTACGTCACGCCCGGGTATTTCGATACATTGCAGATGCCCGTGCTCGCGGGCCGCGTTTTTACTGATGCGGATGCCCCCGATACGCAGAAGGTGGTTGTGGTGAACCATGCCTTCGCGCAAAAGTTCTATGGAGGAAGCAATCCCGTGGGTCGCTACATCGACAAAGACATGCTGATTGTGGGCGAAGTAGCCGACGTGCCGATGGCCTCAGGCTTGGATCCGGTCGCTCCAATCCAAACCGAGCAGACGATGTACATTCCCGCTACACAAGTTGATGGGCAATTGCTTGCACTGCTCCATCAGTGGCTTCAGCCAGACTGGATCGCACGGACCGCAGCGCCGACTGAGGGATGGTCAGGCCAGATGCAGCGAGCCCTGTTCGCCGCGGATCCCAACCTGCCCGCCTCTGGTTTCTATAGCATGACGGATCTTCTCGCCCGCACGCTGGCGATGCAGCGAATCGAAGTTGCCCTTCTAGGCACCATGGCGGCACTGGCGTTATTGCTGAGCGCGGTGGGTATCTTCGCTCTGGTGGCGAACATGGTGGCGCAGCGAACACGCGAGATCGGCATTCGCATGGCCCTGGGCTCGACCACCTTCCAGTCCATGGTACAGATTGGCCGCTCCGGCGCGGGCGCCTCAGTACTGGGAATAATTTCTGGGCTAATTCTTTCCTTGGGAGCACTGCGAGCGATGCGCAGTGTCATCTATGGCGTAGGTGTCTACGATGCCATAACGCTGGTTATGGTAATGCTCACTCTTGTCATGGTGACAATGTTGGGCATAGTCTTGCCCATACTGAAAGTTGCGAAGATCGATCCGGCCATTACTTTGCGCGACGAATAGAGTCGGTTTCGCTTCAGCGCCTCGAGCACAGTCCAGAAATCGGCAGTGATGCAAACGGCGAAGGCGATGGCATTCGCGAGGATGCCGTTGGGACGAGAGTTGCCTACTCTATCGCTGACCACTCCCTCCACTGCGGCCTAACTAAACGCGCCGCCTCCGGTGTCGCAGGCCACGTCCGCGCTGCTCGTAGTGCCAAAACCACCGTCACATTCACCATCAACCGCGACGGGTCGGTCAAAAATATCCGCATCGCCGAATCGAGCGGCAATCGCTCCATGGACGATTCCGCCCAGCGCGCCCTCGGGATCAATCACTTCCCCCCCTCTTCCCGCTGACTACTCCGGACACTACGTGGACGTGATCTTCGATTTCGACCTGCGTCTTTCCCGATGAGCGGGCATCCTTGTGGTCAGAGACCGACCATCGAAGATTGTCAAGGCGGGAAAAGAACCGAGTGAAGGAACCCGTCAATTCTGCTCAGCATTTCGTAGACGATTTGAAAACACGGGTGACGGTACCTCAATAAACCGTACGCAGCAGAGCGGGCACCCAGTCAGTCCCCAGAGGCTAGGCTTGGTACCCGCGATCCAAAAAGGTGCTTCAGAATTTAGCACCAGCTTATCGTTACTGGACCTAAGTTAGTCTGCAAGATGTTTCCATGACTTTTCCAGGGCGTCGAGGACTGCCCGGTCCTGCGCAAAACCGTCTTCGCCGTCTGCGTGCCTAGGAACGTTCAGGCTATAATTTAGCAGTAGGCAATGAGCACCGAAACTTCGCCACTGGTCTCCTCAGGCTTGGAATGGGCGCATCCGCTCGTCCGCGACTGGTTTGTCAGCCGCTTTGGCACGCCCACTGAGCCCCAACAACAAGGCTGGCTGCCCATCCTCGCCGGGAAAACCACGCTCATCTCTGCTCCGACAGGCTCCGGAAAAACGCTAGCCGCATTTCTGATTTGCATCGACCGCCTCGTGCGCAAAGCGCTCAGCGGCGAATTGACCGACCGCACGGAAGTTCTTTACGTGTCGCCACTCAAAGCGCTCAGCAACGACATTCAGAAGAACCTCGAAATTCCACTCGGCGAAATTTTACAACTCGCGGGACAGCGGGGCATGCTGATGCCCGAAATACGCACCGCCGTGCGCACCGGCGACACTCTTGCGCACGAGCGCCGAGCCATGTTGGCGCATCCCCCGCACATTTTGGTCACCACTCCAGAATCGCTCTACATCCTGCTGACCGCTGCGAGAAGCCGTGAAGTCCTTACCACCGTAGAATCCGTCATCGTGGACGAAATTCACGCCGTAGCCGACGACAAGCGCGGCGCCCATCTGGCCCTTTCGCTCGAACGTCTCGATCATTTGACCGGCAGGCACCTTACGCGCATTGGCCTTTCGGCCACGCAAAAGCCCATCGAACTCGTGGCCCATTTTCTCACCGGCGCAGGCCGCCCCGATCCCGTGGTCGTGCAGATAGGTCATCGGCGTGAGCTCGACCTAGCCATAGAAGTTCCCGCCAGTGAGCTAGGCCCCGTGACTTCCAACGAAATGTGGGACGAAATCTACGATCGCCTTGCCGCACTGGCCACGCAGCATCGTTCCAGCCTTGTTTTTGTCAATACGCGGCGCTTGGCCGAGCGAATGGCGCATCACCTTGGCGAACGTCTGGGAAAGGACGCTGTCGCCGCCCATCACGGCAGTTTGTCGCGCAAGCTGCGCCTTGCCGCTGAGCGAAAACTGAAGGCCGGAGAAATACGCGCACTGGTGGCGACTGCCTCACTCGAACTGGGCATCGATATCGGCAGCGTCGACCTTGTTTGCCAGATCGGCTCGCCGCGGTCCATTTCTGTGGCCTTGCAGCGCATCGGCCGCGCGGGCCATTGGCGCGGAGCAGTACCCAAAGGCCGCATCTTCGTTACCACTCGCGACGATCTGCTTGAATGCGCCGCGCTGGTACGCGCCATCCGGCAAGGTGATCTCGATCGCATTGTCGTTCCCGAAGCGCCGCTGGACATTCTTGCTCAGCAAATCGTGGCCATGTGCGCCGCCGAAGATTGGCAAGAGGAAGGACTATTCCAAGCTGTGCGTCGCGCTTATCCCTATCGGGATCTGCCGCGGGTGGATTTCGAAGAAATTGTCGCCATGCTCTCTGAAGGCATCGCCAGCGCTCGGGGACGTTACGCGGCGTACCTCCATCGCGACCGCGTGAATGGCATGGTCCGCGGCCGCCGCGGCAGCCGTCTTGCGGCCATCACCAGCGGCGGCGCTATTCCCGAAAATTCGCTTTATACCGTCGTGGCACATCCCGAAGGCACCGTTATCGGCACCGTGGACGAAGACTTTGCCGTCGAAAGCATCGCAGGCGACATCATGCTACTGGGAAACACTTCTTGGCGCATTCGCCGGGTTCAGTCTGGCAGTGTCCTGGTTGAAGATGCGCAAGGCGCAGCTCCCAGCGTGCCGTTCTGGCGTGGCGAAGCGCCATCGCGTACGGATGAGCTCTCCGCGCACGTCTCGGACTTGCGCGAGAAAATCAGCGCGTTTGTTCCGGGCACCTCTTCGGTCTCCGACCAACAAACCGCTCCAGGCGTTCGCGCCGCAGAAACCTGGCTCAAACTCGATTGCGGCCTCGACGACGCCGGCGCCGAACAAGCTGTCGAATACATCGTGGGTGGCCGCGCGTCGCTGGGAGCGGTTCCCACGCAAACCACCGTCATCGCCGAGCGCTTCTTCGACGAAAGCGGCGGCATGCAGCTCGTGATCCATGCTCCGTTCGGCGCGCGCATCAACAAAGCTTGGGGCCTCGCCCTGCGCAAGCGCTTCTGCCGTTCCTTCAATTTCGAGCTGCAAGCTGCGGCCACCGACAACGGCTTGAATATCTCGCTGAGTGAGCAACACAGCTTTCCGCTCGCCGACGTCTTCCATTTTCTCCATCCCAATTCCGTCCGCTCCGTTCTGGAGCAGGCCGTGCTGGCTTCGCCGCTCTTCACGGCGCGCTGGCGTTGGGATGCTGGGCGCGCGCTGGCCTTGCTCCGCTTTCGCGGCGGGAAAAAAGTTCCGCCGCAAATCCAACGCATGCGTGCCGACGATTTGCTGGCCGCGGTTTTTCCCGAAGCTCTTGCTTGCCAGGAAAACATTCCCGGCGACATCACTATCTCCAATCATCCGCTAATCCGCGAAGTGATGAAGGATGTTCTTACGGAGGCGCTGGACTTCGAAGGCCTCGATCGCTTGTTGCGCGATATTGCCGACGGCCGCATCAACTGCCTTGCCGTGGACACGCCCGCGCCGTCGCAATTTTCCCACGAGATTCTGAACGCCAACCCCTACGCCTATCTCGACGATGCGCCGCTCGAGGAGCGCCGTGCTCGCGCCGTCGAAATGCGCCGCGTCCTGCCCGCTGCCGTGCTGGGAGAAATTGGGCGACTCGACCCCGTTGCCATCGCCACCGTTTGCGATGATGCCTGGCCCGATGTGCGCGACGCAGAAGAATTACACGACCTGCTGCTGACCTGGATCGCTTTGCCCGCTCGCATCAATCCGGGTGCGCTCCCAAAAAGTCATTTGCTCGCCAAATTGCACGGATCGCTGCTGGCATGGAATCCATTGTTCGGCCGGCTGGTTACCGACCGGCGGGCCGGTCTCGCAAACGTGGGCAGCGAAACCTACTGGGTCGCTGCAGAATGCGTCCCCGCGTTTACGCAAGTCTTCCCCTCGGCGCAGTGCGGGGTCCCCCCGCCAAGGATGGGCTCGCCAGCAACCTCGCGCGACCAAGCCCTTCTGAGCCTGGTGAACGGATGGATCGCTCACGCAGGCCCGCTCACCGCCAGCCAGCTTGGCAGCGTCATGGCTCTCCCGGTCCAGGACATAGAGAAGGTTTTCCTGCACCTGGAGTCCAGCGGCGTCGTGCTGCGCGGCAAATTTACCGATCCAAACTGCGACCAAACTGAGTGGTGCGAACGCCGCTTGCTCGCGCGCATTCATCGCTTGACCCTTGGACAACTCCGTAAGGAGATTCAGTCCGTCACGCCCGTGCAGTTTATGAATTGGCTGCTTCACTGGCAGCATGTGGCGCCGGGCACGCAACTGCTCGGCGAACGCGGCACGCTCGAAGCCATTCGACAAGTGCAAGGCTTCGAGGCGCCCGCCAATTCCTGGGAGCACCAAATCCTCAAGCGCCGCATTGCTGCTTTCGACCCCAAAGTACTGGATCAACTATGCCTTACCGGCGCAGTTGGCTGGGGACGCCTCTCTCCGCATCCGGCTACGCTTGAAGGATTAACGGACGGGAAACGCCGCGTCATCCCCACTAGCGTTGCACCGATTACCTTTTTCGTGCGTGAGGACGCAGATTGGATGATTCCGTGGCACGAAGCCGGCAACGCAGAACTAGGCGGCCTCAGCCGTGAAGCTGCCGCGGTCTTACAGTTTGTGCGTCAGCGTGGCGCTTCTTTCTTCGCCGACATTGTGCGCGGCAGCGGCAAGCTAAAGTCGGAAGTGGAAACGGGGCTCTGGGAACTTGTCGCTGCTGGCCTGCTCACTGCCGACGGCTTCGACAATCTGCGAGCGCTCATTGACCCTAAGCGCCGCTCCGGCCAAGGAAGCGGACGCAGCTCGCGACCACGACACAGTGCGGGACGTTGGTCGCTGCTTCACTCGGGCGAGACCCACGACCGCACTAAAGCACTCGAAGCCATTTGCTGGATGCTATTACGCCGTTACGGCTTGGTCTTCCGCGAGCTTCTCACCCGCGAATCCATACTTCCCAAATGGCGCGAACTGCTGATAGTCCTGCGCCGTCTCGAAGATCGCGGCGACGTCCGCGGCGGCCGCTTCGTGAGCGGTTTTCTTGGGGAGCAGTTCGCCCTGCCGGTGGCCGTTGAGTCTTTGCGCGCCACTCGGAATCAGCAACCCTCCGGCGAAACGATTACAATCTCCGCCGCTGACCCCTTGAATCTTGTGGGCCTTGTGGTTCCTGGCGAGCGTGTCCCCGCCAATTCCAGTAAGGTGGTCGCTTTCCGCGACGGCATCGCTGTCCAGCTCGAAGAACGGGCGACGGTTATTCGAATGACTGCCGGAGATTCCAGATGGTAGTGCTCTACACGGTGTCGAAACTCGTTACCGAGGGCCTAGGAAGGAAACAAGACGAATGGCCGGTGTGGTAACGCTCTTCTCTTTGCGGCATCCGGATTTGTCGGCCTATATATTTCCGGCTCGGCTTCTTTACGTTAGCCCAGTTAGTGAATTTTCGGCCGATTCAGAATCTCGTGTTCCGGATGCGTCTCGCAATTTTGGAGCAGATGAACCGTCGTTCGCCGGATTACCATGAAGCTGAAATTCCTGACCGACAGGACATAGTTTATACTGAAGGCCATTTCGGCCATTCTATGCCAGCAGATGATTCCAAATTAGAAGCAGAACGAAAAAGGCTTCTCAAAACGGCGTCTCGCATTGTTGTCAAGGTCGGCACAAGCACGGTCACCGCACCGGACGAAACATTGTGTCTGGAACGCGTTGCGCCGCTCATGCAATCAGTGGCGCGCCTAATGGCCGCCGGCAAGCGAGTAGTGCTGGTGTCCTCGGGTGCCATCGGTTTGGGAAAGGGCTGGCTTGGGCTGCACCGCTCGAGGCTTCAGGATTTGGTGACGAAACAAGCTTGTGCCGCCGTCGGCCAGAGCTTGCTGATGAACGCTTACAAGGAAATGTTCTCCCAGTGGAACGTCAAGATTGCCCAAGTTCTTCTGACGGCGGAAGATTTCAGCAATTGGCGCCGCTATATTACCGTGCGGCGCACGATGGAGAAGCTGCTTGGCTTAGGAGTACTTCCCATCGTCAACCAAAACGATACCGTCTCAACCGCGGAGATTGAGCCGTTCGGCGAGGGAAACCGCACGGCCCCCGCTTTCAGCGACAATGACCGCCTGGCAGCCCTCGTGATGAGCGGCTTGGAGGCAGACGTGCTCGTTCTTCTCACCGACGTGGACGGACTCTTAGGAAAATACTCCGCAAAGACGGCAGACCATTCGCAACCCGAAACAATACCTCTCATTGCTCAAGTAACTCCGGAACTGAAAGCTTTGGCTGCGGGGCCTTCCGCGAGCGGGCGCGGAGGCATGTTGACGAAGCTGGAAGCCGGCGAAATCGCTATGAAGTGTGGCCGGATGGCGATCATCGCCAACGGAAGAAAATTGGACATCTTGGATCGGATTTTTTCTGGTGAGCGAGTCGGCACCACGTTTCTGCAATCGAAAAGAATCCGTGGCAAGCGCCGCTGGATTGCTTATGCCGCGGATGTCCGCGGGCGCGTCACCGTGGATGCCGGGGCAAGCCGGGCGATCACCCAAGGCAAAGCCAGTTTACTCACCTCGGGTGTGGAACGCGTCGATGGTCATTTTCTGGCTATGGATGTTGTCAGCATTTTGAATCCCGACGGCCAGGAAATTGCCCGTGGCATCGCGACCTGCGCCAGCCACGAAGCAGAAGATGTTTTGAGAAAGAAAACTACGGGCGCACAAAAAATAGCCGGCGCCTCTTCGCCGCATATTCTGGTGCGGCGCGATAACATCGTTCTGGTGGAGAAGTCATGAAGCAGGTTTCTTCAGGTCCGTCGCAGATCTCCGTAGCGGAACTCGCCAAGCGCGCCAGGGTTGCGTCGCGCCAACTGGCAAAGCTTTCGAATGAGCGCCGAAACGAGATTTTGACCAGGGCGGCGAAAGCCATCGAGGAAAACGCTGAAAGAATCCTGGAGGCCAATGCGCGCGATTGCCGACCGGCCGGGGCTGCGGTCGCTGCTGGCAAAATGTCGGCTTCGATGTTTGCGCGCCTGAAACTGAGCTCTCGCGGCATCGAGGAAATGGCCAATCGTGTGCGTGATGTGGCTCGTTTGCCTGATCCCCTAGGCCGGCGCCTGGCAGCCACGGAACTCGATGACCACCTTGTGCTCTACAAGGAGACGTGCCCCCTCGGGGTCATTGGCATTGTTTTCGAATCGCGTCCTGATGTCGTGCCGCAGGTTGCCGCGCTGGCTCTCAAATCGGGTAATGCCGTCCTTCTGAAAGGCGGAGCCGAAACCGCTTACACCAATCAAACCCTTGTCGAGATCTGGCGTCATTGTTTCGAAGGCTTTCCTTCCGTGTCCGCGGAGGCGGTCGAGCTTCTCCATACGCGCGCGGACGTCATGGAACTGTTGAAACTCGAGCGGGACGTGGACCTCATTATTCCGCGCGGATCGCGTGAACTTGTTGATTTCGTCGGTCAGCACAGCCGTGTCCCGGTCCTTGGCCATGGAGCTGGCATTTGCCATGTCTACGTGGATCGTGCCGCGGACCTGGAAAAGGCCATCAAGATTACTCTCGATTCGAAGGCCCAATATCCGGCAGCGTGCAATGCGGCAGAGACGCTCCTGGTCCATCAAGAAATCGCCCCTGAATTTTTGCCGCGCGCAATTTCGGAACTAACGCAAGCTGGCGTCGAACTTCGAGCTTGCCCGAAAACACGTGCGCTCCTTAAAAGGCCGGAGATGATCCGGGCAGAGGAAGTTGACTGGACAACGGAATATTCGGATCTCATCCTATCCATCAAAACGGTTTCTGACCTCGATGACGCCATCGCGCACATTCATCGCTACGGCTCGGGCCACACGGAAACGATAATCACGGAAGATGCGCAAGCCGCAAAGCTATTTATGGAGGAAATAGACGCTGCCGGAGTTTTTCACAATGCCTCGACGCGCTTCGCGGATGGCTTTCGCTATGGACTCGGCGCCGAACTTGGCATCAGTACAAGCAAACTTCATGCGCGAGGGCCAGTTGGTTTAGAAGGTCTCACGACATACAAATACAAACTCTTTGGCGACGGCCATACGGTCGCGGAATACTCCAGTGGCGCACGCCATTTCACGCATCGAGCATCTGTAGAATGAACTCGGGACTTTTCGTCTCCAGGGAATGACACGACCACCAGGACCTGGCCTCGTGCCACCATTTTGATACAACAACGAGTTCTCAAACAAGACATCCCAAGACTTGGATGAACTGACAATCGCGCGGTCATTAATCCTGTTCGCGAACAACCGTTTGCGGGAGGAATTCGGCCAGCGCCGCGGTGAAGAGCGCTGCGCCCTGCGAATTTAGGTGCAGTTCATCGGGCTGGTAATACCTGGCGGACAGCGCCGTTGGGTCGATCGGGACCAGCGCATCCACGCCGGCCTTTTGGGAAGCGATAGCCATTTGCCGGACCGCCTCTTGAGAAGACAGCGTTGGAGGGACCAGAAGTATCAATTTTGCGCCATGCGCTTCGCAGAGTTCGCGGAGCTTTTTCAGCCTGGAACTCGCGATGGTCTGAAACTGCTGAGGTGGAGGAATAGCTGGCTGGGGCTTCATCAGCAAGACGAGTTCTTTATAGTGGGGAATGGTGTGACGAAGAATCTGTGTACGAATTACGCTGCGGGTGTTCCAGAACACACTCGCGTGAGCGAGTAAGAGGTTACTGGCAGCCGTGCGATCCAATTTTAGATCGGATGCCACACCGAGAGAGTCTCGCAAATCGAACATCATCAAGGGCACATAATCTTGACGCACGGAATTTGCGAGAAAACTATTCACTCCCACGCCGAGAACCACCACCTGCGGCCGGGCTCCTTCTCGAAACAACCGCTGTAATGCGTAAAGCCAGTCATAGTAGCCAGTGGCTTCGAGAAAGATGGGATAGATTTGCATCCTTCCGGACGTCAATTCTTTCAAGCGGTCAACATCGACTCCGTCGAGAAGCAGGGAGTTGCCTACCATGAGAACGGAGGTCGGTTCCGGGGGCCTGGCGGGGCGTATCTTGACGGCTTCGGCGTATTGTTGAGAGACGCGAGCATACGTTTCGGACTTATGTTTGAGCAGATAATTGCTCAGGAATTCGAAGGCCAGGATGAGGAGGGCGCAAGTCCCGACCAGGACTTTGGCATAAAAGACCGCCGGGTGCCTAGAACTGGAAGTAGACGAAGGCATTGAGGTTGCTCCCGGAAAATAGCGCCAACACAAGGAGTGAAGCGGCAGCGAGGGCGGTGCGAATCGCATAAGGCGACGTGGCGAATGGGTATTCCTGGTTGCTGGCCTCCAAAAGCAGGTCCGCCAGGAACAGGGGGACAGAGAAAATACAGAGCATTAAGAACGCGGAGGCATATTCACTGCGCCAGGCGAAATGGGACAATCCTGCCAGCAGTTGCACAGCGGCATGAAGCGAAGTCGCCCGGAAGAACGCCAGGCTCAAGCCGAGGATATTGAAGGTGAGAATTCGCTGGCCCCACAAGGAGAAAAATCCGGTTGAGCGCTGGGGAAGATCCGCGCTTGCTGATTTGGACTTGACAGGGAAGAAGTAGCGCTCCACGGCCAGGACCACTCCGTGAATGGCGCCAAAGATGATGAAAGTCCAATTCGCGCCGTGCCAGAGGCCCGCCAGAACCATGGTGATGAAAAGATTTCGCGCGGTCTGCCATTGGCCGTGAGCGCTTCCGCCGAGCGGAATGTAGAGATAGTCGCGCAGCCAGGTGCTCAAGCTAATGTGCCAGCGCCGCCAAAAATCCTGAAGACGATGGGCGAGGAAGGGCTGCCTGAAATTGACCATGAAGTGGAAGCCCAGCAATTGGGCGCTGCCGCGCGCGATATCGCTGTAACCGCTGAAGTCCCCGTACACTTGCCACGTGAACGCATAAGTTCCGAGCAGGACCAGCCAGAAGTTGGATGGTCCAAACTGGCCGCCAAATACCGCGTTGGCGAGAAGCGCACAATTGTCAGCGACCACGCATTTGCGGACAAGACCGGAAAAGATCAGCATCAGCCCGTCGAAGAAGCGGTCCGCATCGAAAACGCGGGGTTTCTGGACTTGTGGCAGCAGATGTCCTGGCCTTTGAATCGGGCCGGCAATCAGGTGGGGAAATAAACTGATAAACAGACCGTACTCGAAGAAGGATTTGCTAGCCGGGATCCTGCCTTTATAGACGTCCACAATATAAGCGACTTCCTGGAACGTGTAAAACGAGATGCCCGGAGGCAAGATGATACGGATCAAAGGGAGAGGGATATTGTGAATCCCCAGGTTGTCTAGCGCGCCCACAAAGGAACCCGCGAAGAAGTCAAAGTATTTGAAAATTCCCAGAATCGTAAAATTCAGGACGAGCGAGAAGAGGAACCACTTCCTCCGGTGAGGATTCGCGCGGTCGGGGGTAATCTTCTGAGCGATCAAGAAATCAACGGTGGTGCTGCCGATCATAAGAGCGAGGAAACGCCAATCCCACCATCCGTAAAAAAAGTAACTCGCCACGAGAAGGAAGATATTTTGGGCGCGTTGCTTGAGGCGCCAATACAGAACTACGACCGGTATGAGGAACAAAAAATAAGCAGGTGAGTCAAAAAGCATGGCGCGGAGGCAGATTTAGCATTGCTACGTTTCCGACAACGAGCTGGACGCGGCTTCAGGATAGTCAGTCCTGGGCAGGAGGTGCAATCCGTGGAATCAAGTCATTTGGATCAGGGGAATACCTGAATCCAGAAGAAACCGGAAGATGGCGAGCTTTTTAAGATGCTCAGGTCTTCAAAAATCCGCGGAAACAGCACTCTTATAGACTGTCGGGAAATCTCTGCCGGACATTTAAGGTCAAGACCGGATTGTGAAGAGGCTTGGCATCCGTTAGGTTTCGACGTGGGGCCAAGTTTCCCCACAAGTCAGTGGAGTTGGTTTCAGCAAACAAGCTGATTTATGGGTGATTGACGCCTGACCGATTCCGGGCCCTAAAAAATTATGGGACTCCAACGGCGGTAGCTTCTCTAGGGAGAAAGAATGGGCATTCGCAATCAACCGTGGCCGTGGTACGCGATCCTGGCGAGATCAAACCGAGAGAAGTCCGCGAGCGTGCAGCTGGAAAACATGGGTTACGAATGTTTCGTGCCCATCAGCAAGTACAAGCGCAAGTGGTCGGACCGGATTAAAGAAGTCGAAGTGCCGCTGTTTCCCGGATATTTCTTCTGCCGCATGAATCCGGCCGATCGTTTGCCGGTGCTCGTGACGCCCGGAGTCATGCAAATCGTAGGAGTGGGCAAGACGCCAATTCCCGTCGCGGAAGAGGAGATCGCCGCCATCCAACGAGTGGCCAAGAGTGATCTCGCGACCATGCCTTGGCCATACATGGAAATTGGCCAGGCGGCGCGGATCGAAGAAGGTCCGCTACGCGGTTTGACGGGAATCGTTGTCAAGATCAAGTCCGGAATGAAGCTGATTTTGTCAGTAAGCCTTCTGCAGCGCTCGGTCGCGGTTGAAATTGAACGCCGGTGGGTGACCGACACGCACGACGGATTAAGGATCTCCCGAACGGAAGGGCAACCTAATTCGTCAGACGCTATTTCTCTGGGCCGGGTCTAGAGGTGGAGCAAGGTTTAGCCGGCCAGAAGCGAAGAATTATAAATCTGAAGTTCAAGAATTATTCGGGTCCCAGCAAGGGGGTAAAAGTGGGTTGGAAACACACAGGGCGATTTCATCTCATTCTTTTTCTTGCCGCCATGACTTCTATCGCAGCACAAGCACAAGGCACGATGCCCCAGGTTCCTGGTTCTTCTCGAAAAGGCATCAGCGGTGGCGGGAATGACGACCGCGCGCAAACTCCGGTTCTCCAGCATCGCAATCAACGCTATCAATTGCATTCCGCCGACGTATTGGAGTTGAGTTTTCCGTTTACTCCGGAATTCAATCAGTCGGTAACCGTGCAGCCCGACGGCTACATCACGCTGCGAGGCGTGGAAAGCATACGCGTGGAGGGCCAGAACCTGCCGGAAGTGACCAATTCCCTGCGAACGGCTTATGCAAAGATTTTGCACGACCCGGTCATCGACGTGGAGCTCAAGGATTTCGAGAAGCCCTACTTTATCGTGGGGGGGGAAGTGGGCCATCCCGGAAAATTTGACTTGCGCGGAGACACTACGGCGAGCGAAGCAGTGGCCATCGCCGGAGGCTTGCGGGAGTCCGCCAAACATTCGGATGTGGTGCTATTCCACCACGTGCCGGACGGCTGGGTTCAAGTCAAGAAACTGAACATGAAGAAAATGCTGAAGGATGGGAACCTCAACGAGGACGCCTATTTACAGCCCGGTGATTTTTTGTACGTACCCAAGAACACCATGTCTAAGATCGGGAGATTCATCCCCACCTCTTCGCTCGGTCTTTACGCAAATCCAGCCGTGCTCTAGCTGGCTAAAACTAGTGAGGTCAGCTTCATGTTTAAAGAAAAACCAGACAGTTACGCGGACGAACAGAAACAGACGTTCACGACGCGCGATTTCCTCGCCATCGGCTTCCGGCAGCGCCGGCTGATCATTAATGTATTCCTGGGATTGTTTTCGATCGCCCTGGTCATAGGTTTTCTATTGCCAAAAAAATATGAAGCGCAGATGAAGATTCTGGTGCGACACGAACGGGCCGAGTCAGTGGTTTCGCCGGAGCGAGAAGCGCCCGTGCAGTGGAGGACGGAAGTCAGCGAAGAAGAATTGCAATCGGAAGCGGAGCTGATCAAGTCCAGGGACCTACTTACCAAGGTGGTGGTCACTTGCGATCTGCAAAGTCTGGGATCGGGTTCCCTTTGGGATCGGGGCGGCGCGGAAAACCTGAAAGTGGCTCGGGCCGTCCTCAATCTCGAGAAGAACCTCACCGTACAACCCATCAAACTCACCAATCTAATCAGCGTTTCCTACAAGTCAAAAGACCCGACGTTGGCCGCAAAAGTGCTGAACACTCTGGCCAGTCTGTATCTGGAAAAGCATCTGGCCATGCACCGCGCTCCAGGCGAATATGAATTCTTTCATCAGCAATCCGAAGACTACCGTAAAGCTTTAGCGACGGCTGAGGAAAAACTGACGAATTTCAGCCGGGACGAGGGAGTGGTCAATCCCGCGCTCGAAAAGGATATAAGCGTGCGCAAGCTCGCCGAATTGGAAGCGGAGAGCACTGGAGCGCGTGCCAGCATGGCAGAAAGCAAGCAGCGCATCGCCACGCTTGAGACCCAATTGGCGACACTGCCCAACCGGGAAACCACGCAGGTGCGGACCTCCGACAATCCTCAGCTCATGCAGAATTTGAAGTCGCGCTTGCTGGAATTGGAATTAAAGCGCACCGAACTCCTTACCAAGTTCGAGCCGACGTACCGGCCCGTCCAGGAGGTCGAGGAGCAGATTAGCCAAACGAAAGCGGCTATCGCCGCAGCAGAAAAAGCGCCACTGCGGGACGAAACAACGGATCGCGATCCTACTTATGAAGCTTTGCGCTCGGAGCTAGCCAAAGCCAAGACCGACCTTGCCGCTACCCAAGCGCGAACCGCGGCCAGTTCCTCACTGATCCGGACTTATCGGGCCCAGAGCGAACAGTTGGATCGCAAGGAACTTCGGCAACAGGACATGCTTCGTGCCGCGAAGGCCGACGAAGAGAATTACATGCTGTACCTCCGCAAAGCGGAGGAGGCGCGGATTTCGGACGCGCTTGACCGGCAGCGTTTCTCGAACGTCGTAGTTGCCGAGCCCGCCACAGTGCCGTTTGCTTCACAGGGGCGATGGCTGCTGATCTTGGTTTTTTGCGGGTTCCTGGCGAGCTTGGCTAGCGTAGTCCTGGCCTTACTTGCGGATCGCTTTGATCCGTCGTTCCGGACTCCCGAAGAGGTCGAGTCCTTCTTGGGCAGCCCGGTGGTCGCGGCCTTCCCCAAGAATGGAAATTAACCATGTTCCTCAATTTCTACAAGCTGCGTGAGCAACCGTTCGGAGTAACGCCCGACCCGCGATACCTCTACTTCAGCCCGGGCCATAGGGAAGCGTTGGCATCCCTGTTCTACGGCATTGAGACCGGTCGCGGTTTTCTCTCCCTGGTTGCGGAACCGGGAATGGGCAAGACCACCCTGCTGTTCCAGCTCTTGCAGCGCTGGAAAGGGTATGTGCACAGCGCTTTCCTATTTCAGACGCAGTGCAACTCGCGTGAGTTGGTCCGCTACTTATTGGACGATTTAGGTCTGAAGAGCGACGGTGAAGACATTGTGCGGATGCATTCAGAACTGAACGATTTTCTTTATCGCGAAACGAAAGCGGGAAGACGCGTCGTAGTGTTCATCGACGAAGCGCAAAACCTCTCCGATGGTGTGCTGGAAACGGTGCGTTTGCTCTCTGATTTTGAGGCACCAGACAGGAAATTGCTTCAAATCATTTTGGCGGGACAACCGGAACTGTCAGAGCGGTTGTTTCGTCCGGGACTCGAGCAGCTCCGCCAACGTATTGCCATCCAGACACGGTTGCACGCGTTTCGCCCCGATGAGGTGGTGCGCTACATCCATCATCGCCTGAGAGTCGCGGGATATGAAGGTCCTGAATTGTTTAGCACGGAAGCCCTGGGCCTGATAGCCAACCGCAGCCGGGGGATACCGCGGCTCATCAATAATCTTTGTTTCAATGCCCTGTCGTTGGGCTGTGCCATGCGGAAGAGACAAATTGATGCTGGTTTAGCGCACGAAGCGGTAGAGGAACTCTTGATGACTTCTCCGGCCCCAAACCTTAAAGCCCCGCAACAAACAGGGCGAATAACTGCCGGAGTGCGATCATCGATCGCAAGCGGATACAAGCGTATGCGCGGCAATTTTTTGACGCGCCGTCTTTTTTCAGCCGCGGCCGTTTTGCTTGCGATTGGGGGCCTGGGAATCTTCGTGGGCACGCGGACACGGTCGGCAACTTTGCAACCCGCAACGACATCCCTGCCGGCTAACTCTGCCCCGGCTCAGCGTCCCGAGACCTCCTTTGCGCCGCAACTCACCGCTTCCGAGTCCCCAACGTCAGCGGAAACCCAGCAAGGGGCCACCGGGGAGAGTTCGATCAAATCCTTCATCTATGTGGTGCAGCCAAGAGACACGCTGCGCGACCTATGCGTGTCCATGCTGGGACGATATGACCGCGGTGTCTTATCCCAAATTCGCGAACTCAATCCGCAATTGAAGAACCCGGAGCAGCTGGATGCCGGACAGTCGATTCGTTTGCCGATATCGACAACGAATTGAGGAAGTGGCAGAGACCCCATGAGTAAGAACTTCGAGCTTCTACAGCAAATTGGCGACGATGAGGCACTGTTCCGGACCGCAAGCGAAGCGGAGGAAGCTGCACCAGGGGAACAGTTCGAACCAGGTGCTGCTCTTGATCAAGAGACATTCGAGAGACTCATGGAGAAGGCTTCCTCGATAGGCCTCTTTCAAGACTCTTCTGAACCGCTGCCGCAAACTTTTCTAGATCTTTCCGAGTGTAACCTCGACGGGGATATGAAAACCGACTTGCTAGAGGCGCCGGGTGGTTCGAATACCTTCCGGATTCCCCGACACCTTTTAGACCGTATCGGCGATCCCGAGATATTTTTCGAGAGCCGAGTCCGAGAGAGCGCCGCGGAAGGCCCTTCGTTAGCAAAGCCTTTTTCCACGGAAGCGAAACCGAAAAACATTCCCGGAACAGCCACCCAAGAGTCTTTCCCTAGTCGAAAAGTGCAAGTTGAGCAAAGGCCCCGCCAAAAGCGGTCTTTGCCGTCCTCGTGGCTGGATTCGGTCGAGAGCGCCGCGGAGGCCCCTTCGTTACCAAAGCGTTTTTCCACGGAAGCGAAACCGAAAAACATTCCCGGAACAGCCGCGGAGGAGTCTTTCCCCAGTCGAAAAGTGCAAGTTGAGCAAAGGTCCCGCCAAAAGTGGTCTTTGCCGTCCTTGTGGCTGGATTCGATCAAGAGCGCCGCCAAACGATGGGAAAGCCAAGCAAGAGCCGAAGGCCCTCATGCTGGAGCGGACGCGGCGGCGATTGCCCGCGAGGAGGAAATCAAACTGGCTCAGCGTGTCTTTCCCGGAAAATCACAGGATTCACCGCGAGTCGCGCTCTTTGCTGCTCTGGAGGGAGAAGTTGCATGTGGTCCGACGTGCGCTCGCGTTGCAGAATTACTGGCTGCTCGGACCGAAGGGCCGGTCTGCATTGTGGATGCGAACTTCCCGGCACCTTCGTTGCACGAATATTTTGGCGTCGATAATTTGAAAGGGCTCGCCGAAGCGGCCGTTGAATCCGGCCCCATTCAAAACTTTGCGCAGCAAATTTCTGAACCCAATTTGTGGTTGATTCCGAGCGGGAAGGCGGCTGTCCATCTGCGCTTCCCGGCAATGGCCGATGGCCTGCGATTGAGAATAGAGGAACTTCGTAAAACCTTTAAATACGTGGTTATCCATTCGGGGCGTCTCCGGATGGAAACCAGCGCGATACAGTTGAGCCTCTGGACAGACGGCGTCGTGCTCCTGGTGGAAGCCAATGCCACGCGGAGGGAGACAGCGCGACGCTTGAAGGACATGCTAGATGCCGCCAATGTCAAGGTGCTTGGCGTCGTCCTAAACAACCGGACTTATCCCATCCCCGAAGCGATTTATCGCCGGTTCTAACCAGAGAGTTTAGTCTCGTAGTTCCCGTTTGTTCGTCCCAACAATCAGAAGCAAAGAAGTCCCCGCCTGATTGATCGGTTGTTCAAATCTCGAAAGGACACGGTTAAACAACTATGGCTGGACAACAAACTTGGCAGTGGCCGAGCCGGATTGCGCTGGTGGCGGACCGTAGAGAAAACAATTTCTATCCTGCCGCAAAGCGATTTGTGGATGTGATACTAGCCGGCTTTTTGCTGATCTTGCTTTTCCCCTTGATCCTGCTGATCGCTCTCCTGATCAAGCTGGATTCTCCAGGCCCGGTCTTCTTCAAGCAGGAACGAGTCGGAGCCAAGCGTCAATGGCTGGGCAAGCGGGCCATTTGGATCGTTCGGAATTTTACAATGTACAAGTTCCGCTCCATGGTTCAGAACGCTGATTCTTCCGTGCACGAGGAGTACATCCGGGATTTCGTGGAAGGCCGTGTCAGCCCCTCGCCGGAAAACGGCGGAAAATTCAAGCTTACCAACGATGCGCGGGTGACTCGCGTTGGGCGTTTACTCCGGAAATTCAGCTTGGACGAGTTGCCGCAGCTTATCAACGTGTTGATAGGGGACATGAGTCTCGTGGGGCCCCGTCCCGTCCCTCCGTACGAAGTCGCCTGCTACGGCAATGAACACCACAAGCGGCTCGCAGCGCTGCCGGGAATCACCGGCTTCTGGCAGGTGAAGGGGCGCTGCCAGGTTTCCTTTGAAGAAATGATCCGCATGGATCTGGACTACATTCGCAAAGCCTCTATGTGGTTCGACTTCAAGATTCTTTTTCTGACCATCCCGGCGGTTCTCTCCAGAAGAGGTGCTGAATGAATTCGGTAATGTTTTCAATGGGAAAGAACGAGAATCCGCCGGCCACCAAGCCCCTGGGAATCGCGGTCATCGGCTGCGGCTATTGGGGCATGAACTACGTGCGAATCTTTAACGAGCTGATGGACTCGCGCGTAGTCGCGGTATGCGATCAGAGCGCCGAGCGCCTAAAGGAGGTTTCCCGGCGCTTCCCGGGAGTGTACCTAACTACGCAGGTCGGCGACGCCGCGTCGCAATCAGGTGTGGATGCTGTCGTGGTTTCGACCGAGGCTACCACACATTTCAATGTGACGCGCCGCTTGTTATTGGCGGGAAAACACGTGCTCGTAGAAAAACCGCTCACCACCGCTGCGGCCGAAGCTGAGAAGCTGATCGATCTTGCGGAGTCCAATTCCGCGATCCTGATGGTGGGGCACACGTTTGTGTTCAATGCCGGCGTGCGGAAAGTCAAAGAGCTTATGCAGAAAGGTGATGGCCGTGTCTACTATCTGTATGCCCGCAGAACAAATCTGGGTCCTATCCGCCGCGACGTTAACGCACTCTGGGACCTGGCCCCGCACGACATCGCAATTTTCAACTACCTTCTGGGCAGCACACCGCAGTGGGTCAGCGCGGTGGGAGGCAAAGTCCTGCGGAACAGCCGGGACGATGTTGGCTTCATCTCGCTTGGTTATCCAGAAAACGTTCTCGCACACGTCCACGTCAGCTGGGCCGATCCGGACAAAGCGCGGGAAGTTGTGGTCGTCAAGAGTGACAAACGCATCGTCTTCAATGACTTGAATGGAATGGAGCAGGTGCGAGTGTTCGAGAAAGGGGTTAGTCCGGTCGAGCAAGAACCCCTGAATTACGGCGAGTTCCGATTCGAGATCCGGGATGGTGACATCATTAGTCCCCGCATCGAGCCTGTAGAACCCTTGAAAAATCAGTGCCGGCATTTCCTGGAGTGCGTGCGGACCGGGAGGCGGCCGATCAGCAGCGGCGTTGAGGGCCGGGATGTCGTGTGCGTCCTGGAGGCCGTAAATCGCTCCATCGAATCCAAAGGACTCCAAGTGGAGGTAGAAAGCAAAGGTGATTATGTCCACACAGATGGTGACGCAAGCAAAGCAACCGCAAGTGCCATTCGTTGATCTTGCGGCTCAGTACCCCACCATAGCGGCTGAAATCAATGAAGCGGTCGCTAAGGTGATACAGAGCACGGACTTCATTCTTGGGCGTGAGGTCGGCCTGTTCGAGGAAGAGTTCGCAGCCTATTGCGAAGCCAAGTACGCCGTGGGCGTGGATTCGGGAACATCGGCGCTGGAACTGGCCCTGCGCGCTTATGAGATCGGACCTGGCGATGAGGTTATTACCGCGGCCAATACATTTATCGCGTCAGCGCTGGCGATTTCCCACGCCGGAGCGAAGCCGGTCCTGGTGGATGTGGATCCCTACACCTATACGATCGATGTCGCCGGGATCGCCCGAGCAATCACCGCCCGCACGAAGGCCATTCTTCCCGTGCACCTCTATGGTCATCCGGCCCATATGGATCCGATCCGGCAACTTGCGGAGAAATACGGGCTGGTGGTCATCGAAGACGCTTGCCAAGCTCATGGGGCTCGTTACAAAGGCAAACGCACAGGTTCCTTGGGGCACGCGGCGGCTTTTAGCTTTTATCCGGGCAAGAACCTGGGCGCTTTCGGCGACGGTGGCATGGTCGTCACCAATGACCGCGAGATTGCCAAACGCTTGGAAATGCTGCGCAACTACGGCCAGAAGGAAAAATACCATCACCAATTCCGCGGGTACAATCGACGGCTCGACACACTGCAAGCGGCCATATTGCGGGTCAAATTGAAGTATTTGGAAAAGTGGAACGCCTCGCGCCGCTGGAACGCCAAGCTCTACCAGGAGTTTTTGGAAGGGACGGGAGTCGTAACGCCGATGGAGGCAGCCGGCGCCGAATCCGTCTGGCATCTCTATGTGATCCGGACTGAAAATCGCGACACCCTCCGGGAAGGCCTGATCAACAGAGGCATCGGTGCGAGTATCCATTATCCGATTCCCATTCATCTGCAGCCGGCTTATCGCGACCTGGGTTCGAAGCCCGGGGACTTCCCGATTACCGAAGCGTATGCGCAACGAATTCTTTCTTTACCGATGTTTGCGGAACTGACAGAGGCGCAAATCGAATTTATAACCCAAACGATTCGCGAGTTCCTATCCGCTAACCCCGGTGGCCAACCACCGGTGAAGCCTCTTGTCCACCGCGCCAGCTCAGACCGCCAAATGCAGTCGGAATTCCATCACAGAATTCCATCACGGGGAAACAGTTAGCGAAATGCAGGTGCTTGGGAACGATCAGACTGCAGGAACTGGCGGCTCTGCTTATCCACACGATAACGTAGAGTTCCGGTCGGCGTCTCGGCGTCTCCCTTCGCTCAGCGCAAACTCTTTGATCGTCGCACTCCTCAGTCCCTTCCTTGCGCTGACGCGCGTGTCTGTCCAGAAAATTCTTCTGGCCGTCATCATCCTCGATATTCCCTTGCAGTTCGGAACGCACCTCTTCTACGACGAGAAGCTGGAAGATTTTGGCGCCATGGGGGGGTTGAGCATCTCAGCTGCGACCATAGCTCTCGCGGGTTTGTATTTTTCATGGTTCATTCGGCGGTTAGCCAACCGGAAGTCCGAAGGGCGCCGTCCGTTTCACATCAGTCGGCCCCTGCTCCTTTATCTCGCCATTATTGCAATGTCGGTGTTTGTGGCTCAAGACACGAGCTTGGCCGTTTTTGAAACCTGCTTGTTCTTAGAATCTTTCTTGCTCTATGTGTACGTGGCAAACTGCATTCGAACGCGTCAAGAGGTGCTGTTCGCGGTTTCCGTTCTCCTGGCCGGTGGTTTGGTGGAAGCCCTGGTCATGATCATCCTCAGCTTCACGGGAGTGCCTGGCACCATCTGGGGCCTGCCCACCCACATTCACATCGAGGCTGTCGAGCGAGGCGGTTTCATGCGCATCGGCGGCACCATCGGGTCGGCCAACACCGCGGCGGGCTACTTCAGCATCCTGCTTTCGGCTGTGGTTAGCTTGCTGTTCACAAAACTTGGGTGGTCTTACAAGCTGCTGGCCGGGGCGGTTCTGGGTTTCGGAGGAATAGCGCTGATCTTGACATTCTCGCGAGGTGGATGGATCGCCTTGGTGGTGTCGATGATCCTGTTCGGCTTGTTTCTCGGTCGTCAGCGCGGACTTTCTTTGCGAGCGCCCATCGCGGTCATGGTGATTCTGGCGCTGTTATATTTGCCATTTGGCAGTCTTATTTCCGCGCGCTTCCTTGGCGATGACAAAGGTTCTGCCGAGTCTAGAATTCCTTTAATGAATCTGGCCTTCCGGATTTTTGAGGATAACCCTATCCTGGGAGTAGGAGCCAACAACTTCTCCGTGGTCATGGGCCGCTACTTGACCCCCGAGTTCCGCCACGGCTTCCTCTATGCCGTTCACGACAAGTATCTTTTGGTCTTAAGCGAAACTGGAATTGGCGGTTTGTTCGCGTTTCTAGCCTTCCTGTTCGCAGCTTTGCGCCGAGGGTGGCAATGTTGGAATCTCCATGACAATTTTTTGTCCCCGCTTGCTCTTGGCTTCATGGTGGGCATCGCTGGTCACATGGTGCACATGAACGTGGATGTTTTTCGTGGCCGCCCGATTCAACAATTGCTTTGGCTGGTTGCCGCACTGCTTGTCGCCATGCATAGGATGGGCACCGAACCTTCCGTTTTGGCCGCTCCTTCGCGCGTGGCAAGAGACTTATAAAACAGAACGAAGCTGATGCTTAACGCAAACGCAGAAAAGTACCTAGCGCCGAAGACCAACGCGCCGGTAATGCCCGGATCCGAGATAGCGTGTCTCGATTCCAAGATGCGTGCGGCCCTGAGGTTGCATGACTACTTGGTCGCCTCGCACTGGAATGGCCACGCCTTGACTGGACCCGACGTCGGCATCCGCTTTAATTCTCGCATCGGACGTTTCATCAAGAGCTATCTGCCTCGCTTTAATTGGAAAGACAACTACTACTACGTTCAGGCGCAAGGGTATTGGATTCTCGATAACTGGCAACTGTATTCGAGCTTGAGCGACAACACGTATCGGGATATCGCCCTGCGTTGTTCGGAATTCCTTTTGGGTCGCCAGCAGGAAGACGGCGCCTGGCTCTATCCGAATCCGGAATGGCGCGGAAGAATTGCAACTGCCGAGGGAACCTGGGGATCGCTGGGGTTGCTGGAGACCTACCGGCAAACGCGTGACAGGAGATTTCTGACCAGCGTCGAGAAATGGTATCGGTTCGTTGTTCGCGAAATCGGCTTTCAGAAAGTCGGCCAGGAACTTGCTGTGAACTACTTTTACGGCAAGAAAGGCCCGCGCGTTCCCAACAATTCGGCCATTCTCGTGCGATTCTTGGCAGAAATGGCCGAGGCCTCTGGCGACGATTCTTGCTTGCGGCATCGCACCGGTTTGTTGAAGTTTCTCGGCGCCGTACAGGAAGCAACAGGCGAATTCCCCTACACCGTCAGGGGTGTGGAGGGTTCGAAAGTCTGGCCGCATTTCCAATGCTTCCAGTACAACGCGTTTCTATGCCTCGATCTGATGCGCTATGTGGACCTCACTCGGGACGACGCCGTCCGGCCTCTTATTCGAAGATTGCTGGGCTTTTTGCGCGAAGGGCAGGCGCAAAACGGCCGCTCTTACTTCGAGTGCGGTGACCAGCATCAAGATGTCACGTATCACACGGCTGTTCTCGCCCAGGCTTTTCGGCGGGCTAGCCAGTTTGAAATTCCTGGTTACGAGGCCCTGGCAGATCGCGCCTACGACTATCTCCACGGACTCCAGCGGCCAGACGGCAGCTTTGATTTTTCGCGGGGTGATTATTACTTCTTCAAAGATCGGCGTTCTTATCCTAGAAACTTGGCAATGATTCTTTACCACCTGCTGCCCGTTGCGTCGGGGCGGGTGCGTCTTCCAGCCACTCTTGAATTTCACCGTTGAGGTTATCTATCGGCATGTGTACCAGGATCCCGGCTTTCCTCCAATGAAAGTTCTGATCATGACGGCGATGTATCCCACGCCGGAGAATCCCGCATTTGGCTCATTCATCCGAACCCAGGCCGAATCCCTTTGTCACGCTGGCGTGGATGTGGAAGTCCTCATTTTGCGAGGACGCTCCCGTAAATGGAATTATTTAAAGGGCATCTTTCAGTTGCGCAGACGTCTTGCCAAAAGCCCGGTTGATCTTGTTCATGCTCACTATGGCTTCGTCGGAATGATTGCGCGCACCCAGTGGAAAGTTCCCGTCGTTGTCACCTACCACGGAGACGATTTGTTGGGAACAGTCAACAAGCGGGGAAAGAAAACGCTTCCAAGCGCGCTGATCGTTGCCGCCGGGCGCATCCTGGCTCGTTGCGTTGAAGCGGCCATTGTCCAGAGCCAGGAGATGGCCAGCAAACTCAAACGGGAAAACGTCCATATCATCCCCCACGAAATAGACTTCGAGGTCTTTCGGCCCGTGGAGAAGCAACAGGCCCGTGCCGCTCTGGGCCTCGATCCTCGCAAAAAGTATCTGCTGTTTGCAGCCAACCCGAAAATTCCGGTCAAGCGCTTTCCATTGGCCAGGGCCGTGGCGGACGAACTGCAGAAACAGGATTCCTCCATAGAGTTGCTGACCATTTACAAAGAACCGCAGGACCGGCTGGCGCTCTTCATGAGCGCCTCGGATGCCCTCATTTTTACCTCCTATCAGGAAGGCTCGCCGAACGTGGTCAAGCAGGCGATGGCCTGCAATTTGCCGATTGTTTCCACCGACGTGGGGGACGTGCGTGACGTTATCGGCGCTACCAAGGGATGCTACGTCTGCAAACCGGACGTGCGCGAGTTTGCCGACTGTCTCATGGAGGTACTGCGCCGTGGGGAAAGGACTCCGGGGCGCGAAGACGTAAAGCACCTTTCCGGACCGGCGGTTGCGCAGAGGGTCATCGAAGTCTACAAACAGGTTTTGCGCAAGCACAAAGGGCCTGCGGTGGATCGCGCGGAAAGTAAACCTCTCTCGGCCGGAACGTAAGAATCAAGTCAAGATTAGGAATTAAAACTATGTGCGGAATTTGCGGCTTCTACGAATACAAGACTCACGTTCCCGCTGTCCAGCGGGTTCTCAGCGATATGCTTCAGGTCATCCATCACCGCGGCCCGGATGATTCGGGTGTGCATATCGACAGGGATCTTGCCCTGGGCATGCGGCGCCTCAGCATCATCGACCTGGGCGGCGGAAAGCAGCCCATCGCCAACGAAAACGGCAGCGTCATCACTGTTTTCAACGGCGAGATTTATAACTTTCAGTCTCTCCGCGAAGAGTTACAAAGCCGCGGCCATTCGCTCAAGACCTCCAGCGATACCGAAGTGATCGTCCATCTTTATGAAGACTTCGGCGACGAATGCGTGCAGCATTTGCGCGGGATGTTTGGCTTGGCGGTGTGGGACGCTCCGCGTCGGCGCCTTTTCCTTGCTCGTGACCGTCTCGGAATCAAACCCCTGTACTTTACGCAAGTGGGCGGGAGGCTGGTCTTTGGCTCTGAAATTAAAGCGATTCTTCAGCACCCTGGGGTGCCGGCCAATCTCAGCTTGGAGAGCTTGAGCAATTTCCTTTCGCTCAAATATGTCCCTTCGCCTCAGACCATGTTTGAGGGGATTTATGCCTTGCCCCCGGGCTGCTGCCTCACCTGCGACGAAAACGGCGTAAAAGTCCGGCGCTACTGGGATCTGTCGTTTGCCAATCAATGCGACGGCCTCTCGGAAGAGGCTTACGCCGAGCAACTCACGGAGTTACTCCGCGAGTGCATCAAACTTCATCTGGTCAGCGATGTGCCGTTCGGCGCATTTCTCAGTGGCGGGCTCGACTCCAGCACGATCGTAGCGTTGATGAGCGAGTTTCTGAGCGAACCTGTAAAAACCTATTCCGTTGGCTTCGAAGGCTATGCGGAAGTGTTTAGCGAACTGCCCTACGCGCGCTTGGTTGCCAAGAAGTACGAGACCGACCATCACGAAGTTTTTATCGGTCCCAACCATTTCATCAACCTGCTCGAAAAAGTGATTTGGCATCTCGACCAGCCTATCGGCGATGAGGCTTCGCTCGCAAACTACATGGTCGCTGAGCTGGCCTCTCGTGAAGTGAAGATGGTCCTAACCGGAGAGGGCGGCGACGAATTGTTTGCCGGCTACGCGCGTTATGTTGGCGAACGGCTGTCGCCTTTGTTCCGTTTTGTTCCGGAAACCGCCAAATCCCTGGCTTTGGCCGCGAGCGCACGAATTCCCAGGCTGCGCCGGCAAAAGCTCGCCCTGTTCGCTCTTTGCCAGTCAGACGAAGTGATTCGCTTCGTGAATTGGTTTCCCCTCTTCAACACGGAGATGAAGCAAGCGCTGCTTTCAAGCGAGGTGAAAGCAGCCTTGAACGGTTACGACGCAAGTCATGTGTTCGCCGAACACCTGGCTCGCACCGATGCTAGGGAGCCGCTGAACCGTATGCTCTATGTGGATACCAAGCTCTGGCTGCCCGATGATTTGCTTGCGCGGGGCGACAAAACGAGCATGGCCACATCGCTCGAGGCCCGCGTCCCGCTTCTCGATCACAAGCTTGTCGAGTTCGCTGCCTCGCTACCACAAAACCTGAAGGTGAAAGGCTTTGCCCGCAAATATTTGCTCAAGAAAGTGAGTCAGACATGGCTCCCTCCCGAGATCATTCAACGGAAGAAAAAAGGTTTTCCCGTGCCTTTCACCCTGTGGTTTCGAAAAGAGGCTCGTCCGTTCCTTCGGGATGCTCTTTGTCCTTCCACCGTGCGCCGCCGCGGGCTTTTCAATCCTCTTTTTGTCGAAAAGTTAATCGAGGAGCACGAAAGAGGATTCGCAGACCACGGTCCCCTGCTTTACGGTTTGCTCAGTGTGGAACTGTGGCAGCGCCGTTTTATGGATTTAGGACTGCGCCCGGAGCAGCAATCCAGCGCTTTGGCCGCGCATGCTCTTTGAAGAAGGCTTGAGGAGGTGAGAATGAGAGTCAGTGTATTCGGCCTCGGCTATGTCGGCTGCGTTTCGGCAGCTTGTCTGGCTCGTGATGGGCACACGGTCATCGGTGTTGATGTGGATCAACAAAAGGTTGCGGCGGTCGCTTCCGGCCGCTCGCCGGTCATCGAACGCGGCCTCGACCAGTTCATCGCCGAGGTTACACGTACTGGAAAGCTGCGGGCAACCCTGGACAGCAAAGCTGCTGTAGACCACACCGATGTGAGTCTGATTTGCGTGGGCACGCCGAGCTGCGCCAACGGCAGCCTGAACTTGCACTATCTCGAAAGAGTTTGCATGGAAATTGGCGCGGCTTTGGCGGCAAAAAAAGACTATCACGTCGTCATCGTCCGCAGCACCGTGCTCCCAGGCACTCTCGAAGGAAAGCTGGCTCCCATTCTCGAGAAACACTCCGGCCGGCGCCGGGGCGATGATTTTGGGTTGTGTTCGAATCCCGAATTTTTGCGGGAAGGCAGTGCCATTGAAGACTACGATCATCCCTGCCAAATCGTCATCGGCGAACTTGATGCCCGGAGCGGCGACAGCGCGCAAAACCTCTATCAAGCGATTCAAGCGCCCGTCGTTCGAACGCCCATCAAGACCGCCGAAATGCTGAAGTATGTAAACAACGCTTTCCACGCCGTGAAGGTCGCCTTCGCCAACGAAATCGGCAATCTTTGCTCCGTCCAAGGAATCGACGGCCGCGAAGTCATGGAGCTTTTCTGCCGCGACCGCAAACTCAATATTTCCTCATCCTATCTCATGCCCGGATTTGCTTTCGGAGGATCGTGCCTGCCGAAAGATTTGCGCGCTCTCGTGTATCGTTCGAAAGAGCGGGACATCGATTGTCCGCTGCTGAGCTCCGTTTTGCCGAGCAACCAAAAGCAAATTCAGCGCGGCATTGAACTCGTCGAAGAAACTCGCCGCAAGCGCGTTGGCATTCTGGGTCTGAGTTTCAAAGCGGGTACCGATGACATCCGCGAGAGTCCCATCGTGCATCTTGTGGAAGCGCTGGTAGGGAAGGGTTATCACCTAAGCATTTACGACGAAAAAGTCGAACTCAGCCGGTTGACCGGTGCGAACAAATCCTTTTTGGAACGGGAGCTTCCGCACATTGCCACACTCATGCGCGATTCCCTCAACGAAGTCCTGGCGCAATCCGAAGTCGTGGTGATCGGAAACGCCAGCGCTTCCTTTCAGACCGTGCCGGAAATGATGAGCAACGAGCAGATCTTGATCGACCTCGTGGGAATGACCAAAGGACACCAGCGAGCTCCGGCGCTGGCTGCAATTCTTCCACAAACAGGTGCTTATGAAAACGTCCTCCAATAATCGCATCCTGATGCTGCTGGAGAATCAGGCTTATCCCCAGGATGTGCGCGTCCGGCGGGAAGCGCAAGCGCTGACGGCTGCGGGCTACACCGTTTCCGTCATCTGCCCGGCGAAGCCGGGTCAGCCATCTCGGGAGGTGCTCAAAGGTGTGCGCCTATATCGCTATCCGGAGTCGTCCGGCGCAAATGGCTTTCTCGGATACCTTTGGGAATACGGATATTCCACGACCGCCAGCTTTCTAATATCGATGATCGTTTTTTTTCGCGGTGGTTTTGACGTGATCCACGCTCACAACCCGCCGGACACATTTGTATTTATCGCCGCTTTCTACAAATTGTTTGGTAAGCGATTTGTGTTCGATCACCATGATTTGTCCCCGGAGATGTACGAAGCGCGTATGCCGGGCGGCGGCAACCGCGTGGTTTATCGGGCGCTCGTCTTGCTAGAGAAACTTACGTGCTTCTTTGCCAATCACGTGATTGCCACAAACGAATCCTACAAGAAAATCGAGATGGAGCGAGGTGGCGTTCCGGAACAGCGCATTACCGTGGTGCGAAACGGAATCGAGCTTGACCGCGCACGCGACAGCGAACCCGAACGCGCCCTGGCAGAAAAAGGAAAAATCATCATCGGTTACGTGGGAGTCATGGGATTTCAGGACGGCGTTGATTATCTGCTGCGTGCGCTTCATCACCTCATCCACGATTTGCGAAGGACCGATTTCTATTGCGTGCTTGTGGGTACCGGAGACGCGTGGCCAAAATTGCGCGATCTAGCGCGGGAGTTGAATCTCGATTCCTACACCTGGTTTACCGGATTCGTTCCGAGCGAAAAAATGCAAAGCTGTATGTGCGCCGCAGACATTTGCGTGGCCCCTGAACCTTCCAATCCATTTACGGACCGCTCGACCATGGTGAAAATCGGGCATTACATGTCGCTCGGCAAGCCGATCGTCGCTTTCGACTTGCCCGAGCATCGCGCTACCGCGGCGGACGCGGCCATCTATGTAAAACCCAACGAGGAACTCGCATTCGCCAAAGCGATCTCGGAATTGATGGACGATCCTGGCCGCCGGGAAGCCCTTGGCGTTTTGGGACGCCGGCGTTTCGCGGCTGAATTCGCGTGGGAATATTCCGTTCCCAAACTTCTTGAAGCTTATCAAACTATCTTGCCCAGACCCCCAAAGGCAGTTCCGAACGTCACCAAAGAGCCCGAGGGCCAGCTTACGCCCAGACCGAAACCCAAGTCTCTCCACACCACGCCAACCGCAAGACTGGAATCCGGCGGTCCTACGTAAGTTCTGGCTTCGCTCTTCTTCGCCAGAGTGTTACCCGAAGTGTCGCAGATTCCGAAGGTAAATTTCGGAGAAAGTGAATCCACATGAAAGTAGTGTGTGTAGATCCTCGAACAGGTCCGCTGTGGCGGTCACTGGTCGAAAAAACGGAAAGCAGCGTTTTTCACTCGCCGGCTTGGATCCAAGTGCTGACGGATACGTACGGCTGGGAGGCCAGCGCTTACCTGATTGCGGATGACAGCGGAGAGCCGCGCGCCGGAATGCCTTTCTGCCGGATCACGGACATGTTTGGTGAACGCATCGTAGCCTTGCCCTTCTCCGATTACTGCGACCCACTGATCTGCGACGCGGAGTCCTGGCGTATCTTGATCGACAGGCTTCTGCCGGAGCATCGTCCTATCAATTTGCGCTGCTTGCACAATGACCTGCCTCTTTCTGACGAACGGTTTAGTCTCGCGAAGCAGGCGAGGTGGCACCGGCTGAACCTGCGACCGGAGCTGGACGCGCTGTGGCGCGCAATGCATAATTCCACTCAACGAGCGATCCGGAAATCCGAACGCGAGGGTCTTACCGTGCGCGTGGCGGAGTCCGAGCAGGAACTGCGCACATTTTTCGAGATGCACCTGAAGATCCGGAAGTACAAATACGGTCTTCTTGCGCAACCTTACAGTTTCTTTCAAAACATCTGGCGTCATTTCGTGGACACAGAGCACGGGTTCCTTCTTCTGGCGATTCATGGGGACAAGATTGTGGCGGGCGATTTCTTCCTGGAGTGGAAAGACACGCTCTACTACAAATTCAACGCTTCTCTCCCCGACGATCTTTCGCACCGGCCCAACGACTTGCTGATCTGGGAAGGGATCAAACAGGGAAAAAATCGTGGGCACGCCTTCCTGGATTTCGGATTGAGCGACATAGACCAAGAAGGGCTGGTGAGATACAAGCGGAAGTTCGGCACGGAGGAAAAAACGATCTCCTTCCTGCGCCACGAGCCCAACGGAGGGCCGACGCCTGCCGAAAAGGAGATGCGCGAACTTCTGGGGAAAATGACCAGCCGCTTTACGGATCATATGGTGCCCGATCCAGTGACAGAGAAAGCGGGAGAAGACCTATACCGGTTGTTTACGTAAATCGGGAAAATGGCCGAGCGTCGAGGATTCAGGGCCTTGATAAGCCGTTGGACTGCTGCGAGATAGCCCGAATGATGGGAGGTACCGACCGCTTGCGCGAAAAAATGGACAGGTCAACCCTCCCGGCACCTGTTTTGATCCCTGCGTAATTCAGCACCTTCGCTTCCGGCTATTACGACCGAGAGATGCAAAACCCAGAGCAGTCCAGGTGCGCTTGCAAGATTCATCGGATTGCAAGCTTCCGTAACACTACTCCAGATGCCGCTGAGGGCTTTTGCCAAGGGGAAATGGCTTCACGGGAGGGCCTCCCCGAGGGTTATGTGGACATTCTCTTTCCGGTTGCTTCCCAAGAAGATCAGGCTAGCGCTGGTAGGCCCCCAAGTCGAAACCGCCTCCTTGCGGTCGCGCCCTGCCGTCGATGTCGCTGTAGATATATTTGCGCAGGTCCGAGATGATGGCACCGGGCAAATTCGGCAATTTGCTGGGGTCAATACCTTTTCGCAGAGCTGAGCTGGACGGTTGCAACGTGAATGCGCTGCCGAGCAAGGAAGGAGCGGGCGCGTCCTCGTATTGTTTTTCGGATTGGGGATCGAAATGCGGGGGACTCACGAACAGAGGATCGGCATGGGTGAATTGTGAAGAATCTGCTTCCTTAAGCTTGTTGACGCTTCCAAAGTACATGTTTGCGTAGTAGTGGATATCCGCGTTGTTGTTTTGCTGATCGAAAGACGGGTTTGCGCCACGCCAGGCCACGGCGATGTTGTTGATGACGTATCCGTCACGGGCATTGTTCGTGGTGATCGAGCCGACGGGGCCCGGGGAAGAATCCAAACCATTCTTGTAACAGGTGTTGTTCACGATCCAGAAGTTTGTGACCGTATAGGCTTCGATGCAGTGCCCGCCGTTGCCGTAAACCACGTTGTTGATGATCAGCGCCGGCGGCGTGTTCGCTGAGTTGTAGTCGTAGGTGCGGTTGCTGAGGTCGAGGATGATGCCGTTGCCGTCGGTGTGATTCGAGGTTTGATCCACTTCACCGGCAACGATGTTGTTGGCAATGATGTTGTGGAAGCCGGAATAGAGGTCGTACCACTGGTTGCTGTTGAAAGAGATTCCGCTGGTCCAACTGTAATACTGGGCGTCCTTACCGGCGCCGGGTGGGATATAGCCGTTGTGATAGATGACGTTGTGATCCGCAGTAAGGTAATCGCAGTTCACGGTGGCGATGCCGGCTCCGCCGGTGTTGGTGATGGAGTTGCCGTTGAAGCGGAGGTGGTGAGAACCTTCGCAATAGAAGCCGTCGAGGGCGTTTCCGCGGCCGTCCAAGCGGAGCCCACGAAATTCGAGATAAGCAGGATTCGACGGGAATTTGCCTCCATTGATCTTGATCATAGGTTCGGCATCCGCGGCGCCAGTCCACAGGAAGTTGACAGGGCCATCGCTATAGCTCCTAAAGACAATCCAAGCTGACGGCGAGCCGCTGTGGGGAGGGCGGAAGGTCGAGTCTAGAGGATAGGTGCCGGTAAGAAGGCAGACGACAGAACCTGGTTTTGTCGATGCGGCTGCCCCGAGGAAGGTCTTGGGATCGGAGGCGGTGTTTCCGGAATTCTTGTCATTTCCACTCGGGGAAGCGTAGAGTGTGCAACTCGATGGAATAGAGGAGAGCTTCTCACCGCCAGCGCAACCAGCCAGGGTCCAGTGCATGGCCGCGCACGCCAGCACAAACACAGAAAGAAACCCAATTCTTAAGGCCCGGTGAAGAATACGCATATTCATGCCGTCGAGAAGCATTGGGGAACTGCTGGCGATGTGTTCGATTACGACTCGTTCGAATGGTGCTGAATGAATTCGGGACCTCCCTAGAAGAATTCTCTCCCGTGGCGATCAGCGCCCGAATGATCTCCGACAGTCCATACCGCCGAGCTAAACACCGCGTGGTAATCATTCTGCAAAGACCGATAACGGGCTGGCAATCGGGTATATCCCCGAGGAGTCCCTGGAGGAAAGGGCTCACTTGACCAGTACAGAATTCTACGGGATTTCACGATGGTTTTTGCCGGTACTTACCTGATTGTTGGGGATACCGGGGCCGCGTACTGTACCGTTGAAACACCAGCTGCCAAGGTTACCTACATAAGGTTACTAACTTTTAGGGTGTAGACCGCAGCTCCGTGCATAAGATTCGGATCGCAATGACCGCGTAACGTGGAGTCGAAAATGCTGGGGCAGACAATTTCACGTCAGGCCGAACTCTTCCAATGAGTATCCGTTTGCGGAATATCGGTGGGAACGCTCTCTCGATTCTTACCAGTGACGTGATGAATCGCGCGTCGAGTTTTGTCTTGTACGCGATGGTCGCCCGGCACTTGGGAGCGTTCGAGTTTGGCCAGCTTTCGCTCGCCTTTTCACTGTTCTATGTATTTCAAGTATCCGCGGTTGCCGGGCTAAAAATACTGATCGTCCGCGACGTGGCAAAAGACCAGTCTCGAACCAGGTTATATTTCAAGAATGGCTGCGCGATAGTGGCACTTTCGTCGTTTGTTTCTCTCCTCTTGCTCTTCCTCTTCGTCCGCCTAATGCACTACTCGTCCGCCACGAACTCGATCGTACTGCTGCTCTCCGTCGGTCTTTTCCCTTATGCAATCGTCGCGGTCTGCGAGGGCATCTTTCAAGCTTGGGAACGCATGCGCTACATCGCTTATGTCAATGTACCGGCGAACGTCGCGAAAATTGGGGGAGCGTATCTGCTGCTGTCGCGGAATCACGGGTTGTATACGGTCATTCTGATTTTGTTGGCCTCTTTTTTCACCGTCGCTGGAATCGAGATCTGCCTAATACTCCGGCGATTCCCGGGGCAGCCGGCATCCATCAGCATTCCGTTTTGTCTGGCTACGGTGCGATCCGCGATCACTTTTCTAGCCATCGACAAATTAGTGGCCGTCGAGAGCAGCTTGAATGTCATTCTTCTGTCCAAACTGGCAAGCGAAACCGAGGTGGGTCTATATAGTGCCGCGATACAGGTATTGGTGCCGTTGGCGCTTGTCTACCAAAGCATTGCGCAAAGCATTTTCCCCGTGATGTGCCGGAAAGTGGAGCCCGGGTATCAAGTTCTGAAGCTTATTGCTCAACAAGCCGCGGAATTGCTCCTGGTCCTGGCTTTGCCCGTAGTCACCGGGATCTATTTCCTTGGCAATTGGGCGCTCCTTCTCTTGTACAAGAATCCGGCATTTCTTGAAGCGGTGCCTGCTTTACGGGTTATGGCATGGATACTAATCTTCCAGGTGTTTACAAGTGTTCTCGGTCAAGTACTGTTAGCTTGTCACCGCGAGAAAGTCACTCTAAGGATTGTAATCGTCGTCTTGCTGGTGACTCTAGTAGTCGGCTGGCCGTTGGTAAGCCATTTTGGTCTTCGCGGAGCCGCCATCACGTTGGTGCTCACGAGACTGATTGGCAGTATTATGCACTATATCCCTGTTGCCAGCCTGTTTTCAGGGTTCCCCCTCGGTAAGATCGCCTGGAAACCCATCATCGCGGCAGGCTGCATGGCTGCTTACCTGGCCGTAGCCACAAATCTAGAAGCCGTGCTGAGAGGCGTTTCTGCCACGCTGATTTATGGCGCCGCGCTGTTTGCTCTTGCCATCCTCGCTTCGGGTGGAGTTCGTCAGTTCAAGGCGCGATTTTCCTATTCGTGGTATGAGCCCCCTCCCGGAAGCCAGGAAGAAGCGGGTTTATGACAGAGCTTTCGATTGTATTGATCAGCAAGAATCAGGCCTGGAATATCTCCCGGCTGATCGAATCCGTTCTTAAGGAGGCTGAGTGCGTCGCCTCCCACGAGATCATCTTGGTCGATTCCGCATCGACTGACGAAACCGTTGAAGTGGCCAGCCGGTATCCCGTAAACATCCTTCGCCTACGACCCGGCCAGAAAGTCTCTCCCGCCATTGGGCGCTATGTAGGTTACCAGCGCACTCAGGGCGAGTTCGTCCTCTTTCTGGACGGGGACACGCAGTTGGTTCCGGGCTGGTTGGCGCTCGCGTTCCGCGTCATGCGCGAGATTCCCAATGCCGGCGCAGTGACGGGCCGAGTGATTAATCTTCCGACATCTGCTGCGAAGGTCCACGGCGAAGCTGCAATTCCAGCAGCGCCTACGAATCCATCGCGGGAAGTGCGGTGGGGATCCTACGGCGGCGGCGGCGCGGCGATGTACCGGCGCTCCGTTCTGGAGCGAGTGGGAACGTTTAACCCGAATCTTAATGCAGACGAGGAGCCTGAACTTGGTTTTCGGATTCGTCAGGCCGGGTACATGATTTTGGAGCTTGACTATCCCATCGTTCGCCATTACAACGATGCGCCCGTAGCGCTTTCCTCCATGCTGAATCGGAGGAAACGGAATTTTCATCTCGGGTCGGGACAGAGCGCCCGCGGTCACCTGGGAAGCAAGCTGTTTTGGCCTTGGATTATCGAGCGCCCGTGGGGACTTGCAGCCGCGTTGCTATTGGCGCTTGGCGTTGGCAGTCTTCTTGTGGGTTTGCTCACGGGCCATTTCGTCTGGCTTGGCCTATGGTCTCTTGGAATTAGCCTCCTGATCGCGTACGTAAGCTTCAGAAAGCGCAGCGTGCGAGGGGCGCTTGTGGCCGCGTTTAACTGGCTGTTTTTGGCCGAAGGGTTTGTGAAGGGGTTTCTGATGAAGCCGGTTCCACCGGAAAAGTTCCACATGGAAGTAGAGGAAATTGTGGAGCGCCACCCCAATGAGCAGGGCTCAACTCCGCACTTTAGTGAGACGCCTGAACCCAGATTGCAATATTCACCCGATTGAACGCATTATACTTTAAAGATGGTTCATTACTCCGATAGCTGACCTCCGCATGCTCCGCGGACTCGCTTTCGCTCCTGGCCTGAGGGCGGCCCATAAGGGGGTGGAGGTCGGGGATCGCATTCCTAACAAGGAGCGAAAATCATGAAGAGACGTTTCAAGCACTCAGTATTTGTGTTCGCATTTGCAGCTCTTGTTGTTGGTGTTTTCCTTCCTCTTGTCATTTCCGCCTCCAAACGAAGCGCTGAATGGTTCAGTCCGCGAACTGTACTCGCTGCTCCGGTAGACTCAAGATCAAGTGGAGTAGGTTCGCTGTTAGCAGCTTTCAGAGCCGGCGCGGGCATACACGCTTCGCTTGCCACAAACTGCACCTTATACGCGGCGGCGAACGGAAACGACAGCAATTCTGGAACTAGTCCCTCCTCCCCCAAAACATTGCAGGGAGCAGCCAACGCTACTTCACCCGGCTCCGTGGTCTGTTTACTGGCCGGAAGGTATGAGCTGAGCCAGGAGTTCGCACCGTCAATCAGCGGCACTCACAGCGCTTGGATTACATATGAGGCCTACAATGACGGCCCTCCATATTTGGTCTGGACGGGTAGCAAGGACAGCGTGCCGATGATAATCATCGACGGTACTAAGTATCCCAACATCCAAAATATCGCGTTCCAAGGCTTGTACCTTGATGGGCAGGGGAGTGCTTTGTCCGGATTTCAATGCAAAAGTGCCAACGGCATAAACTTTATCGCCAACACCGTGGTGGATACCGATGGCGCGGGTGTTGTGGCAAATGGGTGTGACTACGTCATCAGCGATCACAATCTCATCATGCACAACGGCTATTCGGCAGGCGCGAGCAATACCAGCGGAATCTCTTATGGCATGGTTCCTTGGGCGGACTCCTACACCGGCGTTCACAACGCGATCAGCAACAACATCATTGTCGGCGAGGTCGATCAAAGCGCCACGCCGACCGACGGCAATGGGATCATCCTGGACCTTCCTTACGGATCAAACACGACCACTCCGCCGGCCCTCATCCTCAATAATATCGTTTATGGGAACGGAGGCCGGTGCATCGAGACCAACCAGTATGTCACTAACTTCTGGATCGTGAATAACAGTTGCTACAAAAACGCTCTGAACATTCCTAGTCAACAGACTTATCCCGAGATTCAGCAGCAGCTTAATACGTCCATGACGGGAATAAACGGGGTGATTGCAAACAATATCAGTTACAGCTGGACCTCTAGCAATCCCCCTTACGAACAAGACAATCCTTCGTCTAATCCGGGAATCACATACACTGAGAATTTGTACTTCGGCGGGGCATGCAAGCCTTCCGCACTTTGCAATGGCTTCATCAACGCAGATCCGCAATTTGTCACGCCGCCATATTTTGATCCGTCGGCGAGTGGGCAGTACGCCTTCGGGCGCCCTCCCCTGCCGGGGAGACCGATCTACGAACCAACGACGAGGTGTGCGGTCAGCGGAACTTCGGGGTGGATTCCTACGTGTGATATAGACAGCGGATTCGCCCTCGCCTCTACTAGCCCCGGCTACGGCAACATAGGTGTTGATCCAACGACGCTCACCACCAACACCAACATTCAGGCGGACCTGAGGACTTATGTCTATAACGACATCAACGGAAATCCGCGCGGCGGCTCCACAGGCAAATGGGACCTGGGAGCTTACCAGCACTAGCTTGAATTTGAAGTGATAACCCTAACTGGTAGTGGGGCTGGCCGCACCGCCAGCCCCCGAAACCCTCCTCCGGCCCGAAGCTCGAACCATAGATGGCGCGGTCATTATGAGGACATAAGACCGGCCCTAAGGAGGAAACGCTCATAACAAGGAAAGCGCTGTTTCAAAGTTGCGAGCTATTCTTTTTGCTTGGCGTGTGCGGAATTGCCACGGGCCCAAAATGACCACCGTTTGAAATAGATGCCACAAAAAAGGTGCGGCGTCACGGCATGGCCGAGACGCCGCACGCTTGGTTTGAGGGCTGTTCCGCCTACCCCAAAGCGTTTAAACGAAAATTTAGTGCTGGTAGGCCCCCAGGTCGACGCTGCCGCCTTGTGGGCGGGCTTTGCCGTTCATGTCCGTGTAGATGTACTTTTTCAGGTCCGAGATGATCGCGGAAGAAAGCCCGGAGAGAGTGCTGGGATC